>ERZ778017.3295-NODE-3295-length-11706-cov-5.597803_pt1 | contig 11706 bp, 11 predicted proteins | sample MGYA00375747_ERZ778017 | MGnify/ENA primary metagenome ERZ778017 (study PRJEB29350, sample SAMN05509838) | bioreactor metagenome | biome: bioreactor; material: wastewater | place: South Africa: University of Cape Town | collected 2014-03-17 ... | reverse complement strand
GACGTCGACGTGGCCCTCGACGAAGGCTTCGCCCAGCGCCGACAGCGATGGCTTGAGCAGGACCCGGGCCGCCCCGATGTCCTTGACCCGCAGTTCCACCTGCGGCGCGTCGTCGAGCTCGACGCTCGAGCCGTTCCACAGGCGCACGCGAAGCGGAATCGGATGCCGGTCGCGAAGCGTTTCGAGATACTTCATCACTTGTTTTTCGAGCATGCGTCTTCCTCCCGAAGCGGCCATTACAATCCGTCCGCGATTCACCTGCAACCGATGGGACTATCCGTGCGGCAAAGCCCGGGAAAGCGATGACCGAAGCGGTCGAGATCTACACCGATGGAGCGTGCAAGGGCAATCCGGGCCCCGGAGGCTGGGGGGCGCTGCTGCGCTGGGGGCCGCACGAGAAGGAGCTGTTCGGCGGCGAGCCGTGCACGACGAACAACCGGATGGAGCTGACCGCCGTGATCCGCGCGCTCGCCGCGCTCGATCGGCAGGTGCCGGTAGAAGTGCACACCGACTCCCAGTACGTGCAGAAGGGCATCACCGAATGGATGCCCGGCTGGAAGCGCCGGGGCTGGAAGACCGCCGACCGCAAGCCGGTGAAGAACGAGGACCTGTGGCGCGAGCTGGACGCCCTCGTCGCGCGCCATCGCGTGCGGTGGCATTGGGTGCGCGGTCACGCCGGGCACCCGGAGAACGAACGCGCCGACGCGCTCGCCAACCGCGGGGTTCCTTCGCGATGAAGCGTGCTAGATTGGCCCAGTCCCGACGCGGGGAAATGGCGGGAACGAGCCCTGGAGTTCCGCGCGTTTTGCATCGATGAAGCGAACCCTTTTCTACCTGATCGCTCTGGTCGGGGCGCTCGGCCTGGGATGGTGGGCTTCGGGGCTGCACCGCCATTCGGTACCGGCGCTCGAGATCGCCGGCCCGGGCACCGCTTCGCGCGCAGCCACCCGCGTGCCCGCCGACGATCCGGCCGCCCGAGCCGTTCCCGACGCTCCCGCAACGCGCGCGCCCGATGCCGGCGCGGCGCGCGGCGCGATCGGCGTCGAGGCGGCGCGCGCCGAGCCGGTTTCGCTCGCCGAAACGGTGGCCGCGGTCGGCACGCTGCGCGCGGCCGAGTCGGTCGTCGTCAAGCCCGAGGTCGCCGGGCGCATCCTGTCGATCCACTTCGACGGCGGCGCCCGGGTGCGCAAGGGCGATCTGCTGGTGGCGCTCGACGCGTCGATCCCCGCCGCCGAGGTGCAGCAGACGCGCGCGGAACTGGCGCTGGCGCGCGCGAACTACCAGCGGTCGGACGATCTCGCGAAGCAGAAGTTCCTCAGCGAGCGCGCGCGCGACGAGGCAGCGTCCGCCCTGCACGTGCTCGAGGCCAGGCTCGAGCTGGCGCAGGCGCGCCTGGCCAAGATGATGATCCGCGCGCCTTTCGCCGGCGTGCTGGGGCTGCGCAACGTCAGCCCCGGCGACTACGTGCGCGAGGGCGATGTCCTGGTCACGCTGGAGGACGTCTCGCGGATGCAGGTCGACCTTCGCCTGCCCGAACGCTATCTCGGACAGTTGCGGCGTGGCCAGCGGCTCGACGTCGAGTTCGACGCCTATCCGGGCAGGCGCTTTCCCGCCACGCTCGAGGCGATCGACGTGCAGGTGGACGCGAACGGGCGCTCGGTGGTCGCGCGCGGACAGATGCCGAATCCCGACGGGCTGCTGCGCACCGGCATGTTCGCGAAGATCGCGCTCACGCTCGGCCAGCGCGAACAGGCGGTGATGATCCCCGAGGAGGCCGTGTTCGCGGTCGGACAGGAACAGTACGTGTTCCGCATCGAGCAGGGGCGCGCCGAGCGCGTGCGGGTAACCACCGGCCTGCGCCGCGACGGACGCGTCGAGATCGTCGAAGGCATCCGCGGCGGCGAGCAGGTCGTCACCGCCGGACAGCTGAAGCTGGCTCCGGAGGGCAGCGAGGTGCGCATCGTCGAGCCTCCGCGCTCGGGCGGCTAGGCGATGAACCGGCGCTGATCGCATGCGCATATCGGATGTCTGCATCCGGCGGCCCGTGTTCGCCACGGTGCTGTCGCTGATCATCCTGCTGCTCGGGCTCGTTTCGTATTCGCGGCTGCAGGTGCGCGAATACCCGAAGATCGACGAGCCGACGGTCACCGTCTCGACGAAATACCTGGGCGCGTCGGCCGACATCGTCGAGTCGCAGGTCACCAAGCCGCTCGAGGATTCGATCGCCGGCATCGAGGGAGTCGACGTGCTCACGTCGATCTCGCGCCCCGAGCAGAGCCAGATCACCGTGCGCTTCCGCCTCGAGCGCGATCCTGACGGCGCAGCGGCCGACGTGCGCGACCGCGTCGCGCGCGTGCGCTCGAAGCTGCCCGACACGATCGACGAGCCGGTGATCGCCAAGGTCGAGGCCGACGCGAACCCGATCATCTGGCTGGCCTTCTCGAGCGTGACGCTGTCGCCGCTCGAGGTTTCCGACATCGCCAACCGGCTCGTGAAGCCGCGCCTGCAGACGCTGCCGGGCGCGGCCGACGTGCGCATCTTCGGCGAGCGCAAGTTCTCGATGCGCGTGTGGCTCGACCCCGACCGGCTGGCCGGCTTCTCGCTCACGCCGCAGGACGTCGAGGACGCGCTGCGGCGGCAGAACGTCGAACTGCCGTCGGGGCGCATCGAGAGCCGCCAGCGCGAATTCACCGTCGTCTCGCAGTCGGACCTGCAGCGCGTCGCCGAGTTCGAGAACGTCGTCGTGCGCAACGTCAACGGCTACGCGGTGCGCATCCGCGACGTCGGCCGCGTCACGCTCGCCCCGCAGGACGAGCGCAGCATCGTGCGCTTCAACGGTCGCGACGCGATCTCGCTCGGCCTGATCAAGCAGGCCACCGCCAATCCGCTGACGCTCGCGCAGGCGCTCAAGGCCGAGCTGCCGCGCCTGCGCGAGGAGCTGCCCGAGGGCCTCACCGTCGACATCGCCAACGACAACACGCTGTTCATCGAGCGTTCGATCCAGTCGGTGTACCGGACGATCCTCGAGGCGACGGTGCTGGTGGCCGCGGTGATCTTCCTGTTCCTCGGCACGGTGCGCGCGAGCTTCATTCCGCTGATCACGATTCCGGTCTGCCTGGTCGGCGTGTGCACGCTGATGCTCGCCGCCGGCTTCTCGATCAACACGCTCACTCTCCTCTCGCTCGTGCTGGCGATCGGGCTGGTCGTCGACGATTCGATCGTCGTGCTCGAGAACGTCTACCGCCACATCGAGGAAGGCATGCAGCCGGTGCAGGCGGCGTTCCGCGGCGTGCGCGAGGTGGGTTTCGCGGTCGTGGCGATGACGCTCACGCTCGCTGCCGTGTACGCGCCGGTGGCGTTCACCGCCGGCCGCACCGGCAGGCTGTTCATCGAGTTCGCGCTCACGCTCGCCGGCGCGGTTCTCGTTTCGGGCTTCCTCGCGCTCACGCTCACGCCGATGCTGTGCTCGCGCGTCCTGCGGCACGACCCGAATCCCGGAATGCTGCTGCGCGTGATCGACCGCGCGCTGGGCACGCTGTCCGCGGGCTACGAGCGCGCGCTGCGCGCGACGCTGCGCGTGCGGTGGCTGGTCGTGCTGCTCGGCGTGGCGGTAGCCGTCGCGAGCGTGTGGCTGTTCCAGACCACCAAGCGCGAGCTGGCGCCGATCGAGGACCGCGCGACGATCGTCGCGATCTTCAACGGCCCCGACGGCGCGTCGATCGACTACACCGACCGCTACGCGCGGCGCATCGAGGCGGCGTCGCTGTCGATCCGCGAGGCCGATCGCGTCTTCGTCGTCTCGGGCAGCCCGACGGTCACGCAGGGCATCTCGTTCATCCGCGTGGTCGACTGGGCCGAGCGCGACCGCAAGGTGCCGGCGATGATCGCCGAGTTCCAGCCGAAGCTGCGCGACATTCCCGGCGTGCAGGCCTTCGCCGTCGCCCCGGCCTCGCTCGGGCAGTCGCCGCGCGAGCGCCCGATCAACGTGGTCGTGCTCAGCTCCGATTCCTACGACGAGATCGAGAAGAGGCTCGAGCCGATGATGCGGGCGCTGGGCAACGACGCGCGCTTCCAGGGCGTCGACACCGACCTGCGGCTGAACAAGCCCGAGCTGAAGGTGAACATCGACCGCGACCGCGCGGCCGACGCCGGCGTGGCGGTAGACGCGATCGGCCGCGCGCTCGAGACGGCGCTCGGCGGCCGGCAGGTCACGCGCTTCAAGCGCCACGGCGAGCAGTACGACGTCGTCGTGCAGTTCGCCGCGGCAGACCGCAGCACGCCGCAGGACATCCCGAAGATCTTCGTGCGCGGGCGCAACGACACGATGGTGCCGCTGTCCAGTCTGGTGAACGTGAAGGAGGGCGTCACGGCGCGCGAGCTGAATCACTTCGGCCAGCGCCGCGCGGTGACGATCACCGCCAACCTCGCGCCCGGCGCTTCGATGGGCGAGGCGGTCGACGTCATCGAGGGGCTCGCGCGCGAGCATCTCGGGCCGGGCTATGCGCTCGACTACAACGGCCAGACGCGCGAGTTCAAGCAGTCGTCGGCCACGCTGCTCATCACCTTCGCGCTGGCGCTGTGCTTCATCTATCTGGTGCTGGCCGCGCAGTTCGAGAGCTTCGTCGATCCGCTGATCATCATGTTCACCGTGCCGCTGTCGATGACCGGCGCGCTAGCGCTGCTGCGCTGGGGCGGGGGGACGATGAACGTCTACAGCCAGATCGGCCTGATCACGCTGGTGGGCCTGATCACCAAGCACGGCATCCTGATCGTCGAGTTCGCCAACCAGATGCGCGATCGCGGCGTGGCGCTGGTTCCGGCCACCCTCGAGGCGGCGCGCCTGCGCCTGCGCCCGATCCTGATGACCACCGGCGCGATGGTGCTGGGCGCGGTTCCGCTCGCGCTCGCCTCGGGCGCCGGCGCCGAGAGCCGGATGCAGATCGGCCTGGTCATCGTCGGCGGCATGACCTTCGGCACGCTGCTCACGCTGTTCGTGCTGCCCACGATCTACACGCTCGTCTCGCGGCCGCGCCACCTGCTGCACGACGAGGCCGGAGCGCCGGCCGGCGCGCACGGAGCGACATGAGACAGATCGTCCTCGACACCGAGACGACCGGGCTTTCCGCCGAGGACGGCCATCGCATCGTGGAGATCGGCTGCATCGAGATCGCCGATCGCCGTCTCACCGGCCGCTCGCTGCACCTGTACCTGAATCCGGAACGCGACATCGACGAAGGCGCGCTCGCCGTGCACGGCCTGACGCGCGAGCGGCTCGAAAGCGAGCCGCGCTTCGCCGACGTCGCCGAGCGCTTTCTCGAATTCGTGCGCGATGCCGAGATCCTGATCCACAACGCGCCTTTCGACCTCGCCTTCCTCGATGCCGAACTGGGCCGCCTGCGGCGCGGGCCCTTCGCCGCCTTCGGCACGAACGTCGTCGACACGCTGGCGATGGCGCGCGAGCTTCATCCGGGGCGCCGCAATTCGCTCGACGCGCTGTGCGAGCGCTACGGGGTGTCGAACGCGCATCGCAAGCTGCACGGCGCGCTGCTCGACGCGGAGCTGCTGGCCGACGTCTATCTCGCGATGACGCGCGGCCAGGACAGTCTCGAGATCGCGATGGCTCCGTCGATCGACGCCTTCGACCATGCGGGCGAGGCCGAGCACTGGCCGCCGCCGGGACTCGTCGTGCTGCGGGCGAGCGACGACGAGCTGCGCGCGCATCGCGAACTGCTGGCCGCGATCGCCGCGCAGACGCGCAAGCCGGCGCTGTGGAGCGTGCTCGATTCGCTCGTTCCCGTGCCGTCGCCCACGCCGGAGACGCCGGCGAATTCGACTACACTTCGGGCAGGATGACCAAAGCCAGCATGAAAGAACATCGCCCCGGGCGATCGCGTGACCGCAAGAGCCACCTGTCGCCCGACGCCGAGCGGCTGGTGTCGGCCGCGCTCGGCCTGGCGAACTCGGGCAGCCGTCTCGAGGATCGCTACTGGGAGGCGCAACTCGTCACGCGCATCGAGCGCATGCTCGACGGCGGCCACGTGCAGGGCGCGCACGACGCGCTCGACCGGCTGAACCAGACCGACGGCGAAGCCTATGGCGCGCTGGTCGAGGCGGTCGAGGAGGCCGCCGAAACCGTCACCATCGAAGTCGACGGGCAGCGCTGGGAGGCGCTGCTCGTGCTCGCGCCGCTCGTCGTCTGGACGCGCTTTCGCATTCCGTCCGGACCGATCCCCGCGCAGGCGGCCGATACGCTCGCCACGCACTGGCGTGCGCATACGATCGCGCGCTCGGCGCGTTTCCAGATGCTGCCGTACCTGTTCAGCATCGACCAGCTTCCCGACGACTACGCCGAGTTGCGTCGTCTTGCGCGCCGGATCGGCCAGGCGGCGATCGCCGGAAGCACCGCGCGCGTCGACCTGAAATCGCTGCCCGAAACCGCCGACATGCTGGCCGACACGCGCTTCCTGCTCGGCGTCGTCGCTGCGCCCGAAGGCACGCCGGTGTTCCGCTGGCAGGAGTCCGATGCGAGCGATCACGCGGGTCGCGTTCCGTGCCTCGAGGCGTGGATCGCGCAGGCGCGCCCGACCATCGAGCCGCTGCTGCCGGGTTGCGGCTTCGAATGCCTGCTGCCCGACGCCTATCACATCAACCTGCGCGAATCCGATCGGCGCGTGCGTCCGTATTCGATCCGCGCGGCGGTGCACTACCTCACGCACGCGCTCGACCTCGAAGCCTCCGACATCAAGGCCACGGTGGCGGGCTTCGGCCACGAGCGGCTCGACGAATACCGGATCGGCCTGAGCATCCGCGACGAGGACGAAGTCGCGCACGGCGTCGTCTGGCCGCTGCTCGGCGCTGAATCCGACCAGGACGAGCCTTCGCCGATCGAGCAGATCCGCGAAGTGCTGCGCGAGGTCGGCGTCTCCGAAGTGCGGCTGTGGCGCGACCTCAGCGAACCCGAGTTCTGCGACGACTGCGGTGTGCCGCTATACCCGAACGGCAAGGGCGAAATCGTCCACGCCGAGATGCCGGGAGACGTGGAGCCGGAGTCGACGCATTTTCACTAGAGGCAGGGAAGGGTGAAGGGTAAAGGGTGAACGGCGACAGCCACGACGGCGACGGATCGCGCGCTGGTTTTCCCCTTCACCCTTCACTTCTCTCCAGCCCGCTCCAGCGCGCGCGCAATTCGCGCATCCAGATACGCGCCGTAGAAATCCGCCGAGCTGTAGCCGACGAGGCGTTCGGCGAGTTCGCGGTTGTCGTCGCCGAGGAATGCGACGGTAGGGGCGACGCGCACGCCGAGCGATTTCGCCAGCGCGGCGGGGTTCTGCGGTGCGTCGCGGCTTCCCTGGCGTTCGAAGGGGCGTTCGTCGCCGATGCCGTATTCGGCCACGCGCACGCCGGGTGCCGCGGCTTCGAGGTGGCGCAGGTAGTTGCGCCGGACCACTTCGCAATATGGGCAGCCGGGCAGCGAGAAGAGCGCCACTACCACGCGCGCATCGCCGTGCGCCAGCAGCGCCTGCGGCGAGCGCGTGCCGTCGAGCGCAGGCGTTCCGGCAGCGAGAGCCGCGGACGGAACGAGCGACGCGAAGGGCGCGAGCAGCGCGAGGGCGCATGCCGACACCGCGAGGCGGCGAGACGACGATGTAGACATTCAGGATACGTTACTGCTTGACTGCATGACTATGCGCTCATATAGTCATCCTATCAAGCCGAGGCCCCGATAGAAGAACAGGGCGCCCGGCCTCCGAGGAGACGTCCCCATGGACTCGCTGGGCCAGGTATTCGAGGCCGTGTCGAATTATTTCGCGCTGCTCTCCGAACCGGTGCGGCTGCGCATCCTGCACTCGATCTGCCGCGAGGAGAAGAGCGTCTCGCAGATCGTCGCCGAGACCGGTGCGACGCAGACGAACGTCTCGCGCCACCTCAACACGCTGTACCGCGCCGGTGCGCTCAGCCGGCGCAAGGACGGCAACTTCATCTATTACGGCGTGCGCGACAGCGCGCTCATCGAGATCTGCCGAACGGTGTGCACGCATATCGCCGGGCGCACCGAGACGCAGTCCGGGGAGCATTCGGAGATGCGCCGGCTGGCCGAGGAATGGGATGCGCGCCCCGAGTCGCGCCAGGAGCTTCGATGAACGATTTTCTCGACCCATCCGGTCAGCCGTCGGACGGGACTGCGGTGCGCCTTGCGGGTCGGATTCGACCGGCGCCGGAGAACACGCTGTCGGCCGAGGAACTCGACCGCGCGCGCCGCGCGCGCCGCAGTTTCATGGGCAAGGCGCTGGCGATGGGCGCCGGCGCCGGCGCTGCCGCGAAAGCCGTGGCTGGCGCTCCCGCGAAAGCCGTGGCCGGCGCTCCTGATAAGGCCGGCGCACCGCGCGAGGCGCCCGGCGTCGACGGGCCGGGCGACAAGGCGATTCTCGAACTGCCGCCGCACACGACGGGTCTGGGCCAGCCGGTGGCGGCGCGCGGCTACGGCGTTCCGTCGCAATGGGAGCGCAACCTGCAGCGGCGCGAGAGCCCCGGGCTCACGCGGGTGTCGGCTTCTTCGGTGAGCTTCGCTCCGCTGCAGGGGATGTTCGGCATCATCACGCCGAACGGCCTGCACTTCGAGCGCCACCACCAGGGCTGGTGGGACATCGACCCCAGCCGGCACCGCCTGATGATCAACGGACTCGTGCGCGAGGCGCGCGTGTTCACGATGGACGACCTGATGCGCCTGCCGTCGGTCTCGCGCATCCACTTCATCGAGTGCGGCGCGAACAGCGGCATGGAGTGGGGCAACAACGCCGTGCCCACCGTGCAGTACACGCACGGCATGCTCTCCTGCGCCGAGTTCACCGGCGTGCCGCTTTCCACGCTGCTCGACCTGTGCGGCATCGACCGGCGCAACGGCAGGTACGTGCTGGCCGAAGGCGCCGACGGTTCGTCGATGACGCGCACGACCCCGATCGATCGCGCGCTCGACGACGTGCTCGTCGCCTGGGGGATGAACGGCGAGATGCTGCGCCCGGAGAACGGCTATCCGTTGCGACTGGTCGTTCCCGGCGTGCAGGGCGTCTCCTGGGTGAAGTACCTGCGGCGCATCGAGGTCGGCGACCAGCCCTGGTACACGAAGGACGAAACCGTCCACTACGTCGACCTGATGCCCGACGGCCAGCACCGGCAGTTCACGTCGATCCAGGAAGTGAAGTCGGTCATCACGACGCCCTCGGGCGGGCAGATGCTGCTCGACAAGGGCTACTACAGCGTGAGCGGCCTGGCCTGGTCGGGGCGCGGCAGGATCAGGCGGGTCGACGTCTCCTTCGACGGCGGGCGCAACTGGCGCACGGCGCGCCTGGACAGCCTGGTGCTGCCGAAGGCGCTCACGCGTTTCTCGATCGACTGGACCTGGGACGGATCGCCCGCCGTGCTGCAGAGCCGCGCGATCGACGAAACCGGTGCAGTGCAGCCGAAGATCAACCAGTTGCGCGCGGTGCGCGGTACGCGCTCGATCTATCACAACAACGCGATCCAGTCGTGGCGGGTTGCCGAATCGGGTGAGGTGTTCAATGCGCAGGTGTGGTGAGCGGCGCGTGCGGTCGCTGAAGCGCGTGTTGCCGACGGCGGCGCTCGCCGGGGCTATCGCGATCGCCTTCGGTCTCGCTGCGACCTTCGGCGCCGACGCGCAGGCGGCGAGCGACGCGGACGCGAAGGCGGCGACCGTGAAAACGGCACAGGCGAAGACGCCGGACGCGAAGACGGCGAACGCGACGCCCTGGGCCGGCATCGGCCGCCCGGCGACGCGCTCCGAGATCCAGGCCTGGGACATCGACGTGCGCACCGACTTCAAGGGCCTGCCGCCGGGCTCGGGTTCGGTGGAGGCGGGCGAGCGCGTCTGGGAGGCCAAGTGCGCGATCTGCCACGGCACCTTCGGCGAGTCGAACGAGGTGTTCACGCCGATCGTCGGCGGCACGACGAAGGAGGACATCGAGAGCGGGCACGTCGCCAACCTGAAGCGCACCGACTTCCCGCAGCGAAGCACGATGATGAAGCTCTCGCAGGTCTCGACCCTGTGGGACTACATCCGGCGCGCGATGCCGTGGAACGCACCGAAGTCGCTGTCGACCGACGAGGTCTACGCGGTGACGGCGTACATCCTCAATCTCGCCGACGTCGTTCCGGCCGATTACGTTCTGTCGGATCGGAATATCGTCGACGTGCAGAAGCGTTTGCCCAATCGTAACGGGATGACGTTCTACGAGCCGCTGTGGCGCGTCGACGGCAAGCCCGACGCGCAGGGCGACGCGTGCATGAGCGGATGCCGGACCGACCCGGCACGGCTCGCCGCCGCCGGGCTGCCGGAGCACGCGCGCGACGCGCACGGCAACCTGATGGCGCAGAACCGCGTCGTCGGTCCGGTGCGCGGCGCCGACACCACGCGTCCGCCGCGCCCCGATCTCGATGGCGCGCAGGTCGCGGCGCTGGCCGAGGCGACGATGCTCGCGTCGATTCCGCACCAGCGCAAACCCGAGGATCTCGCGCGCGAAGCGAACTGCATGGCCTGCCATGCCGTCGACGCGAAGATGGTCGGCCCGTCGTTCCGCGACGTCGGCGCGAAGTACCGCGGACGCCCGGGGGTGGCCGAGATGCTGGTCGGTCGCGTGAAGAACGGCACCAGCGGCGCCTGGGGCGACGTCCCGATGCCGGCGAACGCCGCGATCGCCGACGATGACATCCGGGTAATCGTGAACTGGATCCTCGAGGATCGGTAATGAAGAATTCGCCGATCCTCAATGCAACTCCGATATGCTGCGGCAATCGGCCAATCCGTCCTTCCACGAAGGAGACTGCACCCATGAACGTAACGAGACGCACGACCTTGCAGGTCGCGGGCAGCGCCGGCCTGTACGGGGCGTTGCTGTCGCTCGGCCTGCTGCGCCCCGGCTCCGCCGCCGCGCAGGCTTTCGACGAGAAGATGTTCCACGTTGCCGGCGTCGCCGACACGCTGAAGGCGCTCGGCGCGGCCGGCGCCGCCGAGTCGAAGGACGTGGTCATCGTCTCGCCCGACATCGCCGAGAACGGCGCCGTGGTGCCGGTGGGCGTCAAGAGCAATCTGCCGAAAACCGAATCGATCGCGCTGCTGGTCGACAAGAACCCGAACGCGCTGGCCGGCGCCTACGACATCCTCGAGGGCTCCCAGCCCGAGGTGAGCATGCGCATCAAGATGGGGCAAAGCTCGGACGTCGTCGCGCTGGTGAAGGCCGACGGCAAGTACTACATGGCGAAGAAGGAAATCAAGGTAACGCTCGGCGGCTGCGGCGGCTGAAGCGGCTGCGTTTCCGATAACCCCCGATTCCACAGGAGACGCTGCGAAATGGCAGACCCGATGAAGATCCGCGCCACCGCCAAGGACGGCACGGCCGACGTGCGCGTGCTGATGGCGCACGAGATGGAGACCGGACAGCGCAAGGACGCATCCGGCAAGGTGATCCCCGCCTGGCACATCACCGAGGTCACGGCCTCGCTGAACGGCAAGCCGGTGCTTCGCGCGCACTGGGGGCCGGCGATCTCGAAGAACCCCTACCTGCAGTTCAAGGTCAAGGATGCGAAGCCGGGCGACAAGATCAGCGTCACCTGGGTCGACAACCGGGGCGACAAGCGCACCGACGAAGCGACGGTGAGCTGAAGAAGTCCGAGAGGCGGGCTCGCCCGCATCGC
>ERZ778017.3292-NODE-3292-length-11713-cov-4.072054_pt1 | contig 11713 bp, 4 predicted proteins | sample MGYA00375747_ERZ778017 | MGnify/ENA primary metagenome ERZ778017 (study PRJEB29350, sample SAMN05509838) | bioreactor metagenome | biome: bioreactor; material: wastewater | place: South Africa: University of Cape Town | collected 2014-03-17 ... | reverse complement strand
CTGGCTTACTATCTCTCGGAAGCGGCGCTCTGCGGCCGGGATATTATTTATGACCAGCGGGGCAAATACAATCTGCTTATCCGGAAAACCATCGAAAATATTTACGCCACGTATAAAGGAGATCGTACCACACCTGACTGGGAAAAGTTCAAAACTTATGCAGGTCGCTTCTGGTTCAGCAACGGAAACCATCATCATTACGGAAATGAAAAATTCATACCGGAATGTTCGTTCGGATATTTCAGCAAGCTGGTAAAAGGCTCGGATACCGGCAAGCTGCCGTTGGCAGACGGTGAAACAGTGGATGATTTCCTGGTCCGGTTGCAGCCGATTGTTTTCGATCCGTCCTTTCAGCCCAAGATGGTTGATTTGTCGCCCGACAAAGACAATGTGGCGGCATCCTCCAACAATTTCTACGAAGGCGTTACCCAGAAAGAAGTGGAAGCCTATTATGCCCGGTTCGATACCAAAGGCAATGCCCCTTCGTGGGGGCTTAACTCCAAAGTGGTGAAGGAGGACGGAAAGGTGACGGAAAAGGTGTGGAAGTCTGGCGGCATGTACGGCAGCGCCATCGATAAAATAATATACTGGCTTGAAAAAGCGGTTACCGTTGCAGAAAATGAACAACAGAGAGATGCCCTTGAAAAATTAATTGCTTATTACAAAAGCGGCGATCTGAAAGATTTTGACGAATACAGCATCGCCTGGGTGGCAGACACGGCTTCCCGCATAGACGTGATCAACGGCTTTATTGAAGTGTACAACGATGCAATCGGGAAAAAAGGAAGCTTTGAAAGTGTAGTATCTATGAAGGATCTGGAAGCTACCCGCCGCATCAAGGCGATTGCCGGCGAGGCACAATGGTTTGAAGACCATTCCCCGCTGCTGCCTGAGCATAAGAAGAAAGTTGTAAAGGGAATTACCGCAAAAGCCATTACGGTAATCATGGAATCCGGCGATGCGGCGCCTTCCACGCCTATCGGTATTAACCTGCCCAACGCCGACTGGATACGCCGGGACCACGGGTCGAAATCCGTTTCCCTGAGCAATATCATTCATGCTTACAATGAAAAAAGCGCCCATAGCGGTATGCTTGATGAATTTGCTTACGGAGACAGCGTAAAAGCCCGCATCCGTCAATACGGATCGCTGGCTTCCGATCTGCATACGGATATGCATGAGTGTATCGGTCATGCCTCCGGGCAAATCAATCCCGGTGTTGAAACCACCGACAAAACCCTCCGCAGTTACGCATCGTGCCTGGAAGAAGCCCGCGCCGACTTGGTAGGGCTTTACTATATCATGGATCCCAAACTGATCGAGATAGGCGTAATGCCTTCCCTGGCAGTAGGCAAAGCTGAATACGACGGCTATATTATGAATGGCCTGATTACACAGCTTACCCGTATAAAACCGGGGCATGACCTGGAAGAAGCCCATATGCGCAACCGTCAGCTGAATGCCCGCTGGGCCTACGAGGCCGGTAAAAAAGACAATGTAATCGAATGGGTAAAAGAAGGCGGCAAAACCTATATAAGGATCAACGACTACAACAAGCTCCGTGAGCTGTTCGGGCAGCTGCTCCGCGAGATTCAGCGGATAAAGTCGGAAGGTGATTATAACAGCGGCAAAGCCCTGGTTGAAAACTACGGTGTTAAGGTAGATCAGGAGCTGCTGAAAGAGGTACTTGCCCGTTATGCCCCTTTACACGTCAAACCTTATAGCGGCTTCATCCAGCCAAAACTGACACCGGTAATGAACGGCGAAGAAATCACCGATATAAAGGTTGAATACCCCGCCTCGTTCTTCGATCAGATGATGGAATACGGCAGAATTTATTCGTTCCTGCCGGTGATGAACTAAGCGGGTCAGTCAGCCTCAATGACGACACTGGCATCCTTCATGCCGGCGGATCTTGCGGTCAGGGTTATTTTTCCCGGTTGTTTTCCGGCTTTAATAATCACCAGGCATTTTCCCTGCCAGGCTTTCCGCTGCGGCTGCAGGTAACTTTCGGTGCTTACCGGGTTAGAGTTACCTACACCCACTATACTGGCATCGCCGCTGATTTCAAAGTGGATCAGATCATCGGCTTTAGGATGACGGAGACCGTTGGCATCAGTGATCTCAACCTGAACGTAACAAAGGTCCTGGCTGCCTGCACGAAGCATTTTCCGGTCGGCGGTAAGAACCAGCCGGTTAGCTTTTCCGGCTGTCTGCAGCACAACTGTTTGCACTTTCTTCTCTCCTTTATAACCCAATGCTTTCAGTTCGCCGGCAACATAAGGCACTTTCCATGTTGCCATGAACTGCGTGGAGCGGCCGGTAGCCTTTTTTCCCAGCGATTTGCCATTCAGGAACAGTTCCGCCTCTTCGCAGGAGGAATAAACGGCTACTTCCATCGGCGTTTGCTCATACCCTTCCCAGTTCCAGTCAGCTAAAACATCATGCCAATGCCATTTAGACCAGGGTTCTCTTTTTGGGTTTGGTGCAAAGGAGGGCCGGGGAGGTTTTACAAAAACAGCCAGTTGGTTTTCCTTCCATAAAGCATCGCGATAATAGGATTGCGGGCGTTTCCATCCGCAGATATCAATATCTCCGCAAAAAGCAAGCGTCCAGGGATAAAAATTTCCTTCCTGCATATATCCTCTCCAGCCAATACTGGCCTCTCCTATATAGTCAAAAGCTGTCCATACGAACCCGCCCAGCACATAAGAATGGTCCAGCACTTTCATCCAGCTATCGAAAGCTTCCAGAGGGTACGATTCAGATTCGTAGATGATCCGTTCCGGCACGCGCTGATGATCCTGAACATAAATATTCTGTTGCCAGTGATCGCCGCCGGCAGCATAGTTATATCCTGCAATGTCTATCATGGCAAAATAAGGATCTTTGTCTTTATTCAGGCCATTTACCCCTGCTGTTACAGGCCGGTCCGGATCAAGCCGGCGAATATATCCGGCCAGCATGGCTGCTGTTTTCACGCCTTCCGGTGTTGCCCGTTCGGGCACTTCATTGCCGATGCTCCACATAATAACAGAAGGATGGTTGCGATCCCGCATAACCATGCTTTCTATATCCCGCTGCCACCATTGATCAAAATACAGGTGATAATCCGCCGGATTTTTTGCCACGCGCCATACGTCGAAAGCTTCGTTGATCACCAGCATGCCCAACCGGTCGCAGGCTTCCAGCAATGCAGGTGAAGGAGGGTTATGCGCAGAGCGGACGGCATTGTACCCGCTGGCTTTCAGCAGTTCTATCTTCCGCTCTTCCGCCCGGTCGTATGCCTTTGCTCCCAACGGACCGTTATCGTGATGGATACATCCACCTTTCAGCTTTATAAGCTGCCCGTTCAGCCGGAAACCGGTGGTGTCGAACGACAGTGACCGGATCCCGAAAGAGGTCTGCTGCCGGTCAAAGAGCAGTTGCTCATCACCGGCCGCTGTAGGGGCATCGCCGAGGATTTCTGTGTAGGCTGTATAAAGCACCGGGGCTTCCGGAGACCAGAGAGCCGGAAAGGTCAGGATGGCCGTCTGCTCCACTTCTTTAATGTCGTTTGGCCGTATGGAAAGCTGCGAAGTTGCGCGGGCCACTTCCCGGCCGGCCGTATCCTTTATAAGGGTGTGCAGGGTTGCCGTCCGTAAAACAGCATCACTGTTTACGACACGCGTGCGAATGACAATGCCGGCTGAAGCGGTTGTAGCTGTTTGTTTACCGGGTAAAATAACAGGCTTTGTAACCGAAGTGGTGATGTAAGTGCCCCATTGCTGCACATGTACCGGGTTGTGCACTGAAAACCATACATGCCGGTAGATGCCCGATCCGGTGTACCATCGGCTGTTCTCTCCTTCGTTTTTCACTTTAACGGCCAGGGTGTTCCCGGAGCCTGCCTTTATGTGTGGGGTAAGATCAAAGAAGAAGGATGTATATCCATAGGGATGGCTGCCCAGTAATTGCCCGTTGAGCCACACTTCTGCATTCATATATACGCCGTCGAACCGGATAGAAAAACGTTTCCCTGCCTGTGTGGCCGGAACGGTAAAAGTCTTCCGGTACCATCCTGTGCCCCCTTCAGTGAAGCCGCCGCTCACCTGGCTGATGGCAGCAGGACTGAAGGGAGAACTCATTCCCGGGAGATCTTCTATACTCCAATCATGCGGCAGATCCACCTGCCGCCAGCCTGAGTCATCAAAATATTCCTGTTCAGCGCCTAATGCGCCACCCCGCCGGAATTTCCACCCATCATCGAATAATACCGTACCAAAAGAAAGACTATCGGCGGGAGGTTGCTGTGCATATACCGCGCCTGTAAGCGCTGAGCAAATACTCCAAACGATCCCTGCGAGCCCTGTTAATTTTCTCATAAATACATGCATATCTGTTTTTGACTAATTTTTATAAAGCGTATTGTATCACCCATATCCTCTGCGGCGGTATATGCAGCTCCTGCCGGGGAGTCAATCCGTCTATGGCTCTCCATACGGGCTGCTTGTCCTGAGATCCGGCGCCCGACAATTCCCAGGCCCGCTGAACCGATTTCGTCTCATTGCCCGAGACCTGATCACGTACGGCTAACAGTTCATTGGAGGTGTTTATCAGATACAGGTACAATCTGTGCTGCCGGCTGTCCAGGCTACTATATGCCTTCAGTCGATCCGACGATGAAGTTGTCAGTAGCATCTGATCACCCAGAAACTTTCCGGCTATCATCAGGCTATAGCCGTTCGCGGTGAATTGCCCGTTCTTATCAAGGGCATTAAAGCCCGCCCATTTCCCGCCTCCGTCATTTATCCAGCGGGTATTCCAAAAGCAGGAAAATAATATAGAGGGATGCTGCAATTGTCTGAAAGTGATGTCAAGATTCACAAGGGCGTTCTCCATAGTATTGAGCATGGTATGCTCTCCGCCGGGACACCAGCTATACGGGCCGTACTCAGCCACGATGATGCGTAAGCTGTCCCTGCTCTCCGGCGGAGCATGTTGACGGATAGCTGCTTCGGCTGCAGAAACAGATCCCAGCAGGTCCGTTGATACCTTATCACAGTCGCTTAACGGATAATTGCTGACACAGAGAGCGTCTATATGATCCGCAGCGATCGTCAGCACTGTTTTCCACCATTCCTTATTATTCCCATTGGGGATGATCAGGATAGAAGGATCTATTGCCTTCATCGCACGGGAAAAATCGACGACATCCTGTGCATATATCTGAGCCGAAGAATTTTCATTCTCTTTATGCCAGCTTTCATTTCCGATCATCCAGTATTTAACCTGGTATCTCTTTTTTATGTTAGCATATTTTACCCATTCCACGGCGTGCTGCAGCAATTGTTCTCTGGAAGACCAGGTGCTGCCCGGAGGATATTTAACGAGGTACTCATCTGCAGCCACCACGACAACAGGCTCGGCGCCCACCTGGCGGCAAATATGAATAAACTCGTCAAAGTCCAGTACATCGTAACGAAAAGCAGTATAATCATCTTTCAGCATCTCCCCTCTCCCACCCGTGGCGTGTTCGCCGGTGCGGGCCAACGTGGGCTCTGCCTTTTCATACGGTGGGCGGGAGAAAAAGTAAAAGTCCGATTTATTACCACCCGGATAACGCAGATATTTTACCCCCATGGCCCGGAGCGCTTCCACTAAGGGACGTTGAGGCTGCAGATATTTGTCATCGTCCGTCAGGTAATCCAGGTTAATACCGACCGGATGGTCAGATATATCATTCAGGACTGAATCCGTGTTGATCTTTACCACCACCTGCTGCCCTGTACACGACAGCAGCATGCGAAGCGCCAGGGGAGTGCATATCAGGCTGCTTAGGTACATCATCTTATTGTTTGTAGAATAATACATTGTCAAAATTAGACCATTGGTTGCTGGCGGCTTGTGTATAGAACCCAATGGTGCACTGATTATTGGTTACCTGGATATCGGCTATGCTAATCTCAGTCCAGTTACTGACCACGGGCAGGATCTGAGTACGCAAGCTACCTCCATAGTCTTTCGCCTCCATCCGGTTAATGGATTGCCCTCCACCTGACATAACCCAGGCTTTCAGTGTGTAGTAGCCATTGGTAAGGCCGGTAAAGGTCTGATAGGTGTATACTTCATAAGGAGTTGCCTTCCAATGCGTGCATTTATACCCCCCCGAGAATCCGCCGGATTGAGTATAATCAGCATCGAAAGAAGAAGGTGACCATGTATTCCAGCCGGCAGGTGTTTGAGTAGAAGCGCCATCGGCCTCAAAGCCCGGATTATCGGCCAGGTTAAGCCCATTGCTGCTAAAAGCCTTTATGCCATGTACGGCATAGTAGTTATCGCTTTTAAAGAGCGCTGCATTGTCCATCCTGGAACCTTTCTCCCAATCTGTTTCAGATGATCCACCATAGGCCACCCATTCTGCGCCCCAATAGCAAATACCCATCCCTTTGTTGTTATTGACACTCTGCACAAGATCGGACAGTTGCATAAGGAAATCATACTGTCCCTGTATAGTGGCGGCGTAACCGCTGAGCAGGTAGCTGGTATCGAACCAGTTGTTTACCATATCATAATTAGTAGATGTGAACTGGTAGGCTGTCTCCGCAATCATGACCGGTTTATTATACAGGCCTGTCAGATAGTTCATACCATTCAACAAATCGCTGAAACTGTTTCCGTGCCAACCCGGGTACCAGGAAAGCCCGATAATATCATAATTGATGCCATAGGTATTGGCTTTGGCAAAAAAATTAAATTCCATTCCTGCTGTGTGTAACATTACCTCTATGGAAGCGTCCACTGCTTTTACCGCACTGTAAAGGCTATTATAAAAAGAAGCAAAATTCGTCCAGTTCGTCGTGGAAGTGGGGCTTACCTGGTAAGTAGGCCACAGCATGCCGTTGTTAATCTCATTACCTACTTCTACGATTACCGGCGTGGTGCCCTGGTTCTTTAATTGGGTCAGAACATTCGTAGTGTAAGCGGCTGCAGTATCTTTCAACGCAGCACTTGAAAGAGATGCCCAAGCGGCAGGCTTTGGCTGGCCACCCGGATCTGCCCAGTAGTCGGAGTAAAAGATATCCAGATAAAAGTCCAATCCAAGGGACTTTAACCGTAATGCCTGCGCTTTTACGGCAGCCAGACTTGCTTCGTAATCATTGGCAGAGGGATTTACCCAAAGGCGTAAACGCACAAGGTTAACGCCATATTCCTTTGCTATATCGAAGGTTGTTTTTATCGTGCCTGCAATGTTCTTAAAGCTTTGACCAAGTTGGGTTTCGATCTTATACGAAAAAGAAAGATCCAGGCCCCGGTATTGTAAAGGGGCCGCCATTGAGGTTACTGATATTTCTGAAGTAATTGACCGACCGGAGGCATTCAAATCTGATCCGACGGGCGCCGTTTCCAGTCCGTTCTTTTTACAGGAGATCGTCAGTAGGGTAACTGCGAATACGATTATTATCTTTCTCATAAAACAAACTTTATATGTTTAAACAGACATCCTTACCAATATCCATCAAACCTTCCGTGCTTATTGGTAGCCGGGGTTATTCTTTACCACATTGTTCGATTCCAGGATCACCCTCGGTGGAATTGGGAATAATACCATATTGTCCGCGGCGGGGTAGCCAGCCAGCCGGGCATATTCTATGAATTTCCCGAAGCGTATCAGATCCTGCCGGCGCCAGCCTTCCCAATACAGTTCACGGCCTCTTTCGTCCAGGATAAATTCCCTGAAGGCTTCTTTGCTCATGGTTGCTTCTTCCGGGATAGGACTATGCGCCCTTTCGGTTATGGGCCGTACGTAGTTATTGATATCTGTATCAGTAACCCCGTTGTTCAATTCGTTCTGTATTTCAGCCATCGACAGCAGTACATCTGCGTACCGGAAAGCCACAGTGCTGAAGTTGCCTTTCGCATTCAATTCGTAGGGGAGCAGGTATTTTACCACGATGGCTCCTACAGGCAGGTCGTAGCCTTCATTCCCGCTGCCGCGCTTGTAATGGTTGCCGTAGATATCGTCGTATTCGTCCGCCACGGTTTCCAGCCGGGTATCTCCGGTGGAGAACTTGTCGTAAAAGCTCCAGGGCATATAGTAACCACTCCAACCCGGATCCACATCTATTCCGCAGATATGTTTCGCGTCCCATGGTATATTAGGTGGAAACCAGTGGTTCGGCACATTGATGCCGCCTGGAACGGCCCATATCACTTCCTCGTTGCCTTCCCGTGTAAAGACCTCTTTGTAGGAAGGTGTAAGGGAATATCCCATGCCCATCAGGTCTTCTCCGACAGCCTTTGCCATCGGCCATTGGTGATCGTTCATATACAACTTCATCAAAAGCATTCGCGCAAGGCCCTTGTTCACCTTGCCCCAGTCCTGCGTGCCGTTCGTTTTATCAGCCAGGTCGGGAATAGCGTCAGTGAGATCGGAGACCATGGCAGTAAAATAGGTTTCCTTCGAAGGCCGCGGCTCAAATGTATTGTCAGATAAGGTTGCGGGATCCAGCTTCACACACACAGGCCCGTAAAAATCGTACAACAGGAACATGATCCAGGCCCTCAGGCATTTTGTTTCTGCTATAGCCGACCTCTTCAGGTTTTCTGAGATATCAGCTTTTTCCAGCGTTTCGAGGAAAGCGGTAGCCCTTGCCACAAAAGATATTTTGCTGTACAGGAAGTCATACGTGTCATAAGCCGCACCCCACTGGAATTTGTAAGCCGGGAACCATACATCCAGCTTTTCATCTGTGGTGGCGCTGCTGAGATGGCTCCAGCCGTTCATTGAGCTGTAAACGCCCCACATGAGGTCGCCGGAAGTAGGATCGGCCGGGCCCCAATCGTGTGTGAATTGCGTATAAAAGGAAGTAAGAATAGAGTTGATATCCTTTTCTGTTCTGGGAAAATTATCTGTGGTTAGCTGAGAAAATATTTCCGGCTCCAGTATTTTCCGGCACGATCCGGCAACGAGCACCGTAATATAAACGGCTGTTAATAAAGCAGTTCGTTTTTTCATATTTTAATATTATGGCTGTTAAAAAGTAACGTTAATGCCCAGCGTTAGCGTAAAGGGGATGGGGAAAGGAGACGCATTCTGCTCCATTTCAGGGTCCAGTCCTTTATAATTGGTCAGGAGCGCAATATTCTGAACATCAGCGAACACCTTCGCTTTCCGGGCTGTTTTTCCGTTCTTCAGCAGGTGATCCGGAAAATTATAGCCAAGGGTAACGTTTTTTAAACGCAGGAACCAGGTGCTCTGCAACGTGAAGTCTGAACTGCCGGAAGGGTTATTCGATTCCGTAGCCGCAACCGCTGCGCCGGGGAGCACGCCATCAGTATTCTCCGATGTCCAGGCATCACGGATATGCACACTCTGATTCTGCTTCAGGTTGATATAATACAGGTTGGAATATAGCAACCATCCGTTGTATGTTTTCATCCCGAAAGCTCCGTAGATGTTAGCATTCAGGTCAAAGTTTCCGTACCGGAGCGAAGACCCGAAGCCGAGGTTCAGTTTTGGATCGGAGTATCCCAGCTTAACCACATCTATTTCATTCAGCAGGCCGTCGTTGTTAATATCAATATACCGGATATTACCTGCATATGACCCCGGCTGCAATACCTTCCCGTTCGATTTATATTCCTGCACCTGATCACGCGAGGTGAACAGGCCATTGCTCCGCCAGCCATATATAGCGCTTAATTCATCCTTCTCGCTTACCCATGGGTTTAATGCCACTTCAGGATTTCTTTCTAGCCAGAAAGAACGGTTATGGCTCATATTGATATTGGCGATCCAGTCGAATTTATTTCCCTGCACTATATTTGCCTGTAGCTCAAGCTCGATTCCCTGGCTGCGGGTAGATCCTACATTCTTAGCTATCTGAGAGATCACGCCGTTGGAAGGCAGCGGGGCAAAATCCAGCAGGTCCCTGGCTGTTCGCTGGTACAGTTCCAGGGTTCCGGTAAGCCGGTTGTTAAAGAATCCCATGTCAACGCCTATGTTAAAGGTGGCGTCGGTTTCCCATTTCAGCTCAGGATTGCCTAACTGGCTCTGCAGAATACCCGTCATTAGTTTACCGCCGATATAATAGTTATAGCCATAGGCCGTTCCATATTGGGTAAGGTAGTAGAAATTATTATTCACGGCGCTTTCATTGCCGGAGGCGCCCCAGCCGGCACGCAGCTTCAAATTGCTGATCAGGTTGCTGTTGATGAGAAAGCGCTCTCCACTGAGTATCCACGCTGCCGATACGCCGGGGAAGAACCCCCATTTGTGATCGGCAGGAAAAGCGGTAGATCCGTCATTACGCGCGGTGACGCCGAGTATATACCTGTCTTTGAACGTATAGTTAAGGCGTCCGAACTGTGATAGTTTGACCCTTGCCCATCGCCAGGAGTGGTAGGTATTCAGATCCCTTTCCATTCCGATCTCAAGATAATTGTTTTCGAGAGCGTCTGTGGAAAAATTTACGACCGTCATATCATAGCTGTTGCCGGAACTTTTATAGTAGCCTGTGCCTGCAATGGCTGAGATCCGGTGGTCGGCGCCCAGTGCCTTATCATAGCTCAGGTAAGCTTCCAGGTTCACATTGTTGTTCTCATTCGTCGCATAACCACCAAAATTATCCTGCGTTTGTTCCGGCAATTTTGCAGCGGAGGGAGAGAACACATCTCTTTTGGAACCGGTCTTATCCACTCCTAATACCAGGTTAGCCTTGAGCGAAGAGCTGATTTTTGCCTCCAGGTTTGATACAAACAGCAACCGGTTGGTGGACGTGCGGTCTTTCATCAGGAACCAGGCTGCCGGGTTGGGAAGTTGGGGAAAATCAGCCCGGGTAAGCGTCCCATCATCATTCTGCAAAGGGGTTTGAGGAGAAAACAGCAGGGCGGCATTGGTTTGCCGGGCCTCATTGCCTACAATACGCTGTCCGCCAATACTCGGATTACCTGCCTCAATATACGAATACAGGGAGCTGATACCCAGTTTGAGCCAGCGGTTAAACGTCTGGTCGAGATTTATCCGGCCGCTGAGTCGTTTAAAGTCAGTCGTCCGCAGCAGGGATGCCTGGTCAAAATAATTGAATGCTGCATAATACCTGCCGCTTTCCGAGCCCCCGGAGAAGGAAAGATTGTGATCTGTTATGGCTCCGGTACGCATGATCTCTTTTGAATGGTCGTACCCCGATCCTGCATTTGCTATATCGTTTTCGGAATAGTTCGGTGTAAAACCGGTTGACGGCGGCGGCGTTGTCCCGTAAGGTGCATAATTGTTATTATACAGCCAGGTTTCGTAGGTGGCGGCATTCGACCTGGTCATATACTCTGCAGCGTCCAGCATTTCCCAGTATTTATATACCTTTTGTGTGGAATAAGAGCCATTATAGCTAACCGTAGCCTTCCCCGTTTTACCCCGTTTAGTGGTGATGAGTATAACGCCGTTGGCTGCGGCCGAACCGTAGATGGCTGTTGCGCTGGCATCTTTGAGAATGCTGATGGACTCAATATCAGAAGGATTGATGGTAGATAGCGGGCTCCGGTCCGTGCCGTCAAAGAAATTATTGTTTGCGGGCCCCACCCTGGCTGCGGAAATCCCGCCGCTGGAAGAAATGGGCGTGCCATCGATCACGTAAAGCGGCTCGTTGCCTCCCCTGGGAGAAAGATAGCCACGTATATTTACATTTAAGCCGCTTCCGGGTTGTGCCGAGCGTTGGGTTATTACAAGCCCTGC
>ERZ778017.3290-NODE-3290-length-11715-cov-3.703602_pt1 | contig 11715 bp, 7 predicted proteins | sample MGYA00375747_ERZ778017 | MGnify/ENA primary metagenome ERZ778017 (study PRJEB29350, sample SAMN05509838) | bioreactor metagenome | biome: bioreactor; material: wastewater | place: South Africa: University of Cape Town | collected 2014-03-17 ... | reverse complement strand
GAGCCCGGTGAAGGAACCGGAGAAGACCAACATGGTGATCTTCCGCGAGAACTCGGAGGACATCTACGCCGGCATCGAGTGGGAGGCTCAGAGCGAGCAGGCCCGCAAGGTCATCAAGTTCCTGATCGAGGAGATGGGCGTCAGCAAGATCCGCTTCCCCGGCAGCTCCGGCATCGGCATCAAGCCGGTGAGCCGCGAGGGCACCGAGCGCCTGGTGCGCAAGGCCATCCAGTACGCCATCGACAACGACAAGCCCAGCGTGACCCTCGTGCACAAGGGCAACATCATGAAGTTCACCGAGGGTGGCTTTCGCGACTGGGGCTATGCGCTGGCGCAGCGCGAGTTCGGCGCGGTCGAGGTCGACGGCGGCCCCTGGTGCAGCTTCAAGAGCCCGAAGACGGGCAGGGACATCGTGGTCAAGGACGCCATCGCCGATGCCTTCCTGCAGCAGATCCTGCTGCGTCCGGCGGAGTACTCGGTGATCGCCACGCTCAACCTCAACGGCGACTACATCTCGGACGCGCTGGCCGCGCAGGTCGGCGGCATCGGCATCGCGCCCGGCGCCAACCTGAGCGACAGCGTCGCCATGTTCGAAGCCACCCACGGCACGGCGCCCAAGTACGCGGGCAAGGACTACGTCAACCCGGGCTCGGAGATCCTCTCCGCCGAGATGATGCTGCGCCACATGGGCTGGACCGAGGCCGCCGACCTCATCATCGCCAGCATGGAGCGCGCGATCCAGAGCAAGCGCGTCACCTACGACTTCGCACGCCTGATGGACGGCGCCACCCAGGTCTCCTGCTCGGGCTTCGGGCAGGTGATGATCGACCACATGTGATCTCGCTCCACGGCGTCTCATGACGCCCCGTAAGCCCCTGATTTTGTTGAAGAAATCAGGGGCTTCGTCTTTTCAGCACGTCTCACGGCAGACCACGAAATCCCGCCCTTTTGGCGTACCTATAGGCGGGTGGAGAGGAGAAAAACCCTCCAAATTCCTCCATTTGGAGGGGCCGCCAACTGCCCTTGTGAGACCCTGGATGAGACTCTGCAACTACTCCCTGACCCCAACCCGGATCAGCAGCGCGAAGCCGCGCTCACGACTGTATAAGCTCACTGACGGTGGGGGCTTGTTCGTCGAGGTCAGCGCCGCAGGGCTGAAGACTTGGCGCTACCAGTACCGATTTGGCGGAAGCCGCCGAGAGATCACGATCGGGAAGTTCCCGGAGGTCGGCGTCGCCGATGCTCGAGAGAGGCACTTTGAGATGCGGGCGATGCTTGAGCGCGGCATCGACCCGCTCGATGCCCGCCGGCAGCAAGAGAGTGCACGGCGCGAGCGATCTGCAGAAGCCCGAGCGGCTGGCGACGATTTCGAGTCGTTCTCGCGCCGCTGGATCCGAGAGCGCTTGGCGACCAAATCGGAGACCTACCGACGCCAGGTCGAGTCAAGACTGGAGAGGTTCGTGTGGCCTGAGATCGGCAGCAAGCCACTCAGCGCCGTTCGGCCGGCGGACGTCCTGGAGATCATCGAGGCTAGGAGAGCCACGCCGAAGACAGCGGAAGGCGTCAGGCAACACATCCAGCAGATCTACAACTACGCGATCCAGAAGCTGCTCGTCGAGGTCAACCCGGCCTTGCCACTGCGAGGCGTCATCGAGGTGCCTGCTGCCGAGCACCACCGGCATCTGACCGAGCCAGAACTAGGAGCCTTCTGGCGGTCGGTGGCGAAACAAGGCGCGCACTTCGTGACCATCGCTGCCACCCGGATGCTCATGTACACGATGTGCCGCAAGTCAGAGGTGCTGCGAGCCCGGTGGCGCGAGTTCGACCTCGAGCGGGCCCAGTGGGACATCCCGGCCGAGCGTATGAAGATGAAGGCGCCGCACCGTGTCTACCTTTCCCGACAGGCACTCGAACTCCTCGGGCTGCTGAAGGCATTCGCGTCGGAGCCGCAGGCCTACGTGTTCCCGTCGGTGCTTCGTGCCGCAGTGCCGCTCGGCGAAGCTACGCTGAACCACTTCTTCAAGCGACTCGACTTCGGCGTTCCGGACTTCTCGCCCCACGGAACCAGAGGCACGGCAGCGACCTTGCTTCGGGAGCATGGATTCAGCCGCGAGGTGGTCGAGTTGCTACTGGCGCATGCCGAGCGAAACAAGGTGACGGCCGCGTATCACCATCACGAGATGGCTGACGAGCGGCGGCGCGCGCTTCAGTACCTCGCGGATCAGATAGACAGGGTCGCTCAAGCTGCCCTCCATGGATCGACAGTCGCTGAAGCAAGAGACTCGACTCCTGCCAACGTCTAGTCTGGGTCACAGCGTCGCAACTTGAAACAGATCTCTGGCTGTGCGGTAGATGGAGTAGTACGCTGCGCCAGGGCACTGGTTCCGTCTTGGACTGGCACGACCTCTATGCGAAAGACCGTCTTCCTTGCGCTCGTTCTACTTGGCTGCGCAGCCGGCCTGCTGGCCTCCATGAAGGACGATTGGGCCACGCGAGTCGTCCTGTCCCTGATCGGCGCACTGGTCGGAGCCGCGGTGGGAGGTGCGCTGACTCATCGATCCGGCATCAAGCGTCGTCCGGAGCTGGAAGGCTCCATTCCTGGGATGGGAACTTCGACGGCCGACATCGCAGCCAACTACTGGCGGGACAGGGGTCACCCGCCGCTCATGAAGCCACCATCGCCGCCGCCGGATCAGCACATCCACGATCCGGACCGGCTGGCCTGACTACCTTCGCTGCAGCAGGTCCTTCACTGCGTCGGCAGCGCCCTCGGCGGACTCCTTGGCATCCGCAGCTACTTGCTTGGCGGCGCGCTTGAGCAGTGATTGCCCTGCAACCAAGGTTCCATCCTCGCTTCGCCCGGCGTCGGCAGCCGAGTTCAACGCGCCGCTCTGTTGCTGAACACCTTCGCGGATCGCCTGGCCGCGCCGTGAAACTGCGTCACGGACTGTGCCGGGCGCGCTCGGTGGAGGTACAGCGCCAGATGGCAGACCGGGCTGGCGAGCGACTGCAGCATCGCCAGTGCGTTTCACGCTCTCGATATCTGGGCCCTCGGCCAGCTGATTGACCTGCCGCGCATGTTGCGTCCTGACGGACTCAAAAGACAGCGGCACGGCAGTACCGTCAGAGAGGGTCCGGTTCGGTCCGAGTGACTGCCTGGCAAGCTCGGCCTCCATCAGGGCACGGGCGGCGGCACTCGTGCCACCGTACTGCTCGGCGTACCGTGTGAACATGGCGAGGTTGTGCGGGTCCTGGGCAATGTCGAGCGCGATCACCTCACCCCGTTCATAGGCTGCGCTCACGCGCTCCGCATAGGCGCTCCGATCTGAGAGACCGGCCTCGGCGCGCGAACTCCGGGTAGAGCTCGAGTTCAAGCGTGAAGACAGTTCACGTGCCTCGCGGGCGTCAGATGCGACAACCGACGCGAAGCTTGTGTCGCGGGACACTCGGTCGCCGAACTGCTTGAACTCGGCCAACTGCTCCGAGGTCAAGGCGCCCAGTACCCTCTGCTGGTCTGCCGAAAGCCCCGCCAGGTATCCCTTCTCTGCGTTGGCAGTTGCTCGAGCGCCGGCAACTGGTGTGGAGACACCGAGATGACCAGAGGCGCCGAAAGCGATTCGTGCGACTTGCGACTGGCTCATCCCCGTGCTGTCGGCGACGCTCCTCGTGATCTGGTCAAGGCGGTTCAGTGTCTGCCCCAACTGCTCGAAGCTGCTGGATGTCGATCCCGTGCTGCTCCGCGATGACTTCAGCTTTGCCAAGCCCTTGGTGAACGCCTCGGAGAGCACCGTCGAACGTTCGGAGCTTGCGGCAACGGCCTCGGTGCGAGCTGCGTCGACCTGACGGCTGGCGTCCTGCACGTCCTGCTCGCTCACGCGCATCGAGACGACCCGGGACGCGTAGCCCTGGTTGCGCAGCAGGCTGACGGCGGTCCGGCCGGTCAGCATGTTTGACGAGAAGGTGTTGCCGCTGATGTCGTTCTGCCAGTTGCTCATGAACGCGGACGTCCGGTTCGGTGCGAGCCGGATCTGGTCCATCGAGACATTGCCCATGCTCAGATTGCCCGCGGCGGCACCTGCCGTGGCGCCGGCCACCATCGACTGCAGCCCCGAGAGACCGCCCACCAGCGCGGTGCCGAAGGTCTCCATCCGCTTGAGCGCCGCCCAGGCGATGAACGGGATGCTTATGGCCAGGTAGCCGACCACGGCCTCGCCGGAGATCGCCCGGGAGTAGATCGTCGATGCCGTCTGCAGTGACAGGGCCTTGACACCGCTGCCCAGGTCAGCCGCCGCCGCGAGGTCGTAGGCGGCGTAGATCGATGCCATGTAGTTGAGCACGGCATACAGCGGCGGCCAGAGCTGGATCCAGATCAGCACCGCGGCATAGCCCTTGAAGGCCAGCATGGTCTCGCGCCCGCTGGTCAGCAGCATCAGCAGGACGAGGAGGGGGAACAGCGCGTAGGTGATGGCCTCGATCACGTTGCGGAACACGGGCAGCGCCTGCTCGGCGACCTTGCCGGCGTTCAGCCAGGCCGCGTTCTGCTGCGCCACGGACTGCGCCCGTCCGACGGCCAGCACCATGGCCGCCGGGTCGTTCACCTTCTGACCGATGATGTTGCTGGTGTCGTTGATCGCATTCAGCACTGCGTTCTGGCGGATCAGGTCGGCCGCCGTCGCGGCCGCGGTCGCGATGCTGTTCTTCAGGTAGGCCTGCTGGATCTGTCCGGCGATGGCGGCGTTGGCGGCCGCAGCTGGTAGCGTCGGATTCAGCTGGAACGCCAGCTTGCCCTGGATGCGAGTCAGCTGCGCCGGAAGCCGGCCGTTGAGGTTCGTGTAGGCGTTCGGGCAGGTGTCGACGGTGATCGAGCCGCCGGCGCTGGTCAAGGTCGTGAAGCGGGCCGGGTTGGGCGACGCCATCAGCGCCCACACGTCGTCCGAACTCGAGAACGTGCCCGGATCGACCGTGCCGTCGATCAGGTCGTACATCGTGCAGTTGTGGATGAAGTTGACCAGGTCCGTGCGGAAGTTCGGATCCTGGAAGGCGACGCCGCCGGTCTCCCGGATGAGGCGGTTGCCGAACATCAGGCCGTTCTTCTCGTAGCTCAGTTCGCTCGGCAGGGCGCCGACACCCGGGATGACCTGGAAGGCAGTCTCGAACAGGCCTGTGAGCGTGTGCCCAACCGTGCTGGTGACGCTGCCGAGGAAGGCCACGCCGAACGGCACGTTGGCCACCACTTTGACGGCGGATCCGCCGGTCTTGTCGACGACGCCCACGGTCACCCGCGGCACGATGAGGACGGAGAACACCAGAAGCACCGTGGCAAGCCACTTCCAGCCCTGCAGCTTCTCGGGCGCGAAGGCGTAGGCCACCAGCGCCGCGATGAACCCGCAGAAGGCCACGGCGGCGACAGCCGCCATGTAGTCGCCGGAGCCGTGGATGGCTGCCGCAGCGTTGAAGATGCCGAACAGGCTGTCGGCGTTCTGGTAGGCGTAGATCTCCCACATGCGTCGCTCCAGGGGATTGGCCTGCCTCCGGGTTGCTGGCGCGGTGCCCGCGGAATCGGTCCTGCCGCCCGATATGTCAGCGGGCCTGGAAGGCCGCCTGCTGCCCCAGCATGTCCATCACGTGCTGGGGCATGCTCGACCGCAGCTGCCGCTCGAGCTGCTCCAGGTGGCTGGACACCGCCCGGAACGAGCCGACCTTCTGGTACAGCAGGTTCTTCTCCTGCGACAACTGCAGCAGCATGGCCTGGGCGCGCTGCCTCACCAGGTTGGCGCGATCCCGCTGGGTTTGCTGCAGCGTGTAGTCCTTGTCCAGCGCCGCCATGCCCACGCGCAGGTTTCGCTCCAGGAAGACGTAGGCGTAGTCGGCCGCGATCACGTCGCGGTACTGGGCGATCAGGCTGTCGGACAGTCCGGAACCGGGGATCGTCGCGCCGATCGAGAGCATCTTGTAGACCGGCTCGGTGGTCTGGTTGACGAAGCCGACCTCGGCCGAGTTGTTCGGGATCGCCGTGCGCGTGGCGATCTTGTCGGCGATCGAGCGCATCATGGTCTCGACCCGGGCGGTAAAAGGCGTGTGGGTGTAGCTGGTGTTCAGCGTCACCACGTCGCAGTCGGTGTAGTTGTTGCACCGGAGCAGGTGCTGCGTGACGTTGGTGCCGGTGCCCGCCGCCTGGCCGTACAGCAGCTGGCTGATCGAGGTGATCGTCGGCGCCACGGGTTCGGGGTCGCGCGCCGCATCCTCGGGGTAGAAGATCACCGTGCCGACGATGCTCATGATGAGCTCGCGCTCCTGGTCGTCGAGGTAGGTGCCAGTGCGCTGAAGCGCCTTCCAGGTCAGGTTGCCGACGAAGGGCGCCTTGTTGCGGATGTTCGCGTCGCCCGACGATCGGGCCGAAGCCAGGATGCTGGGCCGGTCGGTCGCGCAGCGGCGGCGCGCAGCGTCCCGATCGGTCTCCAGGCCCATCTCGATAGCCAGGTCCGAACAGGCCTCCTGCGAGCTGAAGCCCGCCGCCTCGGCGGCGGTGCTGACGATCGCCTTTGCGGTCTCGCAGGAATTGATGCGCGCGTTGTTGATCCAGGTCTCCAGACCCTTGGCCCACTTGGTCAGCCCGCCCAGCAGCGGCGAGACAGACTCCAGCGCCAGCTGGAAGGCAATGCCCGGCAGCGCGGCCGTGATGTTGCGCAGCATGTTCTTGAACTCGGCCGCCGAGATGTGCGAGAAGGAGCCGCCAAAAACGTCGATGCCGCCGCAGCCGGCGCGGGCGCTCGGAAACTGAATCGCCGCGAGCTGGTAGACCTTGTTCGGTGCCCGCATGAACAGGCTGCCCCCGGTGTAGGTGTTGAAGGTCTGCCCGCGGAACGCGCCGGGTGCGGTGTAGTTGCCGATGGCGCCCAGGCTGTTGAACATGTTGTTCACCTCAGTGTTCAAGTCGCCGGCCCGCAGCGGCGCGGGGCCCACGGCGAGAGCGGAGCAGCACAGGGCGACCACCGCAGCGCGGTGCAGGGACCGGTCGGCGTCGATACGCTTCATCAGGGGCTCCTTTGGATTTCTGCCTGCGCCGGTGCGGGCTCACCGCATCAGCGCTGATTGGTCAAGCGGGCCCGGGCCTGCAGGCCGCCAGTCGCGCCCAGGAACGGTGTGGCGGCGCTGTCGGGCGAGGCCGCGACCATCGAGATGCGCTCCACCAGTTGCGCCTCGGACAGCACGCCGAAACCGATCGGGGTGATCTTCCCGGTGAAGGGCTGGGCGAGGTAGACAGCCGGAACCTGGCTCACTCGCAGCGTGGTGGCGATGCCGTTGTCTCGCCGGGCGTCCGCGAAGCCGGGGATCGGACCACCGTCGACGCTGATTGCGATCACCTTGATGCCGTGACGGGACTGGAAGGCCTCGAGCGTTGGCGCGAAGGCATGGCAGTAGGGGCAGTCGCCGCGGAAGAAGAAGAACAGGACGTGGTCGCGGCCCAGGGCGCTGATGGACTGGCTGCGCTGGGCCGTCTGAACCTGGTCGAACACCTCCAGGGCCTTCGCGTTCACCGGGCGTCCCTGGAGCGTGGGGTCGAGCTCGGGGCTGGCCCAAGCGATGCGCTGCGCCACGTCGGCGAAGGTGGATGCGCGCGACACCACCTGGGCCTCCAGCTCCATGTAGCGGCGTACGTTGGCTTCGGTCGGCCGCATGATGGCGATGTGCCGGCGCTCCTCGAGGGCCTTCTGCAGGCGCTCGAACTCGACGATCTCCGGTGGCCTGGCAGGCAAGCGCCGAGGTGCAGTGGCGGCGCTCGATGCCGGTGCGGCCTGCCGCGGTGCGGAAGCTGGTGGCTCGGGCGGTGGGATCTCCGGCTCCTCGTAGAAGTGCCAGCCGCGCCAGTTGTCGGACCAGTACGGCCGTCCGGGGTCCTGCGGCTGCGCAAGGACGATCGTCCCGCTGCCGAGCATGACAACGAGGCAGAGTGCGAGCCCAGCTTGGCGAGAGGCACGGCGGCGCAGCGTCATGGGCGCAGCCTCACGACAGTGACCGCGGCGGCTGGCCGTCGCGGCAGTAGTTGATGCCGAAGTCGATGGTCTGCCGCCGCGGTGACTGCACGCCGCCGGCGCCGTAGTTGGGCAGCTGCACGCCGTCTTGCCAGAAGCGCACGTTCAGGCGACTGCAGCCGGGCTCGGCGTAGCGCTTCTCGGTGCTCACGTCGATGTAGATCGGCGTCGTGGCGTTGAAGCGCTTCGAGATCGCGTCGGCGACCTCACCGACCAGGACCCCGTGGGCCTTGCCGTCGGGTGCGTCCAGGGCCGACAGCATCAGCTGCTTGGCATCGCGGACTGGCAGTCGTTCCTGAGCCATGGCAGCGCTGACGAACAAGGCGCAGGCGGCGCCGACCAGAACGGTGATGGCCTTCATTGGCACTTCCCCTGGCCGTAGTAGCAGGTAGGAACTCGGCTGGCGCTGCCGGCCTGCAGCGCGTTGATGTTCGGCAGGGTTGGCACCAGCGACGCGTAGAACTCCGACAGGTCCATCGCCGCGAAGTTGAGCGTCTGCAGCTGCGCGACGGTGAAGCCGGAGCAGTCGGCGTTCTGCGCACCGCCCCAGCCCTTGCCGATCTGCGCGCGGCCCTGTTCATTGACGATGCGGGCCAGCATCGAGTTGAAGCAGCACTTCGAGGTGGTGTGCTCGACGCAGGACACGCACACGCCCAGGACCCGGAAGCAGGATGAGCACCAGGTGCCGATCGTGTGGCACAGCCTGGCGCCTTCCTTCATCGCCAGCTTCCCCTCGTCCTCGTTGCAGGACATCATCGAGAGGACGATGTAGATGATCACCGCGATGGCCAGCGTCCACGGGTCGAAGGCCACGACCAGGCTGTCGCCGGCATACACGGCCACCGATCCGGCGGGCAGGGCGGCGCCGTTGACCGCCACCGTCACGCCGTAGGTCGTGAACGTGCCGCTAAAGCCGCCGCCCATCAGCAGCGCCGAGATGCCCTGGTAGATGAACTGCTGGTTCTGCGAGTTCATCAGCACGTCGAAGACCAGGCGCGAGCCGCCGCCGAAGATGCTCTGGTTCGTCATGCCGGCGCCGGCGCCGTCGGCATAGCAGCAGTTCTTCAGCAGGCGGTCGCGGCAGCGGTTCTCCTCGCCCTTGAAGACCTGCATGCGGTCGGCGTCGAGGTAGATGCCCGCCTCGCGCCCGGCCTCGAGCATCGACATGCTGCGCGCGAAGTCGGGGTCGTTCGGCGCGCCGATGTCGAAGCAGTTGCCGCTCAGGCAGAAGACGTTCGTCGGGCAATTGCTGGTGGTGGTGACGGTCTCGGCCGGCACGGGGCAGCTGTAGCCGTCCTCGAACACCTCGCACACGCCAGTGATGGCGTTGGTCTGCCGACAGGTCGACGTCTGCGGCGTGCAGCCTGCTGCCACCAGCGGTGCGCACTGGTCGGCCGACGCGCCGCCGCTGCACGACATGGTGCTCCGGTACTCCCAGCAGTCGCGGGTGACGGCCACGCCGTCGACGACCTTGGTCGCCGGGCCATCGGTGCAGACGGCGGGCGTGGTCGTGGTGCAGCGGCCACCGGCGTCCAGGCTCGGACACTGGTCGTCCCAGCGGTCGGTCTCGGTGACGGTGGTGGCTGGCCGCGTATAGGACAGCCGCATCGTCGGAATCGGGCCGAAGGCGGGGTTGGGCGCCCAGCCGATCACCGCCCGGTCGGCGTCGATGTTCCAGTAGTAGCCGCCCACGGCGCCGGTGATGTCGATGCCGGCGTAGGGAGTCCAGCCGGGAGCGGGCGCGTAGCACTTCGTGCCGTCCAGGGCGGTGGTGGTGCAGCCGCTGTCGCCCTGGCAGACGGTGTCCTGGATGTTGTCGCCGCTCTGCGTGCCGGCGCGGCAGGCCGCGTAGACCTTGAGGAAGGGATCGACACTGGTGCAGCTGTAGCCGGAGTCGCCGCCACCGGTACAGACCTCGGCGCGCTCCGGGGCCACCATCGCAGTCAGGCTGCAGGTCGATCCGCTGCAGCTCTTGTCAGCCACCCAGACGGCCGTGCGGATGGGCTGGCCGTCGATCATCGAGTAGGTGGTGTCGAGGACCGACACGATCTGTGGGAAGACGACCGGCGTCGTCATGTCCACGTCGAAGAAGCTGAGCGGATTGCCGTCCTGGGTGACGCGAAAGTGCTGCGCGGTGACGGCGCGGTCGGGCAGACACTGGACGTCCAGGCCCGTGCGGCCGGAGGCCGCATGGGCGAACCAGTCGCCCGGGTTGCAGCTGGTGGTCCGCGTCGTGTTGACGGTCAGGCTTCGGCTGCAGCTGTAGTTGCCGACGCCGACGTAGCGCAGGCAGCTGCGTGGCTGCATGCCGGCGGGCACCGGGGTGACCGTGGTGGTGCAACCGCTGTAGTAGGCGGCCAGGCTGCCCAGCTCGGCCGATGGCGTACGGCCGATCGCGCGCGCTGCAACCACAGCAGGGTCATCGGCGCCGATCGTCGGGCGCGGCGTGTTGGCTGAGGAGAAGGCGCCGCGCTGCGCCTGGCAGAGCGGGTCGGTGGGGGTCAGCGCACATGCAGAGAGCCTCGCGCTGCCCTGCGACGACAGGTTGGGCTGGCGGTAGTAGCTGCGCTCGGGAGGGGTGGTCGTGTAGCCCGGCACCACGGCGGTGGCGCCCGGGGTGGTGACGTTGCCGCGGGCAATCGGGTTCGCGGCCTGGCCGGCGGCGACCCCCTCCTCGTGCGGGCCGGCCACGGCGGCGGTCTGCGTTGTCAGGAAGCAGGCGGCGGTGATGCAGGCGACGAGGCGGCGCCACGGCGAAGCGCGGTGCGCCGCAGAAGGCGGCGGGGCGGGACGGTGGCTATCGGGGCCGGGTGGGGTGGAGAGAAGCACGCCCCATGGTCAGCGGCGGCCCGGTCGGTGTCTCGGGGAAACGGCGGCTGAGAGAGAGGGGTTTCGAAGCTGGGCACACGAATGGCGGAACTGCGATTCCGCAGCGAATGACGCTGTTGGCCGCCAGCGCTCCCACGTGCGCAGCCGGACGGCGAGCCGTCGTTGGACGTCGCCGCGGCGATGAAGCCTAGAGCTAGGCCTGTCAAGCGGTCCGCCCGCCCGAGGTGGACCTTCTTCTAGGCCTGGGCGATGCCGCCGGATCCCCTGAGCGGCTGTCTGAAGCTTTCGTGCCAGAACGGGCTCTCGTCCTTTAAGAAGAAGTTTGTCGCTCCGCCCATGTCCGTATTGCCTTCTACCGTTGGGTGAAGCCCGCTCCGACTGCCGAAGACGACGCCGACGATGTGATCAGGGGCGTTGATCAGGAAGTTGCTGACGCCCAGCCGTAGCCCCGTCGGTCGCTGGCCGGGATCACTGTCTTGCTCGTGAACCGACATCAGCTGATCGGCATCGATTCCCTGCAACGCGACCCAGAACAAGGCACCACGCTGCCCCGTGAACTGCCGCGATGCCGAGTCGATGAGGGTGGCGAACACTTGGTCCAAGACATCGTCATCGACAGCACTTTGCATCACGAAGGCAAGCATCCCTCCGGCAGGGGTTCCATACAGCGCTGCTTCCCGGTTGGTCGTTCCGGTTGCCACATCGATGGCCGTGCGCACGGCCTGACGATCGCCTTCGATGGCTGCCTTGAGTGGGTCCGGATCGAAGTTCTGCACACGCAGATCGGATCCGTCGCTCAGCCTGGCACCGGTGCCAGCCACAACTTGGGAGACAACTTCCCTCGCCAGCGATG
>ERZ778017.3283-NODE-3283-length-11742-cov-8.348849_pt1 | contig 11742 bp, 10 predicted proteins | sample MGYA00375747_ERZ778017 | MGnify/ENA primary metagenome ERZ778017 (study PRJEB29350, sample SAMN05509838) | bioreactor metagenome | biome: bioreactor; material: wastewater | place: South Africa: University of Cape Town | collected 2014-03-17 ... | reverse complement strand
GGCAGAATGGGCGGTTAGCTCAGCGGGAGAGCACTCGCTTCACACGCGAGGGGTCACTGGTTCGATCCCAGTACCGCCCACCATCAGGAACAACGTGTAGGACGGGCTTCCGGCGATCTCGAAGATCGCCGGTCTTCCTTTCTTGGAGCTTGACCGCTAGATGACCGCTCAATTCTTGCGCTTCTTGGTCAAGATGTCCACTTCCAGGGGCTCTCTCGCACTACTCGTGCTGCACCTCGTTCAGGTTGTGCTGATTTCGCGCCGGCCAGGCCGTCACAGCGGCATTATGCTGAATGTCCAGAGTCGCGATCGCGCCAGACTGCCGAAGTTCGCCTGCCGCGGAGGTAGGCGATTGTCTCGTCATCACTGCCCGCACAAGTGGTAGGTGGAGGGCCTGCCCAGACTGCGGGACGCGAAGCTCAAAGCTCAAGGGTGCGTAGCTACTATCAGCGCCGGGCTGATGACCTGCCCGTCAATGGTGAGCGCGGACACGGTGCTACGCGACGTTCGACGCCTAGAACCTGGCGTCCGCCCCGCACCGCGCGTGCTGGGCGTGGATGACTGGGCACTGTGCAAGGGCCGCACCTACGGCCTCATCCTCGTTGACCTGGAGTGGCGCGCCGTCGTTGACCTGCTTCCTGATAGGGCCTCGGCCTCACTCTCGGCGTGGCTCGCGGAGCATCCGGGCGTGCAGGTGATTGCGCGAGACCTCAGCACCGAGTACGCCAAGTGCGCCAGCCAGGGCGCGCCGGCAGCGGTACAGGTCGCCGATTGCTGGCACCTGCTGCAGAGCGTCCGGCAGCTCGTGGAGCGCTATTTGCCTGGTGTGTACGCTCACCTGCGTGAGCTGCCGGAGCCGCCCGCGCCAGCGGTGTCAGCTTCGGGACGGCAGCACGCCTTCGCCCGCATGCGCACCGAGGCCGTGATCAGGCAGCGCGCCCGCGAGGAGCGCCACCAGATCTATGTGCACATCAAGGAGCTGAAGCGCCAGGGGCTGGCAATTGCCACCATCGCGCAAAACCTGAAGCTGAACCGCCAGACCGTGATGAGGTACGAGTACGCCCACTCCTTCCCCGAGCGCGGTCGCCAGGCTGTGAGGGAGGCCCAGCTCGACCCCTTCCTGCCTTACCTGAATGCCCAGTGGCTGGAGAGCCGTGAGAACGCCTCGCAAGTATGGCGCGAGATCCAAGAACGCGGTTGCACCGGTACCTAGAAGCAAATGCCGCGCTTCTGGGAGCACCCGCCGGCGCACGCCCGCGAAGCGCCCCCGCAGCAGGCCGGTGTTGACGACGAGCCGCTCAGCGCCGCGGAACCAAGCAGCCCCGCCAGCAGGCTGCTGCCTGGTGCCTAACGCCTAGCCTGACGGCTGTGCCAGGGCGCCACCGAGCTGGCCGCTGCAGAGGGAGCCACCGTGGCGCGCGTGCGGCAAGATCCCGAACTAACCGACGTGCACGACGCTGTCACGGCCTCCATCGGACTCGTCAGGACCAAGACTAGCTAAGGTTTCGACGCCTGGCCCCGAGCCTCCACTATCAGCACCATCCGTGACTTGCGCACATTCGCCCGCGGCATCCAGGCCGACTACGCCGCCGTCAGGGCCGTGCTCGAAGGGCCGTGGAGCAGCGCCCGGTGCGAGGGGCAGGTCACGCGCCTGAAGTCCCTTCAGTGCCAGATGTACGGCCGCGCCAACTTCGACCTCCTGCGTCAACGCGTCCTACTGACGGTATGAATGAGCATGCAAAGCGCGGGAGAGCCACTTCACTGGACTGGCTCTTGGTGCTAGCCCGGTAGGGTGAGAGAGGCGTTGGCGACAGCCGCTGCTGAGCTACGAAGCAGATGTCTATCTCGTCCTGTATTGAAGATGGCGATGGCGTCTCGAAATTGGAGCGGTGGTAGCGCGCAGTCGACAGCCGCCACGGATTCAAGCGCCATCGTTTACTTATGCCAAAGGCCGAGATGGGTCGATTGGCGCTCAACAGCGCGACCGCCCATCGACTCCTGATGGTAAGGCTAGAATCCTAGGTAATTGGGCTGGCATGAGGCCGCGAGCGCACTGTCCTTGAAGGAAGGCCTAGCTGCAATCGTTAGCTCCCTTATGTCTGTACCAAACGTTTGGCTTGATTCAGGTCGAGTCGATTTGGCATGAAGCTGAGGGGAAGTATGATTCGATTCGATGTCGTTGGTAGTTGGTGGTTTGACCCGGCCCGTGCTGGAACCATGCGAACAAGTGGTCTGAGGTCACTCTTAGAAGGCGCACATTTGACCGGCCCTGAGATGTTCGTGCGCGAGGTTACGCAGAACTCCGTTGACGCCCGTTTGGACTCCAACGAGCCAGTTAGGATGCGCTACTCTTCGTACGTCTTGACTCCATCCCAGCGCCTAGCGATGCGTGACTTCCTTCAAGGAGACGGCCAGATAGCTACCCGTATAGGTTTGTTCAAGGGACGCGAGCAATTCTCTGGCGACGGGGGGTTCTTTGAGGATGAGAGATCCGAAAAGGAAACAAGGGTCCTTCTTGTTGAAGACTTTGGCACGAAGGGCCTTGGAGGCAATATTGGGGAAGACGGTCCCGATGACCACTATTCTCGACTTGTTTACTTCTTTGGACAGTCTCACGAAGAGGGGGCTACAGGTGGCGCTTTTGGTTTTGGAAAGAGTGTCTACTCCGTTGCTTCGGCCATTCGGACGGTTATCTATTACTCAAAACCAGCAGGGAATCTACCTTCCCGATTGACGGCCGTATCCCTCTTTCCTGGCCATGAACACGAGGGCAAACGGTATACGGGCTACGCGCTTTGTGGTGTGCCTGGCTCAGACGCCTCGTTTCCCATCGAACCAGTCGAGGGAGCAGCTGCAGATGCGCTCGCGCAACAGTTGGGAATGCAGGCACGGCAAGAAGGTGAAACAGGCACCTCGCTCCTTGTAGTTGACTGTAATTACGCGGCGGAAGACCTGAAGGAGGCGCTTGAGAAGTGGTGGTGGCCGCGATTGGTGACGACCGGCCCGCAAGGATTGATTGCTGTTCTTTCTCAGGACGGGCGCCAGCTATCTGAGCCAAACCCTGTTGCTCGAACCGACCTAGAACAATTCGTAAGGGCGTACCAGCACTTCCTAGACGGTCGGGACGACACGGCCGAGGCTAAATCAAAGGTCATTCGCTCCACTAACAGAAAAGTAATTGGAAAGCTTACTCTGCGGCGGATTGAGCTGGATCCTGTTCTAATTGACGAGGAGTCTTGGTGCACTCACACCGTCGCCCTGATAAGAGGGCCAAAGCTCGTAGTTCAATATGCCCCCATGGGACGGCGGCACATGCCACCGTTCGTTGGTGCCTTCATTGCTGACGAAGCGATGGATCCCACGTTCAGAAGGTCGGAAAACCCTGCGCACGATACCTGGGCCCCAGAGTCCAATAGGCTGACGGAGGAAGAACGGCCATTAGTCCGGGCAGTAGAGAAACATGCGAAGCAGTTCGCAAGAGACTTTCAGACGAGCTTCATGGCGAAGCCGCTCGGGGCTTCGTCCCGCCTGAGAGTCCTTGAGGATCTCCTTGGGCAGATGTTCAATAGGGGACAGCGTGTTGGGCGGGTTCCACCAGGGCCTGATCGTCCAGTGAGCCTTAGAGTTCGAGAGAGACGGGACGGAGTGCATGGTTTTGACGAAGCCCGAATCGAGATTCGACCTAAGGTTTCGCCTGAACCGCTGCCCGCGCGTCTCACGGTCTCGGCGCACCTACTTGGGGATGCAAATAGAAACCAGCTAGACGCGCTGCAGGTAGAACTGTTTGATGATGAGGGCCGTCCACTGTCCCAAGGAGTTCAGGCCGAGCATGCGTTTGAACTGCTACCGGGCAGCGTGGCCAAGTTCGTTGCGCGTGCTGCCTCCCCTGAAGATTCCCCCGTCAAGTTTTCGGTAGTCGTTTCGGGGAGGTCGGCGTGACGCAAGGCTGGAGTGCTTCGGAGTCTCGAATCGTGGAGCCGTACTTGCGGGCTGATTACTTGCTCCACGGTGTTCGTTTTCGTTGTAGCCCGACGAGTAAGTACGAGGAAGACGAGAGCTATTGGTTCGACCGGGGTTCATTGCCAAAGGAGTTTCTTCCCTCGTTTGAGTTAGCTTTCGATGGACAAGAAGTTGCTGATGCCGCGGATATCCCGATTGGAGATCTCCGAGCAGTGGTTGTCGTTCGTGATCGCGCTCGTAAGCTTTGGCGTTCCGTCGTGTCCTGGCCATTGAGCGAGCTTCCAGCCAGCATTGACTTGACCCTTGACTCCGACGAGTTTGCATTAGGCAGGCGGATGGAGTTCATTCTGATGGTGACTCCGGCTTCGGGAATTCCCCGACGTGAGGGGCGGGCTTCCCGGCCTGATCAGGTCGTAGCCGCTAGAGCTTTTCATGTCAATCTAAGAAGAGACGGTAACCGCTTCAGTGTTTCAACGATGCCGCCAGAGTGGTTCGAGGAGAACGGGATGTCCAAGGACGCCGTGTGGGCGCTTGACTGGAACACGAGGGATCCATACCTAGAGCCAATCTCGGCGTTGACGGTGGTTATCAACGATAGATTCTCCACCCACCTACAGCGGGCATTTGCAGGAGAGGCAGGCGGCGAAGCACTTGCCGCACAAATCGCGGCAGATGTCTTTGTCGAAGCGTCAATTGTGGCCATTGAGAATGCCGACAGCTTTGAGACGGAGCACACTACGCTGTTGGGTAGTGTCCTGGCGGGTCTCGGCATAGAATACTCGGAGGACTTCGACTCCTTGAAGGAACGTCTCTCTGACGACTCGGGACGCATATCCGCCATCTCGTTCATTCGGGGTAGGGCACAAGCTTCGGTAGGATTAGCGCGCGTACTCTCGCGTAACCAGATGGGAGGGCCGAGGTGAGGTATCCCACGGTCACCATTACGGAAGGCAGCCGTACGCTAGATGCACTAAGGCGAGGAGAATCGGCGACGCCAGAGGTCATTTGGGTTGGCGAGGGATCCGATAGTTTCGATCTAGACCTGGTAGACGATCTAGCTCTTGAATTGCAGTCGATCCGTCGAGATCTCGGCGAACCGGACAAAGGCGACGCACGGTACTTTGCTCGATTCGAGGGTAAGGCCGCCCGAGTAGTCCACGTCACCCTTTCATTGCCTCCGGCTATCGCTGTAGATCACGAGTTCTGGATTTGGCTTGTCTTGGGGGGGCAGCACGATTATCTGTCGAAGCTGGTCACTTGGAGGCATGGAGACGGCAGTGACAAGTTTGGCGCCCGCGACTCAAATTATGGGTTGACTACCAGCCTGGAGAGCGGGTTTTACTCCCGGGTATGGCTCAGAGCGGACTTAGTCTACGATGGGGATCGTACGGATCCGTACGGACTTGCAGAACGAGGCGACCAGGATTTGTGGAGAAGCCACATCCTGAGGACCGACTACGGCCAGATTCCCAACGTCGTTCGGGCACTCTTGCTTTTTCAGTATCCGGACAGCTCGCCTGACACTCCTTCGGTAAAGACGAAAGTCATGCGGGAGATGGCCAAGGAACTAAGGCGTCGACAGGCGGCTAGCGCATACGAACTCTTGAGTTATGACGAAGCTCAGAACTTGGTGCATGAGGTTCACGCTACGGTAATGGGACGGTGAGTTCACTTAAGACAAGGCTTTCAGACGTCCATCCAGCCAAAGACCACGACAAAGTAGATGGCGATTTGCTGTCGCTGGACTACGGCTTGACATCTGAAGGGTTTTGCCAGGTCGTGAGGTCGGCTGCGGGAAGCTCACGGTTCCTTATCACACCCGATGGTGTAGACATCGGGCTTCCGCCAGCGGTAGCGTGGCAAATTGCACGACTCCGCGGATCGAAACCAATTGCCGACAGGCGTCCTGCTCGCCGAATCTCCATCGTGGATCTATTCTCCGGATCTGGTGGCATGGCCCTGGGAGCTGGGTGGGCTGTCGATGCGCTCGGCATGAAGAGCAAGAATGAACTGGTCCTTGACATAGATGCCGAAGCCGTTGACGTCAATCAGTTCAATAATCTAGCCCGCAAGGAATACGTCGGTTCAGTTCGAGATCTTTTTTCGCCATTGTCGCTTAGAAGCACGGACGAGCCTTCTCGCCTGGACCCCGCCAGTTCTATCCTGCCTGAGGGCGCATGGCTAGCAGGCATTGCACCTATCGACCTTCTCATCGGCGGCCCCCCGTGTCAGGGCCATAGTAGCCTCAACAACCATACGCGTGGGCAGGACGATAGAAATCAACTCTACTTCTGGATGGCTGCAGCTGCCCATGCGCTCCGCGCGAAAGTCGTCATTATAGAGAATGTGGCGACGGTCATGGCGGACGCGGGTGACGTCGTGGGGGCAACCCATAACAAGCTCTTACAGCTTGGCTACGAAATTCTGTTCGCGGATATCTTGTCCGCAGACCGCGTTGGGGTGGCCCAGACCAGAAGAAGGCACTTTACGGTTGCGGTTCAGAAGGGCATCCTTGGCCCATTCGCCAAATTTGCGGGTACTTGGCTCAAGAACCTACGCTTGCCACCGGTTTCGCTCATGGATGCGATCATGGACTTAGAGGACATCGAAATAGTTGACGCGTACGATGCCCCATCTGAGCTATCGGATGAGAACAAACGCCGAATCGATTACCTGTTTGCGAAAGGCCTCTATGAACTGCCGGAGCACCAGCGGCCAGATTCGCACAAGGATGGCCACACGTACCCGGCCGTCTACGGACGGCTTCGTGCAGACCGACCAGCAGGCACTTTGTCCACGGGGTTTTTGTCTCCGGGCCGTGGGCGATATATACATCCGACACGTAGGCGAACACTTACGCTACACGAAGGCGCTAGAGTGCAGGGCTTTCCCGATGACTTCAAGTTCATTGGCGCTAGCGGCATGGTTCCATCCAGAACCTCAATTGCAAGGATGATTGGCGACGCGGTGCCGCCTCCTCTCGCCTTTCATGTAGTCCTTACTGCATTGGCTGCCACCGAACAGGGTTCAATTGGTAGTTGATGAGTGATTCCTCTGGTCAAATGCGGCGTGTCAGACGGTTTGATACTGCGCCGGAGCTCTTGGTAAGGAAGCAGCTTTGGCGACGGGGCTTGCGTTACTACCTCCACTCCAAAGACCTTCCAGGAACGCCAGATATCGTGTTTTCCAAGGCCAAGGTGGCAGTGTTCGTACATGGATGCTTTTGGCACCGGCATCAGGAATGCAAGTTGGCGTCTACGCCGAAGACCAATCGAGACTTCTGGCTCTTGAAGTTCTGCCAAAATGTCAAACGCGATGTGAACAATGTGACCGAGCTGAGGGAGGCTGGCTGGGAGGTAGCCGTCGTTTGGCAATGCGAAGCGCAGAACGCTGACTTACTGAGGCGGCGAATTGTTGCTATTGAGCAGGCTGTGCGACAGCTATGAGCTTTGCCGTAGTTCGGCCGGAGCCCCATTTGCCTTTAGATTCTTTCAAGAGAGACAGAGCTAGGCTGTCGGGGTCGGACGTGGCGCCTCACGGTTTGTTACGCTAATTGAGTCAGACAAGAAGGCGCACCGCTAGGTGCGCGGTCCAGCTAGTTTCCTTATTGATGGGGGACGAGAAAATGAAGGCAGTACTCTACTTGGTGGTCGCGCCATGAGGCCTGGCGAGTGGCAGTGGCGCCCGCCTCCTGCTGACAGAGGACGAGATTTCGGCAACGCAAATGCCTTTGCAACGCCCCCGACCCTAGATACGTTGGTCCGTGAAACGGGACAAAACAGCTTGGACGCTGCCCTTAAAGAAGGCCCGGTAACGATTAGGTACAAGCTCATTGAGCTTGAGAAGAGTTTTGCTGAGTACGCGGCATTCTCTGAAGCTCTGCAACTTCGAGCCTTGCTCGCTCACGCTCGCGCGGCTGCCCAGCACAAGCAGAAGATTGGAACGAGACTCAGAAGAGGTTTAGAAGAGGTGGAAGGCGCAGACTCTATAACCCTTCTCCGGATCGATGACTACGGCACGACCGGGCTCTATGGAGGAGAAACCCCTACCGTTGACGAGGACAATCCGTATTACGCTTTGATTCGAGACAATCTGAACACGTCTAAACGGTCGTCCACCGCCGGCGGATCTTTTGGGCTCGGCAAAGCTGTCAATTGGACGTGTTCTTCCCTTCTCACGGTAATGGTCGCGTCAGAGGTTCATCCGAACCACATGAACGCCGAAATGCGGGGACGTTTCCGGATCTCGGGAAAAGCCGAACTACCATGGCATTCGACACATGGCGACGAGTTCGCCGGGCCTGGCTGGTTCTCAAATCCAGGCACCGAGTTCGAATCCATGTGGGCTGACCGCAGCACGTTAATTCCCATGCAACTCGACCGCAGTGTCCTTCCTGGCCACGTCGAACAGGCCCAACGCTTTGGCACGAGCCTTTTAATCGTTGGATTTCGGAATCCCTTGAACCAAGGGGATAGCGTAAGGGCGCTTGAGGAGATTCAGAGAGCGGCTGCTAGCAACTTCTGGCCGGCGATGCTTCGTGGCGGGTTACGAGTCATAATAGAGCACGAACGAAACGGTGAGCTCGTGGCGACGCAAGACGTTGACCCTAGAGCCCACGTACCCTCATTCTGCCAAGCATATGAAAACTACAGGTCAGGCGAACTCGTTGACTCTGAGCCACAAGAGGGGGACGTGGTCAAACTTGACGTTTCGCTGGACTTGACGCAGACCTTGGATGGCCAACAAGAAGTGAGGCCAATTCCTGCGAGTGTAACGGCTGACACGCATCTCGTAGTAAGGATTGCCACGAGAACGAAGGTTCTGCCCGACTCCGATTTGCTGGACCATATCGCTCTTATCCGAGGTCGCCATATGGTAGTTCGGTATCTGCCGCAGCGGAATCTCTTGGTAGGTGGACGAGCTTTTCACGGGCTGTTGCTGGCTGGAACGGCGGCCCAGCACGCCTCGTTTGCCGAGAATGTAGAGGAGTTTCTTCGAGCTGCAGAACCTCCGTCCCACGATCGATGGGAGTACGCACCCGAGCTGGCTGGAATCTATAAGCAGGGAACGGGTGCCCGACTAAAAGAGTTCTTCTCCCGTCTCACCAACGAGCTCAAGAAGATCATTCGACCTCTGAGGGGGGATGATGCCGAGGGTCCGCTGGAGTTGAGACGGATGCTCCAAGCGAGCAAGAGCGGGTCGCCTGGCTCTCGCCCAAAGCCTGCATTCCACCGACTCACGGCAACACTTGAGGCAGGGAAGTGGAGAGTGTCAGGGGAGATCTCCGCCTCAGAGGACCTATTGCCCCTTCGCGCAACTCCTAAACTCGCTCTAGACGTCGAGTCGGGTAAAAGCGTTCCGCTCGGGTGGCAGGAGTTGTCTGCAGGAGGTGTCGACGTCAACGCAGCCGGAGGAATCCTCTTGAGGGCGCCTAGCCGCCGCGTCGGATTCACTGGCCTGTCGAAGTCGGAGGCGAGCGGGATACCCGTCTCGGCTAGTAGGCTTCGCGTCGAGCTTTCGTGGACCTCGGGCGAAGATGTCGACGACTAGAACGTTTCCGCCCCATGCGATTACCGATGGACTTACGATCCAGCCGATGGAGTTCGAGGACCTAGACACTGGCGAGAGGGCTTCGTTTCCATCGATGGAACTGGGCGACGGCAACGTCAGGCAAGCCTATGATCTAGGATCGGGCGACTGGACTCGTCTGCAAGTGTCGTTCAAGGTCCTTGATACTAGTAGGAACCTGTCCGCTCTTCTTCATCCGGAGGAATCGGTTGACGCTGCCATTAGCGCAATCCTCTCGGTTCACTGTTCAGCGACCATGACCCGATTCGTAACGCCACTGTTCAGGACAGGTGACACATGGCATGGCAAGATTACGCTTGACAGAAGGACGTTACGAGGAGTTGTCGTAGTTCGTCCCTTGTTGTATCGGGCCAGCCCAGAGATCTTGAGACCGCGTGCTGGACGAGCTAACTTCTTCGGTGCCTTGGTTGGCGAGGGCCCGTCTGTCGACCTTCGTGTGGATCCGTTCACGAACCCATTTGAAGGCGGCCTGGACGTGCGTTGGGAGGACTTTCGCGCCTCTCACGATTCATGGCGTCGCTCGCATGACGGCGACCTCTATGCAATGACATTTGATCCAGAGCCTACCGTTTGGCTGAACTCTCGTCACGAGGCCATTCACTCCCTACTTCATGATGTCGCCGCGACGGGAACGGCAGCATTAGTCAAGTCCTCAGTGTTCTCGGTAATCAAGGAAGGAATCTGGAGTTCTCTCCTGAACGCAGCAGTCCACTCTGTTGAACGAGATCCAGAAACGGAAGAGCTAGTAATCCCGGGTGGGTGGCAGTCAACCACTCTAGATGTGATCCTGCCACATATGTATCCGGAACTCGGCAGCAAGGAGGCTCGGCTTGACGAGCTTTACGCTTCGTTGGAAGCGCGCACTAGTGCTACCGAAATCGAAGTCAGACTCCGAACTGCCGTGCAAGCACTGAGCTCTTCTGCGGATTCGCTCTCTAGACTCGTGTCGATAGCGGAGGTTTCCGGATGAACCAACTCCAGGGATATGGAAGTGGAGTTGATATTCTTCTGCCCAAGCTCGTGCCGTACGATTTTGAGATTGCCGAGCTGAGCGACCATCGTTTCCCGCTTAGCAAATGGGAAAGGTCTTTGCCAGTTGCTTCGATTGACCTGGTGGCACTCGAAGCGCTGATCAAGCATTTAGTCGCTACCCCAAGCGCACTGAAGGCGCGTTCCGACTCGGAGAAGAACGAACTGGATGCATGGTTTGCTCCACGACTCCACGCGGCGTTACGCATCCCTAGAAGACTTGCGGCCTCTAGCGAGTTCTGGCGCTGGATTGGCCTTGACATCGGGCGGGCTTTCGTTGAGGCGCGTTTTGGTCAGAATGGCGCCGTAAGTCAATGGAGATACACGGGCGGGCCTTTGCGAAACGCCATGTCACGACTATGGTGGGCCGCCGAACTGATACGCAATGGCACCGACTACCGAGAAGTGCCACGTGTTTTCGGCCGAACTCGGACCGCACAGTTCGCGCTTGAGCTTGCATATTCTCGATACAAACCCGCCGCAATTGCGTTCGTTCGGGTAGCTGAAGGCGTAGACGGCGGGCCCGTGCTAAGTGATGAGCAAATGAAGCGCTTGAGCAGAGTGATCAACGCGCTCCTATCGACAAGAGTGCTCGAGGCGTGTGATTGTGGGACACCTGCACCCGGCCTCGACGAAGTGTGGCTTTCCACGCCTCCAGATGCAAAAGCGCTCGTTAGTGAAGATCTTCCTGTTGGTCCGGATGACGGAAGAATTCCCGAAGATGCAATTGTAACGCTGGCTGGCTGGTTTCGGGCGCTTGCCTCAACGGAAGACGTAGGCTCGGTGTCTTTTCGTTGCTGTGGCAACTAGGGGCGGCCTTTGCCCGCCAAGCGTGAGGCGCTTAATGCCGCGCGAGTCAGGGATTCTACTACCAAATCATCGCACGCCATGGTTGTGGTCGAGGGCCGGTCCGAAGTGTGGCTCTCGGGCCGGAAGTACCTGGACATGGAGCTGCACAACAGCGCCGCTGCTTCAACCACTACCAGCAGTGAGGAGGTGGGCTTGGCATCCTAGCAATGACTGGCCCTGGAGGGATTTTCAGACAAGACGGGACTTAACTCTGACTCAAGCAAACTACCCTCCGGAAGACGCGGGGCGGTTCATACAACGGAATCTGGACTACACTGTTGTCACAAGAGATGACCAAGGCCGACAAGATTCGCG
>ERZ778017.3280-NODE-3280-length-11750-cov-4.952886_pt1 | contig 11750 bp, 11 predicted proteins | sample MGYA00375747_ERZ778017 | MGnify/ENA primary metagenome ERZ778017 (study PRJEB29350, sample SAMN05509838) | bioreactor metagenome | biome: bioreactor; material: wastewater | place: South Africa: University of Cape Town | collected 2014-03-17 ... | reverse complement strand
GGAGGCCGCGGTGAAGGAGGCCATCGTCAAGGCCGCGCGCCGCGTGGTCGTGGTCGCCGACTCGGGAAAGTTCGGGGCGGAGTCGCTCGTGCGGTTCGCGTCCGTCGACGACATCGACGTGCTCGTGACCGATGCCGCCCCGTCCGGCGAGCTGGCCGCGGCGCTGCGCACGGCAGGGGTGGAGGTGTGGGTCGCATGATCATCACGGTCACCGTCAACCCGTCGCTGGATCGCACCATCGTGCTCGATGCACCGCTGCGTCCGGGTGCCGTGCAGGCTGCGGTATCCGCCCGTGAAGACGCCGGAGGCAAGGGCATCAACGTCGCCCGGGTGCTGGCGGCCGCCGGCGAGGAGACCCTCGCCGTGCTGCCCCTGGCCGACGACGACCCGTACCTGGCGGCGCTGGCCGCGCAGCACCTGCCGGTGCGCACGGTACCGGTGCGCGGCCACTGCCGGGCGAACATCACCGTCACCGACCCGGCCGGGGTCACCACCAAGCTCAACCTCCCGGGCGCCACGCCCTCGGCCGGCGAGCTCGAGGCACTGCAGGCTGCCGTCGTCGAGGCCGCCGAGGGCGCGCGCTGGGTCGTGCTCGCCGGCTCCCTCCCGCCGGGAGTGCCTGACGACCTCTATGCCGGCATCATCCGTGCGCTGCGCTCGCGCTGGGGCCAGGCCGCGCCACGAGTGGCGGTGGATGCCTCGGGCCCTGCTCTGCGCGCGGCCGTCGCCGACGCCCGCCCCGACCTGATCAAGCCGAACGACGACGAGCTCGCGGAGCTGTCCGGAATCGCCCTGGACGCGGGCGATGACGCCGCCCGCGTCGCCGCAGGCATCGCGCGCGCCCTCGTGCCCGGCAGGGTCGGTGCCGTCCTGGTGACTCTGGGCGGGCGCGGTGCCGTGCTCGTCGACGCCACCGGCGCGTACGCCGCCGAGCCGCCGCAGACTCGCGTGCGCAGCACGGTCGGTGCCGGCGACAGCTCACTCGCCGGCTATCTGCTCGCCGAGTCCGCGGGCGGCGGCCCCGCCGCCTGCGTGGCCTCCGCCGTGCGGCACGGCTCGGCCGCGGCGTCCCTGCCCGGGACTATGGTGCCCCGGCCCGCCGACCTTCCCGCCGCCGACATCCCTGTCGCGCGGATCTGAACCTCACCCCTGACCGACGGAGGTCATCATGTCACACACCATCACCGCCGAACTCGTGAGTCTGGATGCGGACCTCGGCGCCGACAAGGCCGCTGTCATCCGCGCGCTCGCGCAGCGGGTCGTCGCGGAGGGCCGCGCCACCGACGCCGACGCCCTGTTCGCCGACGCGTGGGCGCGCGAGCAGACCGACGAGACCGGTCTGCCCGGCGGCATCGCGATCCCGCACGCGAAAAGCGCCGCCGTCACCGAGCCCTCGCTCGCGTTCGCACGGCTGACGCCCGGCGTCGACTTCGGCGCCGGCGACGGTCCCGCTGACCTCGTGTTCCTCATCGCGGCACCCGCCGACGCCGCCGAGGCGCACCTGGCCGTGCTGTCCAAGCTCGCGCGCAGCCTCATGCAGGAGCAGTTCACCTCCGGGTTGCGTTCGGCGGCCACGCCCGCCGACGTCGTGCGCATCGTGCGCGTCGCGATCGGTGAAGAAGAAGCGGATGCTGCGCGCGCGGCGGATGCCGCAAACGACGCGGCACCCGCCGACGCCGGCGAGGCGGCACCGGCCGTGGCATCCGAGGACCGCACCCGCATCGTCGCGGTGACGGCGTGCGCGACCGGCATCGCCCACACGTTCATGGCCGCCGATGCGCTGACGGCGGCAGGCAGAAAGAGCGGTGTCGACCTGGTCGTCGAGCCGCAGGGCTCCAGCGGCTACCACGCGCTGCCCGCCGATGTCATCGCCGCCGCCGACGCTGTGATCTTCGCGGTCGACGTCGATGTGCGCGAGCCGCAGCGATTCGCCGGCAAGCCCGTCGTGCGCGCGTCGGTGAAAGCCGGCATCGAGCGGCCGGAGGAGCTCATCGACGAAGCGGTGGCCGCGGCATCCGACCCGCGCGCCGAGCGCGTGACCGGAGCCGTCGCCACGACCACGTCGGCGCCTGCCGAGTCCGGCGGCGCACGCATCAAGCGCATCCTGCTGACCGGTGTCAGCTACATGATCCCGTTCGTGGCCGGCGGCGGCCTGCTCATGGCGATCGGATTCCTGCTGGCCGGTTACGCGATCGCGCTGAACCACGGCGACGCCGGCGTCAGCAATGCCGTGTACACCCTGCAGCACTTCGCGCTGTGGAACCTGCCGCCCGAAGGCGTGGTGTACTACCTCGGCGCGATCGCGTTCGAGATCGGCAGTGTGAGCATGGGCTTCCTCGTGCCGGCCCTCGCCGGGTACATCGCGTTCGCGATCGCCGACCGCCCCGGCATCGCGCCCGGCTTCGTCGCCGGGTCGATCGCGGTGTTCATGAACGCCGGCTTCATCGGTGGCCTGGTCGGCGGCCTCATCGCGGGATACGCCGCATATCTCATCGGCAAGCCCGCCGTGCCGCGCTGGCTGCGCGGTCTCATGCCCGTCGTGATCATCCCGCTGCTGGCCTCGGCTGTCGCATCCGGCCTGATGCTGCTGGTGCTGGGCGCGCCGATCGCGTGGCTCATGACCCGGATGACCGAGTTCCTGAACGGCCTGACCGGCGCCGGTGCCGTGGGCCTGGGCATCATCCTCGGGCTGATGATGTGCTTCGACCTGGGCGGCCCCGTCAACAAGACTGCGTACGCCTTCGCCGTGGCCGGTCTTGCCGCCCAGACGCCGGCGAGCTTCCATATCATGGCCGCGGTCATGTGCGCGGGGATGGTGCCGCCACTGGGCATGGCGCTGGCCTCCACCGTGCTGTACCGACGTGGGTTCACCACCGTCGAGCGCGAGAACGGTGCCGCCGCGTGGCTGCTGGGTGCGTCGTTCATCTCGGAGGGAGCCATCCCGTTCGCCGCCGCCGACCCGCTGCGGGTGATTCCGGCGAACCTCGTCGGCGGCGCCGTCACCGGCGCGGTGTGCATGGCCTTCGACGTCGCATCGCGTGCTCCGCATGGCGGCATCTTCGTGTTCTTCGCGATCGACCCGATCTGGGGGTTCCTGGTGGCACTGGTCGCTGGCACGATTGTGACTGCACTGCTGCTCGTCGCGTTGAAGCGGTTCGTCGGAGGCCGGCAGGCCGTCGTCGAGACCACGTCGGTTCCCGCGGCCGTCGCCGCCTGAATGAAGGAGAACGAAATGGCAGAACGCCAGGCCACCGTCGCCAGCAGCTCCGGACTGCACGCCCGCCCGGCGAAGCTGTTCGTGAAGGCGGTGCAGGAGAAGCAGATCCCCATCACGATCGCGGTCGACGGCGGCCCCGAGCTCGATGCCCGCAGCATCCTGTCGCTGATGGGCCTGGGCGCCGCGCAGGGCACCGTCGTGACGTTGCGCTCCGACGCCGAGGGCGCGGATGCCGCGCTCGACGACCTCGTCGCGCTGCTGGAGACGGACCTGGACGCACAGTAGACACGGACGGATGCCGCGGCTCGCGTCGCGGCATCCGTCCGTGCGCCCGCGGTCCCCTGCGCCAAATTCACATGAATTTGGCGAGTGCACATCAAACTGACGACGGTTTGGTGTGCATTCGGCGGTTTGGTGTGCATTCGGCGGGTTGGTGTGCATTCGGCGGGTGGCGCGCATTCGACGGGTGGCGCGCATGCGGCCGGTCGCGTGCATTCGACGGTGGTGTGCATTTGGCGGTGGCGCGGGCACCGGGCCATGGCATCCGTCTGTGCATCTGCGGTGGCGCGGGCACCGGGCCATGGCATCCGTCTGTGCATCTGCGGTGGGTGCGGGCACCGGGGGTGGCGGGCCGCCGCGTGCGGGTCGATGATGAGGCAATGGGCGATGACTACGAGGTCGCCGCGGGCGCCGGCACGCTGCGCGAGACTGCCCCCGGCGCCGTGACCTTCTCACATCGGTGGACCGACGAGGGCGTGACCGTGACGGCGGCGTTCACCGGCGCGCACCTGCTGCACCTGGCCGTCGCGGGCTGCGTGCTCAACGACGTGTATCGTGAGGCCGCGGTACTCGGCATCCGCCTGGACGGCGTGCGCGTGACGGCCACCGGCGGGTTCGACAGCGACGCGTGGACATCGACCGGCATCGCGTACGCGGTGCGCGTCGATCCACCCGGCGCCGACGTCGAGGCGCTGCTGGCGCGGGTCGACGCCGTAGCCGAGATCCCGCGCGTCGTGCGAGCGGGCGCCCGGGTGGAACGGTGGGACCCGTGAGCGGCAAGAGCGCGCGGCCCGCCGCACAGCGCGCGTTCGAACCCGTGGCCCGGGCGCTGGCCGGGCGACGGTGGTTTCCGCTGTGGGCGGTCGTTCATCACCGCGGCCGTCGCAGCGGCACGGAGTACGCGACCCCGATCGCCGTGGTGCCGGTCGTCGATGAGCAGACGATCCTCATCGGCCTGCCGTGGGGCGCCGGCACGAACTGGGCGCGCAACGTCGTCGCCGCCGGCGGCACGACCCTGACCTGGAAGGGCCGCGACGTGCGGGCCGCCGCGCCGCGCATCGTCGAGGGGGCCGAGGCTGCCACGCTGGCGAAACGCCTGTTCCGCCCCCTGGTGCGACGGATGCCGGCGGCGATCGTGCTGCGCCGCGAGGCCTGAGCCAGCTCGTCCGGCGCTGCCCCTGCGTCAAATTCATGTGAATTTGGCGAATGCACATCGAACTGCCGGCGGTTTGATGTGCATTGGGCGGTTTGATGTGCATTCGGTGGCTCGTGCGCGGCTCGGGTGCACTGCGCGCGGCTCGAGGTGCGTGCGCGGCTCGGGTGCACTGCGCGCGGCTCGGTATGCGCGGGCGCGCGGGCGCGCGGGCGCACGGGCGCGGCTCGAGGCGTCCGGGCCGGATGCGGCGGTGGATGACGAAACACGACGCTGTGTTACCGGTGCGGCGCGCAGGCCGGTGCGCATTCCCTACTCTCGTCGCATGACTGGTCTTGCCGCGCGATCTCAGGTCCTCCTCGAGCCCCACGATGCGATCCCGGAAGGAGCGCGCTTCATCGAGGCGCGGTTCCGCACGCCGGAGGACGGCTGGGCACCCGCGATCCCGGGAGCGCTACTGGCCACACTCGACAATGGCGTGCTCGCCCGTGCGCCGCACCCCGACGCCGGCAGATTCCCACTGCCCGACCGGGCGGCGCTCGTCGAGACCCTGGATGGTCAGGGCGTGCACACAGGCACCCCGCTCGTCGTGTACGCGGCCGAGCCCGAGGACGCGAAGACTGCCGCTCGTGCGTGGTTCGTGCTGCGGGATGCCGGATTCGTCGACGTCCGGGTGCTCGACGGTGGCGCGCAGGCCTGGAAGCGGCGCTCGCCGTCCGCACGCCCCGTCGAGGCCGCCACGCCGAGCGCTGCCGTGCCGATCGGCGTGGCGACGATCGACGCGACCGAGGCCGCGTCGATCGGTCGCACGGGAACGCTGCTGGACGCGCGCCCCGACGCGGCGTTCGCGCAGGGGCACATCCCGGGTGCCACGAGCGCGCCCGGCCACGACGTCTTCGAAGACGGTCGGCTGCTGCCGCACGATCGGCTCACGCAGTGGGCGGCTTCGCTCGACCTGACGCCCGGCGAGCCGGTCGGCGCCTACTGCGGCGGCGGCGTCGCAGCCGCCGGCACCGTGCTGGCGCTGGCCGCACTGGGGATCGAGGCTTCGCTCTACGTTGGCTCGTGGTCGCACTGGTCCCGCCAGCAGCTGCCCGTGGAGGTGCGCCCCGTCGAGCAGCTACCGGTCGAGGCGTAAGCGGCCTTGCCCGTCGAGGCGCAATCCCTCAAGGTTGCGCGCCGCGACCCGCCGCCCGACAGCGCCGCGACCCCGCCGCCCGACAGCGCCGCGACCCCGCCGCCCGAGAGCGCGGCGACCCGCCGCCCGACAGCACGCCGACGCGCGTCACACGAAGTACTCGGGCGCCTGGACGGGGTCTTCGATCTCGCGCAGCAGCCGGTAGATATCGGCTTCCAGGCCGATCAGCTCGGGGTCGCCGTGCACGCGCGGCCGGGCAGCACGCACGTGCACCTCGGCACGGATGCGTCCCGGTCGGGCGGAGAGCACGATGATCCGGTCGGCGAGGTAGACGGCCTCGCCCACGTCGTGGGTGACGAACACGACCGTGCGCTGGTTCTGCGACCACAGCGCGAGCAGGTCCTCCTGCAGCTGCACGCGGGTGAGGTGGTCCAGCGCGCCGAACGGCTCGTCCATCAACAAGACTGCCGGGTCCTGCGTGAGTGCCCGAGCGATACCCGCCCGCTGCCGCATCCCGCCGGACAGCTCGCCGGGATAGCTGTCGGCGAAGCCCCCCAACCCCACGCGCTCGAGCTGCTCGCGCGCGCGACGTTCGCGCTCGTCGCGGGCCACTCCCGCGATCTCCAGGCCGAGGGCGACGTTGCGCAGCACCGTGCGCCACGGGTACAGCGCGGCATCCTGGAACACCACGCCGACCTCGGGTCGGGGCGACTGCACGGGCTCGCCGGCGAACGCGACCTGCCCGCGGTCGGGCGTCTGCAGGCCGGCCAGCAGCTCCAGAAGCGTGCTCTTGCCGCATCCGCTGGGGCCCAGCAGCACGAGGAACTCGCCGCCCTCCACCTCGAGGTCGATGTCGTCGAGAGCGAGCGTCGTGCGTGCCGCCGACTGGTATTCGCGCGTGACGCCGGTGACGGTGAACACCGCGCGCATCAGTTGCCGGCCGTCTTCGGGTCGGGGTAGCTGAACGGCTTGACGAACTCCTTTGGGATGAAGTCGAGGTCGACGTACCTCGCCGTGTCGTAGCGCTCCTTCTGGTGCCCCACCTCGATCTCGACGTCCTGGCTCGCGTCGATGGCCTTCAGGTCGAGATTCGCGTTGTCCTCCCAGATCGCGTCCTCGACGGCGATGGCCTTCTTCACGGCCTCGGGATTGATCGACGGCAGGTGCTTCTCCAACCAGGGGATGTAGTCGTCGTCGTGCGACTTCGCGTATGCGTAGGCCTCGTAGTACGCCTTCAGCGCCTTGCGCAGCAGTCCTGGGTCGTTCTGGATCGTCTTCGTGCCGGCGATGAGGTCGCCGGTCTGGTACGTCGGCAGATACTCCCAGCTCCGCGCGAGGGTGGTGGTCTTCCCCTCGAGCTCGCCGAGCGCCGCGAACGGCTGGTGGATGATGGTGGCATCGACCCGCCCGGTGGTCACGGCGCCGTACGCCGTCTCGTTCACGCCTGACGCGACGGTCGTGACCTGGGATGCGGCGATGCCGTGCGCCTTCAGGATCGCCAGCGCAGAGGTCTCCAGGCCCGACCCCGGCACCGCGATGCCGATGGTCTTCCCCTTCAGCTGCTCGATGCTGTCGATGCCCTTGCGCGCGATGAGCCAGAACGGACCCTTCGTGCGGAAGCCGGCGCCGACGATGCGGATGGGGGCTCCGGATGCCGCGGCTCGCAGATGGCTCGTGGTCGGCCCGAAGGCGATCGTGACGTCGCCGGAGCCGGCCGAGACGACGGCATCCTTCGTCTGCACCCACTGCACCTTCAGGCCGTTCTGCTGGAAGATACCGTGCTCTTCGGCGTATTTCAGCGGAAGCTGCGAGTATTCGACGGCGTCTGGCAGGCGCACGGTCTGCAGTCCGTCGGCTTCGGGAGCCGCTTGCGCGCCGGCGCAGGCCGAGACGGCCAGGGCAGTGACGGCGGCCAGGACGACGACCGTGAGGACTCGGGTGGTGCGGAACATGTGGTGCTCTTTCGGTGAGGAGGGGGTCAGTGCTGTTTCCAGCGCAGGAGGAGCCGGCGCTCGAGCAGGTTCACGAGGCCGATGATCGCGACGGCGATCAGGGTCACGTAGATGATCAGTGCGAACAGGCTCGGGGTGTCGTAGAGTCCGACGGCGCGCTGCACGAGGTAGCCGAGGCCGCCCGTGGACGCGACCATCTCGGCGAAGATCGTGATGACGAGGATGCCGGCCGACTCGATCCGGATCGCCGTGATGATGGAGGCCATGGCCGACGGCAGGATGACCTTCCGCACGATCTGCCCGTGGCTCGCGCCCGCGGCGCGGGCCACCTTGACGTGCTTCTCATCGACGTTCTTGATGCCGGCCATGGTGTTGAACAGCGGCACAAACAGCGAGAACAAGAACACCACCGCGATCTTGTGCTCGACGCCGAGCCCCAGGTACAGCGTCAGCAATGGGATCAGGGTGACCTTCGGCACGGCGTAGACGGCGCTCACGAACGGACTGAAGAAGCGTTCCGCCCGACGGGCCAGACCGAACCACACCCCCAGGAGGACGCCCACCGAGACGCCGAGCGTCGTTCCCACGAGCCCGGCGAACAGCGTGATGCCGGTGTGCAGGAGCAGGTTCTGCTCGCGGAAAAGGACGGGGAACTGCTCGAGCACCTGCGACGGCGAGGCCAGGTAGACCGCGGGGACCGTGCCGCTGTCGACGAGCCACTGCACGAGAGCGAGGATGCCGACGACCACCGCGATCTGTCCCGTCACCCGTACGATCGCCCCGCGGGCGGCGCCGGCCCGCGCCGCCCGCCGCCCGGCGGCGCGATCCGGTGCCACGACACCGTCGGCGGCCGCCGCCGTCACGCCGCGTCGCTTTCGGCGAGGTCGGAGGGAGCGGGCACGAGCGCGTCGTCGGCGGTGCCCAGGTTCTCGGCGAGGGTGTCGAACTCGTACTCGGTGCGGAAGATGCCGCGCTGCTGCAGCAGCGGCACGACCTGGTCCACGAACGCGTCGGCGGGGCCGCGGTGGTACGGCGGGAACACCTGCACGCCGTCGAGGGCCTCCTCCTCCAGGTGGGTCTCCAGCCATTGCGCGAGGTACGCCGCGTCTCCCACGACCGCCCCCTGCGCATAACGGTGGTTCAGCGTGAAGCGGTACAGGTCGGCGAGGGTGAGGTCTTCGCCCAGGGTCGGGATGACGACATCCTTCAGCCACAGCCGGTCGTCGTCCTTGAGCCGGTGCTGCCCGGCGATGCGAGTGGACTGGTCGTTGACGAGGTCCTTCAGGCTGTCGGGCCCGACGCGGTCGAAGTCGATCAGCGCGGTCACCTTCTCGTTCTCGCTGACCTCGCGCAGGTCGAGCCCGAACGCGCGGGAGTACGCCGCGGGCAGCTGGGTGGTCACCTGGAACGCCTGCACCTCGCGGAACTTCTCGCGTGCCTCGCGGCGGGTGCCGGCGGTGAACGGGGTGATGCCGGGAATGATCTTGAACGCCTCCGGGTCGCGGCCGGCCGCGGCCACCCTGTCTTTCTGCTCGCGGTACTGCAGGCGCCCGCCCTCCAGGCCGAAGTAGGGCGAGAACCGCACGTGGGCGAGCTGTGCGCCGTAGGCCAGGGATGCGGGGGAGGTGCCGACGTGCACGTTCGGGATCTGCGGCTGCACGGGCGGCGGGGCGTTCAGCGGGCCGCGCACGGTGAAGAACTCGCCCCGGAAGTGGATGCGGCGCCACGAGCCGGGTCGCACGAGAGTGCCGTTCTGCTTGTCGTCGAGGATGAAGTCGCGGTCCCAGCTGCCCAGCAGCTGGTTCAACGCCACGGTGAACTCGTGCGCGCGGGTGTACTTCGTCTGCTCCGTCGGCAGGTTCTCGCCCTCGTAGTTCAGCTCGGGTCCGCCGGACCGGTCGATGCCGAACACGATGTTCAGCGCCGCCCGGCCACGGGAGAAGTTGTCGAGGGTGGCGATCTGACGGGCGACCGTGAAGGGATGCTCGAACGAAGAGTTGACCGAGACGAGGAACCCGACGTGACGGGTGAGCGCGGCGGCGAAGCCGGCGAAGACGCTGCTGTCCCAGCGGTGGATGCGCTGCAGGCTGTCGGGCTCGCTGGCCAGGGAGCTGCCGGCGAAGATGTAGTCGAGCTTGCCCCGCTCGGCGATGCGGGCGATGTCGGTGATCACGCTCGGGTCGATGAGCCCCTGATTGTTCGCCTCGGGAAGACGCCAGGCACGCAGGTCCCAGCCCGTCCCGTATGCGGCGAGCCCGATGCGCAGTCGCTTGCGGCCTGTGGCCATTTCTATCTCCCGTCTCAAGGTGTGGCTGCGAAGCTACTGGCGTGCGCGGCGTCGAGCGAGCGTGCGCGTCACAGACCGCCGGAAGGCGTCATGGTTCGCCTTCCGGCGAAATGTTGTGGAGGGAAACGTCATATTCCGACCGCTCCGCCGCAGCGCGCGAAGGCCGCGGGCATGCGGCATCCATCGCTTGCCGCATGCGCGGCGGCGGGCGAGGATGAGTCCATGAGCAACACCGAGGCCCATCCCGACGAGGTCGTGTGTCACGAGGGCGGGCTGCCCGGGCCGCGGTCGTCGTGCGCCGACGGCGTGCCGGTCGAGATCATCGAGGCGCGGGAGGTGCCGCTGGGTGGCCCGCGCGCGATGACCGTGCGTCGCACGTTGCCGCAGCGCCAGCGGTCGATGATCGGCGCCTGGTGCTTCGCCGACCACTACGGACCCGACGACGTGTCGTCGACGGGAGGGATGGACGTGGCGCCGCACCCGCACACCGGCCTGCAGACGGTGAGCTGGCTGTTTCAGGGGGCCATCGACCATATCGACTCGGGCGGGAACGTCGGCCGTGTGCTGCCGGGCCAGCTGAACCTGATGACGGCGGGGCACGGCATCTGCCACAGTGAGGTCTCCACGCGCGAGACCACGGTGCTGCACGGCGTGCAGCTGTGGCTGGCGCTGCCCGACGCCGTGCGCGACACCCTGCCGCGCCGCTTCCAGCACTACGAGCCCGAGCCGGTGGCGTTCGAGGGCGGCTCGGCCCTGGTGTTCCTGGGAAGCCTGCTCGGTGTGGCATCCCCCGTCGACGTGCACTCGCCGCTCGTGGGCGCCGAGATCCGCCTGGAGGCGGCAGCGATGCTGAAGCTTCCCGTCGATCCGGCGTTCGAGCACGGCGTGCTGGTGGATGCCGGCGAGGTCAGCCTGGAGGGCGTGTCGGTGCCGCGCGGCGCGGTGGGCTATGCGGGTATCGGCAGCGACCGGCTGCGGCTACGCAACGAGGGCGCGGAACCCGCTCGACTCGTGCTCATCGGTGGTGCGCCGTTCGGCGAGGACATCGTGATGTGGTGGAACTTCGTCGGCCGGGATTCCGACGAGATCGCTCGCTACCGGCGGGAGTGGCAGGAGGAGGCCGACCGCTTCGGGCGCGTCGAGGGCTACGTCGGGCACGACCCCGAGGGTCTCACCCGTCTGCCCGCTCCCGCGCTGCCGGGGGTGCGGCTGCATCCGCGGCAGAACCGCCCTCCGCACGTCCAGGGGTAGTACGGGCCTAGGGGGCGCGGGGCGGGCGGGCTGCCTTGGTGCGCAGCCGGGCTGGGCGCTCGAGTTGACGGATGCCGCGTGCGGCGCTCAGGCCGCGGGCTCGTCCGCGCGTGCCCGAGCGAAGCGCAGCGCCGCCATGGCGGCCTTCCGGCCCGCGCGGGTGGCGCCGATCGTCGACGCGGACGCTCCGTATCCGGCCAGGAACAAGCCCGGCATCCTCTCGACCGTCACTCCGTCGTCGCCGATCAGGATCCCACCTCCGCGTTCGCGGAGCGCGAGCGGACGCAGATGCGCGATGTGCGCGCGGAACCCGGTCGCCCACAGCACCGCATCGATCGGGACCTCCCAGCGGGCCGCTCCCGCTGCGGCATCCGTGACCGCGACCGTCTGCGCAGGGCGTCCCGGCAGTCGCTCGACCCGTGTCGGATCGACGAGCGCATCGGCGGCTCCCTGTGGCGGAAAGCCGGAACCGT
>ERZ778017.3278-NODE-3278-length-11752-cov-4.933145_pt1 | contig 11752 bp, 10 predicted proteins | sample MGYA00375747_ERZ778017 | MGnify/ENA primary metagenome ERZ778017 (study PRJEB29350, sample SAMN05509838) | bioreactor metagenome | biome: bioreactor; material: wastewater | place: South Africa: University of Cape Town | collected 2014-03-17 ... | reverse complement strand
CATACGAGATATTGGCGTGACTGGAGTTCAGACGTGTGCTCTTCCGATCTAGAACGCGGTCTACCGGGTGATCAACGGCCTGGCCAAGCTGGGCGCCAAGGTGGTGCACAAGGGCAACGCGCTGGTGCACGTCTCCGGGCACGCGAGCGCGGGCGAGCTCCTCTACTGCTACAACATCGTCCGGCCGCGCAACGTGATGCCGGTGCACGGCGAGATCCGGCACCTGCTCGCCAACGGCGACCTGGCCCGGGCGGTGGGCACCGAGAGCGTGGTCATCGCCGAGGACGGCATCGTGGTCGACCTGGCCGACGGCGTCGCGAAGATCGCCGGCAAGGTGGAGTGCGGCTACGTGTTCGTCGACGGCCAGTCGGTCGGCGACATCACCGAGTCCGAGCTGAAGGACCGCCGCATCCTCGGCGAGGAGGGGTTCATCTCCGTCATCGTCGTGGTCGACTCGGCCACCGGCAAGATCATCTCGGGTCCCGAGGTGCATGCGCGTGGCTTCGCCGAGGACGACGCCGTGTTCGAAGACGTCAAGCCGAAGATCGCGGCGGCGCTGGCCGAGGCGGCCAAGACCGGCGTGCGCGACAACCACGCGCTCTCGCAGGTCGTGCGCCGCACGATCGGCCGGTGGGTGAACCAGTCGCTGCGCCGCCGCCCGATGATCGTGCCGTTGGTGATCGAGGCGTAGCCGCGATCTCCGGCACAGTATCGAGGCGTAGCCAGGCGAACCCGCGTCGTTCCGGGCCTGCGTCGGCAGCCCGCGATACCGTGGAGCAATGGCCAAGAGCACCACGAGCAGCCGCACGCCCGCCAGGGGCTCCTCGTCGCGTGCCCGCAAGCCCGCTCCTGCGCCCAAGCGCTACGTCGGCGAATCCGAGAAGCCGCCGGTGGCGGTGCGGATGTGGCTCGGTCTCGCGCACGTGGTCGGCGGGCTGTTCCGCGCGTTCGGTCCGGAGACGCTCGAGAAGGAGCAGCGACGCGACGGCTTCCCGTTTCTGATCGTGCTGCTGGCGATCGCCGGCGCGGTCGTCGAGTGGTTCCTCATCGGCTCGGACGCGTCGGCGAACATCAGCGCGTACTCAGTCGGCGGGCTGGTCGGCCGCACGGCGTTCATCCTCCCCGTGCTGCTCGTGCTGCTGGCCGGCTGGCTGTTCCGGCATCCGTCGTCGGTGCACGACAACGGCCGGATCGGCATCGGCTTCGCGATCCTCATCCTGTCGATCGCCGGGTTCTGCCATGTGTACGGGGGCCGTCCGAGTCCGAGCGACGGTCTGCCCACGCTCAGCGACGCCGGGGGCCTGTTCGGCTGGATGATCGGCGAGCCGCTGAGCTATCTCACCGTGGCCGGTGCGACGGCCGTGCTGGCGCTGCTGGCGGCCCTCAGCGTGCTCATCATCACGCGCACCCCTCCGAACCGCATCGGACGTCGCCTGGGCGACCTGTACGCGTGGATGTTCGGCGCGGAGCGTGCAGAGCACGACGTCGTCGACACCACCGGCAAGACCGAGGTGCTGCCCGAGACCGAGGGCGACGACGACAAGCTGCCGTGGTGGCGGCGGAACAAGACCGGTCGTGAGAAGGATGTCGACGGATCGCTCGGGTCGGACGACCTGACCTCGCTGCTGACCCCTGCGGACGATCACGGCGGGTTCGACCAGGCGCTCGCACCGGATCCCTCTCCCGTGCTGCCGGACGCCGCCACCGAGATCATCGACCCCCACGTGCTCGCGGGCGCGCAGCGCGCAGTCGCCGGTGCCCCCGCCACGGGCCTGGCCGACGACAGCGACACCGGTCCCGTCGACGGAGAGCTTCCCGGGTTCACCGGCATCGGCGGCGCGGGCAACGGCGCTCCGCCCTCGGCGCCGTATCAGCTGCCGTCCGTGCAGGCGCTGAAGGCCGGGGAGCCCGGCAAGACGCGCTCCGAGGCCAACGACAAGGTCGTACAGGCCATCACCACCGTGCTGCGCGAGTTCAAGGTCGATGCGAAGGTCACCGGCTTCTCCCGCGGACCGACGGTCACCCAGTACGAGATCGAGCTCGGTCCCGGGGTCAAGGTCGAGCGGATCACCGCGCTGACCAACAACATCGCCTACGCCGTGGCATCCAACGAGGTTCGCATCCTCGCCCCCATCCCGGGCAAGAAGGCGATCGGCGTGGAGATCCCGAACGCCGACCGCGAGATCGTCACGCTCGGCGACGTGCTGCGCTCGCAGGCGGCGGTGGGCTCGAAGCATCCCATGACGATCGGCGTCGGCAAGGATGTCGGCGGCGGGTACGTCGTCGCCAATCTCGCCAAGATGCCGCACCTGCTGGTGGCAGGGTCCACCGGCTCCGGCAAGTCGAGCTTCGTGAACTCGATGATCACGAGCTTGTTGATGCGCGCCAAGCCCAGCGAGGTGCGGATGGTGCTCATCGACCCGAAGCGCGTCGAGCTGACCAGCTACGCCGGGGTGCCGCATCTGATCACGCCCATCATCACGAACCCGAAGAAGGCCGCCGAGGCGCTGCAGTGGGTCGTCAAAGAGATGGACATGCGCTACGACGACCTGGCGTCGTTCGGCTTCCGGCACATCGACGACTTCAACAAGGCTGTCATCGCCGACCAGATCCATCTCCCGCCGGGCAGCGAGCGGGTGCTCAAACCGTACCCGTACCTGCTGGTGGTGGTCGACGAGCTCGCCGACCTCATGATGGTGGCCCCTCGCGACGTCGAAGACTCGATCGTGCGCATCACCCAGCTCGCGCGGGCCAGCGGCATCCATCTCGTGCTGGCGACCCAGCGCCCCAGCGTCGACGTCGTGACCGGCCTCATCAAGGCGAACGTCCCCTCGCGCCTCGCGTTCGCGGTGACCAGCGTGACCGACTCCCGGGTGATCCTCGATCAGCCGGGCGCCGACCGGCTGATCGGCCAGGGCGACGGCCTGTTCCTGCCGATGGGGGCGTCCAAGGCGATCCGCGTGCAGGGCGCCTGGGTCAGCGAGCCCGAGATCGAGCGCGTCGTCAAGCACGTCACGAACCAGGCCCGGCCCGAGTACCGTGCCGATGTGCAGGCGGTCGTGCAGCGCAAGGAGGTCGATGCGGACATCGGCGACGACCTCGAGCTGCTGCTGGCGGCCGCGGAGCAGATCATCTCCACGCAGTTCGGATCGACCTCGATGCTGCAGCGCAAGCTGCGCGTCGGGTTCGCGAAGGCGGGACGACTCATGGACCTGCTCGAGTCGCGTGAGATCGTGGGGCCGAGCGAGGGGTCGAAGGCGCGCGACGTGCTGGTCACCCCCGAGCAGCTGCCCGAGGTGCTGGCGAGGCTGCGCGGAGACGAGCCGCCGGCGCCGGCGGCGGCATCCGCCAACCCGCCCGAGCCATACAGCGGAGATCCGGTGCAGACGCAGTTCGACGGCCTGCCGGTGGTCGAGGCCGATGGCGACGAGGATGCCTGGGGCCTGACCGGCCGCGAGTGAGCCGAGTCCGCACCCGACGGTGCGCGAGGGCAACGCGTCGAAACGGCGCCCGAGTCCGCAATACTGAGACGGTGACCGTTCCCCGGCAGCTGCCCAATGCGATCACGGTCGTGCGCATCCTGTGCGCGCCCGTGTTCCTGTGGATGCTGCTGGCCGACGGCGGCGCCGACGGCGCGTTGCGCTGGGGAGCGGGGGCGCTGTTCGTCCTGGCCATCGCCACCGACGGCATCGACGGCCACATCGCCCGGAAGAACGGCATCGTCACCGATCTGGGCAAGATCCTCGATCCGATCGCGGACAAGGCCCTCACCGGGTGCGCCTTCGTCGGTCTGTCGATCCTCGACGAGCTGTGGTGGTGGATCACGATCGTGGTGCTGGTGCGCGAGGTCGGCATCACCGTCTACCGCTTCATCGTCGTCAGTGATCACGTGCTTGCCGCGGCCTGGATGGGCAAGCTGAAGACTGTCGCGCAGGCCGTCGCGCTGAGCCTCGCGCTGCTGCCCCTGTGGACGGTCGTGGGGGAGTGGATCTGGTGGCTGAACGGGGTCACGATGACCATCGCCGTCGTGCTCACGATCGCCAGCGGCCTCGACTACGTCATCAGCGAGGTGCGCGCCGCACGGACGAGGGGCGCGTGATGACGGCTCTGCCCGAGGCCGTGGAGCTGCTGCACCGACTGGGCATGCGCGGATGGACGATCGGTGTCGCCGAGTCGCTCACCGGCGGCCTGCTCGCGGCATCGCTGGTCGACGTGCCGGGGGCTTCGGCCCACCTGCGGGGGGCGGTCGTCGCCTACGCCACCGACCTCAAGCACGCGATCCTCGGGGTGGATGCGGCGCTGCTGGCCCGGCACGGGCCGGTGCATCCGGAGGTCGCCCGGCAGATGGCCGAGGGCGTGCGCACGATCACCGGTCACGATGGCGTCCGCGCTGATATGGGGGTGTCCACGACGGGCATCGCCGGGCCGGAGTCGCCCGACGGTCAGCCGGTGGGCACCGTGCACATCGGCGTGTCCACGCCCGCCGGCGCACGCGTGGTCTCCCTCGTGCTGGACGGCGACCGGGACGCCGTCCGACGCGAGGCGGTGCGGCAGGCGCTGATCGCCGCGATCGACGGTGTCTGAGAGGCCGGGAACATCCGGTGTCACGGTTGCGTTTCATTCGGCGGTTCCCACGGATTCCACAGCACGTGGGATTAGTCTGACCAGCACAGGTGTTGTACTGTTGTGCACCCGGATAGCGAAGGAATCACGGTGAGGAGGGGGCCCGAAATGATCCTGGTTCGTCAAGAGATCGGCGAAGTGCTTCGCGACTTCCGTCAGCAGAAGGGGCATACCCTCCGACAGGTCGCTGGCCGCGCCAGCGTTGCGCTCGGCTACCTCAGTGAGGTCGAGCGCGGTCAGAAAGAGGCCTCGAGCGAGATCCTCGCCTCGGTGGCCGACGCCCTCGACGTGCCGATCTCCACGATCATGCGTGAGGTGGGCGATCGCATCTCGGTGCTCGAGGGCCTGCAGGCGTTCCCGGACGTGGTCCCCGACGACCTCGTGGCCGAGGTCGGCCCCGAGCTGTCGTTGCGCTGACGCGTGCGGCGCAGCGAGTTCCAGCGTGCGGTCGCGGCCGAATTCGGCACTCGTGGGCCTGCGCTGATCGCGGATCTGTCCCTGCCACCGTTGGCAGGCCGTACGGCCGCCGAGGCGCTGGATGCCGGGATCGCGCCGCGCGAGGTGTGGCTGGCGCTGTGCGACGAGATGGACGTGCCGCTCTCGCACCGGCACGGCGCGGGCCGGCTGGAGCCGCGACGGCGTTGACACAGCGGGCATTCTCCGGCGGCGTGTCGTCGAAGATGCGTTCGAGGAGCGCGTAGGCTCCTGCACAGTGGAGTCGCGAAGGCTCTTGTCCACGGATCGGCGTGATCCGGCATCCGATGTCGGAGCCCGTCCGTACCGTGGACAGCGTCGAACGACACCTACGCCTTGTCGCAGCATCCGGCCCATCCGGGGCGGGTCGCGACAGCCTACAGGCGACGGAGAACCGCGGCGGTCGGTCCGCCGACGGACGAGTGCAGAAGGAGCATGTCATGCCCACACCAGCAGACCGCGAGAAGGCCCTGGAATCGGCCCTCGCGCAGATCGACCGACAGTTCGGGAAGGGCTCGGTCATGCGCCTGGGCAGCGACGAGCGCGCGCCGGTCGAGGTCATCCCCACCGGATCGATCGCGCTCGATGTCGCCCTCGGCGTGGGCGGACTGCCCCGCGGTCGCATCATCGAGATCTACGGTCCCGAGTCGTCGGGCAAGACGACGCTCACCCTGCACGCGATCGCCAATGTGCAAAAGGCCGGCGGCATCGCCGCGTTCGTCGATGCCGAGCACGCGCTCGACCCCGACTACGCCAAGAAGCTCGGTGTCGACATCGACCAGCTGCTGGTCTCGCAGCCCGACACGGGTGAGCAGGCCCTCGAGATCGCCGACATGCTGATCCGCTCCGGCGCGATCGACCTGGTCGTCATCGACTCCGTGGCCGCGCTCGTGCCGCGGGCGGAGATCGAGGGCGAGATGGGCGACTCGCATGTCGGGCTGCAGGCCCGCCTCATGTCGCAGGCGCTCCGCAAGCTCACCGGAGGGCTGAACCAGACCAGGACCACGGCCATCTTCATCAACCAGCTGCGCGAGAAGATCGGCGTGTTCTTCGGCTCGCCCGAGACCACAGCCGGCGGCAAGGCGCTGAAGTTCTACGCGTCGGTGCGGCTGGACATCCGGCGCATCGAGACGCTGAAGGACGGTTCCGACGCGGTCGGCAACCGTACTCGGGTGAAGGTCGTGAAGAACAAGATGGCCCCGCCGTTCAAGCAGGCGGAGTTCGACATCCTTTACGGGGTCGGCATCTCGCGCGAAGGCAGCCTCATCGACTTCGGCGTCGAGCACGGCATCGTCAAGAAGTCGGGCGCGTGGTACACGTACGAGGGCGAACAGCTGGGCCAGGGCAAGGAGAACGCCCGCAACTTCCTCATCAAGAACGAGGATGTCGCCGCCGAGATCGAGAACAAGATCAAGACGAAGCTCGGCATCGGCGTGCCCAAGGCCGTCGAGACGCCGGTCGAAGACGAGCTGGCACAGCGCCGGCCCGCTTGATCATGACCTCGGAGCACGGGAGCGGGTCGCCGGATCGGCTCGCTCCCGTCATCCCCCTTTTCGGCGATGAGCCGCGGGGCGATGAGCCGCGACCGCCGGCGGATGCGGCTCGGCAGGCGGCTCGGGCCGTCGCGCCGTGGCACACCACCTGGGAGGACCAGGCCGACGATGAGTACGACTTCGACGAGTGCACGCTGATCGAGGCGGAGATCGCCGAGCGGAATCTGCTGCGCAAGCTCCGCACGCGACAGCTGTCGGTGTCGGAGGCGCGTGCCGTGCTCGCCGAGCGCGATCTCGAGCCGCACGACATCGACACTCTGCTGCACGTGTTCGTCCGGCGCGGATATCTCGACGATCTGGCGCTGGCAGAGCAGCTGGCCCGTGGCGCGGCGGAGCGCAAGGGGCAGGGCCGCCTGGTCATCGCGCAGAGTCTCGCCAAGCGCGGCATCCCGCGCGACGTGACCGATGCCGTGCTGGCCGCATTGCCCGACGACGACGCCGAACGAGCACTGGAGTTCGCGCGGCAGAAGGCGCGCACGATGCGCGGCCTCGAGCATGACGTCGCGTTGCGCCGGCTGGCCGGGCAGCTGGCACGGCGCGGTTACGGGGGCGCGGCGCTGGACGCCGCACGGCGGGCACTCGACGAGCTCTGAGCCGGTGTGAGCGTCACCCGCCGGTGCGGGCAGTGCCGGTTCCCGCCCCGGTGCGGGCGAACCCTGTTCCGGTGAGGCCGGTTCCCGTCAACCCGCTGCCGATGAGACCCGTGCCGGAGAAGCTGCGGAACCGCCGCGTCCCGTTCAACCCGGTCAGGCCGTTGCTGGAACCGGTGGCGATCTGCTCGTCGAGGTCGGCGAGCACCACGGGCTCTCCGGCGGTCAGGCCCTTGGCGACCTCGATACGCTCGGCGCCGACGGCACCGACCTCGACGGCGGTGCGGATCGCGCTGCCGTCCCTCAGCACCCGCACGGAGGCGTCCGATCCCGAGAAGGTCACGGCCGAGGTCGGCACCGTCAGCACATTCTGCGCGGTGGCGACGGTGACCGTGGCGCGGGCGGTCGCGCCGATGCGCAGCGCGTCGCCTCCGGCATCGACGGCCACCGTGACCGAGTACGAGGGCGTGGATGTCTGCGAGACGTTCGCAACGCCGACCGAGGCGATGGTTCCCGCGTAGGTCTTGCCGAACGCCGGCAGCACGATCTGCGTCTTCTGGCCGTTGTGCACCTTCGCGATCTTCGCCAGGGGGACTGTCGAGGTCACGATATATCCGCCGTCGCCCTGCACGGTGATGGTCGCGGAGGCCGACGACGCCGACACGGCCTGACCGGCGGTCAGCGCGACATCGACGACCGTGCCGGCGATGGGACTGGTCAACGTCGTGAACCCGAGGTTCTGCTGTGCCACGGCCACCGCCGCCTGGTCGGAGTCGATCCGCGCGCGATCGGCGAGAATCTGCTCGGCGGTGACGGTCCTGCCACCCGTCGATGACGACGTCCGAGGCGACGAGCCCTGGCTCGCCGAGGGAGTGGGGGTCGTGGTGGTGCGCGCATCGCTCGCGAGCGTCGCCTTCTGCAGGGCAGCGACGGCGTCGTCGAGCGCCGTCGCATCCGACTGCAGCCGCTCCTGGGCGGCAGCGGTGGCCTTCTGCGCGGCCAGCGTGCCGGTGATCGAGGATTGGCAGTCGGTGAGCAGCGACGGGGTGGCGGCCAACATGTCCGATGACGAGCTTCCGCTCGTCGTTGTGCCCTCCGGCGCCGCAGTGCCGTCCGGGGTCGGTGAGGGCGACGCGGATGCCGTCGGGGTGCCGGCCGTGCTGATCTTCGCCTCGAGGAACGGGGCGCAGACCTGCTGCGCGGCTGCCGCCGCCTGCCCGGACGCGGACTGGGCCTGGGAGGAGACGGCGTACTGAGCGAGCAGCGTCTTCTGCGCGGCCTCGACCATCTTCTGCGCGGCCGTCAGCGCACCGCGGGCGGACGGAGCGGAGGACGCCGCCGGGCGGGAGGTCGAAGGACCCGTCGCGGAGGGCGTCGCCGTCGCCGCCGAGTCCGACGCGGAGGGCGAGGTCGTGCCGGTGTTCTGCGCGTCCAGGTCGTCTTCCAGCTGTTGCTGCGCCGTGGCGAGGGCGTTCTGTGCCGTGGTCACGGCGTCGTGCAGCGACGTCCCATCGAGCGTTGCGAGCTTCTGGCCCGCCGTGACCTTGTCGCCGAGCGCGACCAGCACCGAGCCGACGGTGCCCGAGACCTGGAACGCGGCGGCGGCGCTGTCGGCCGAGGACACCTGGCCGGTCAGGGCCAGCGTCTCGGAGACGTCGCCGAGCGTGGCGAGGGCAGTGCGGTAGCGCCCGCCTTCGCCACGGGTCGTCGCGAAGGCGACGCCCGTGCCGGTGGCGATCACCAGGACAGCCGCGAGGCCGCCCGCGATGAGCCGATGTCGCGGCGACGCGAGGAGCCTTGCCAGTCCGTGTCGCGAGTGGTCTTGTGCGATGTCGTCAGCCATTCGTCGTCCCTGTGCCGGTCTGTCCGGTGCCGGGCCGCTGGCCGCGTCCGACGAAGCCGAACCCCGACGTGCAGGTGCCGTCCGACGACGCGGCAGACAGCGTCAGCGACGTGGCATCGAATCCGCCCTTGTCGTCGGCCTTCCCGTTCGCGCGCACGCACAGTCCCCGTGCGATGTCCTTCACGGAGGCGGCTTTCGTGACCGTCACGGTCGTGGCAGACGACAAGGCGACCTTCTCGGAGGTGGTCGATCCATCGCGCGCGGTGGCCTGCACGGTCAGCGACGAGGCGGTCGCCGCGATGACCTTGCCCGTCGTGACCCGCCCGAACCCGCCGCCTCTGCCGCTGTACGACGCGCCGGGCGAGGGAAGGGCGGTGGGAGCGCCGCTCGGTCGTGATCCGCCGAATCCGCCGAATCCGTTCGTGCACGTGCCGCCGGCGCTGGCCGCGGTGACCGTGATCGAGGTCGCGGCATCCGCATTCCGCGTGGTGACCGCCATGATGCAGTCGCCGATCGCGATGGCCGACGCCTTCTGCGTCGTCGCGCGCTGCACGGTGGTGGCGCCGGTGTAGCGCACGGTGGTCTGCTCGCCGTCGCCCTGCACCTGCAGCACGCCGTTCTGCGCGGCGGCGATGAGCCCGAACACCCCGCCGCGGCCTTGGCCGTTCGGGCCGCCGGCGCCCTGCCGTGCCTGTACGGACCTCGCCGGAGTGGGGGCGACCATGGCGGTGGCCGCGCATCCGGCCAGGGCCAGCACGACGGCGGCGCCACCCAGCAGGGAGGCGACCAGGGCGGTACGGCGTCGGGGGGCGTGAGGGGTTCGCATGGCTGTCTCTGCTTTCGTCATTCGCTGCGAAGTGCGTCGATGGGGGTCAGGCGAGCGGCCCGGGTCGTCGGGTACACGCCGAACACGAGGCCGATCGCGACGGCGACGACCAGGGCGAGCACCACGGTGGGTGCCGAGGCGATGACCGAGCTGCCGATGAGCGATGGCAGCACCCAGGTGGCGGCGACCCCCACGACCACCCCGAGCACGCCGCCGCCCAGGCCCAGGATCGCAGCCTCGATGAGGAACTGGCGACGGATCGCGCCGGGAGGTGCGCCCAGCGCCTTGCGCAGGCCGATCTCGCGGGTGCGCTCGGTGACCGAGACCAGCATGATGTTCATGACGCCGATGCCGCCCACCAGCAGCGACAGGGCCGCGATCCCGGTCAGCAGCACGGTCAGCGTGCGATAGATGGATGTCGCCGTGTCGACGAGGGCGTCCTGGCTGGAGACCGTGAAGTCGGCGGCGGACGCGGTGGTGATCCCGTGGACGTTGTCAAGGATCGTCGTCGTCTCCTGGTAGGCGGCCGAGAGCACCGCGTCGGATGCCGCCTTGACGTAGATCGTCGACACGCTGTCGGCGTTCGTGCCGCCCATGACGGTGTCGGCCGCCGTCGACAGCGGGATGATCGCGACGTCGTCGAGGTTCGTCGACGAGCTGGAGCCGGCCGGGGCCAGGACGCCGATGATCTGGAAGTCGGTGCCGTCGATCGTGACGGACTGGCCGACCACGGCCGTGGTGCCGAACAGCTCGGTGGCGGTCTCCGGTCCGATCACCGCCACGTGTGCCTCGTCGTCGTACTGCGCCGAGGTGAAGAACGAGCCGGTCGCGAGCGTGCGCGAGCGCACCTTCGGCCAGGAGGTGGTCGTGCCGGTGACTGTCGTGGTCCAGTTCGTGGTGCCGGCCGCCAACGACAGCGAGGAGCTCTTCTCGGGGGCGACGGCGGCCACGTCCGGGGCCGCGATGGACGACTCGAGGGCTTCGGCATCCGTGGCCTTCAACGTCGCGGCCGAGCCGAAGCCACCGCGGATGCCGCTGGAGTCGGTGCTCGAGCCGGGGGAGACGATCAGCAGATTGCTGCCCAGGGCGCTGATCTGGGCGCTGACGTCCTTCTGCGTGCCCAGGCCCAGCCCCACCGTCACGACGACGGCGGCGATGCCGACGAGGATGCCCAGCACGGTCAGCAGGGAACGCAGCGTGTGCGAGCGGATGGCGTGCCACGAGGTCGCCAGCGTCTCGGACCAGTTCACGCGGCCACCTCCTCGGTCGCGGCGTCGGAGACGATGAGCCCGTCGCGGACCGTGATCATGCGCCGCGCATGTCGCGCGACATCGTGCTCGTGGGTGATGAGCACGATCGTGCGGCCCGCCTCGTGCAGCTGGTCGAACAGCCCGAGCACCTCCTCGGTGGACACCGAGTCGAGGTTTCCGGTCGGCTCGTCGGCCAGGATCATCGTCGGATCGCCCGCCAGCGCCCGGGCCACCGCCACTCGCTGCTGCTGGCCTCCGGACAGTTCACCGGGCCGGTTGTGCAGCCGGTCGCCGAGCCCGACGCGCTCCAGCGCGAGCTCGGCCCGCTCGCGCCGCTGCGCCTTGTCCACCCGACCGTACACCAGGGGAAGCTCGACGTTGCGCACGGCTGACAGGCTCGGCAGCAGGTGGAACTGCTGGAACACGAAGCCGATCTGCTGGTTGCGCACCCTCGCCAGCGCCACCTCGCTGAGCTGCTCGACATCCTTGCCGCCCAGCCGGTACGAGCCCTCGGTGAGCACGTCCAGGCAGCCCAGGATGTTCATCAGGGTGGACTTGCCCGAACAGATCGGAAGAGCGTCGTGTAGGGAAAG
>ERZ778017.3277-NODE-3277-length-11761-cov-5.436614_pt1 | contig 11761 bp, 9 predicted proteins | sample MGYA00375747_ERZ778017 | MGnify/ENA primary metagenome ERZ778017 (study PRJEB29350, sample SAMN05509838) | bioreactor metagenome | biome: bioreactor; material: wastewater | place: South Africa: University of Cape Town | collected 2014-03-17 ... | reverse complement strand
CAACTCGTGGCAGAGATTAGAAGGCGTGCTGGAGAGGCGATTGGCAGCGTGGGAGAGGTGTTGCCGTCCCGCCTGAGGCATGTGGAGCTTCTGCGCGAAACGACGCGACATTTGGCAGCGGCAAGCTTGGAAGGTTCGCCGCTGGAGCTTCGCGGCGAGGCGTTGCGCGTGGCAAGCCATTCCCTGGGACGGATCGCGGGTTCGGTCGATGTCGAGGATTTGCTAGACGTGATCTTTTCGCAGTTTTGCATCGGCAAATGATTCACGTGAAACATCGATCGCTCCAGGGCGATGATTCACGTGAAACAACGGCATTCGAAGGTCGTGATGTTTCACGTGAAACGTGACCGAGGCTTGACACCGTCGCGGCGTTGCGTACACCGCGCCGCATGGAGCGTGGAATGAGCGATCGCTATGACGTTGTCGTGGTCGGCGGCGGTCATGCTGGATGCGAGGCTGCGAGCGCCGCGGCGCGCGCCGGCGCCGCAACCGCGCTGGTAACCCTGAGTTTCGGTACGATTGGCACGATGTCCTGCAATCCGGCCATCGGTGGTCTCGGGAAAGGCCAGCTCGTCCGCGAGATTGATGCGATGGACGGGCTTATGGCCCGTGCCGCCGACGCGGCGGGCATTCAGTTTCGGATGCTCAACCGCCGCAAGGGACCTGCCGTCCGTGGACCCCGCGCCCAGGCGGACCGGAAGCTGTACCGGTCAGCGATGCAGGCGGCGATCCGCGATCAGACCGGGCTGGACGTCATCGAAGGCGAGGTCCTCGACCTGGAGATCACGGACGGCCGGATCAGCGGGGCTGTGCTGTCGGGCGGGCGGATCGTGAAGTGCGGTGCCGTCGTCCTGACGACGGGCACCTTCCTGCGTGGCCTTATCCATATCGGCGACCGCAAGATCGTTGCCGGGCGAATGAACGAGCAGGCGTCGCACGGCTTGTCCGTGACCATGGCACGGGCAGGCTTTGAACTCGGCCGTCTGAAGACCGGGACGCCGCCGCGCCTGGACGGTCGCACCATCGACTGGCAGGCGCTGGAAAGCCAGGCGGTGGATGACGAACTGGTGCCGTTTTCGCTGATGACGGATAGTATCCGCAACCCGCAAATCCGCTGCGGCATCACCCGCACCACCCTGGCGACCCATGATCTCATCCGCGCCAATATCGGGCGCTCGGCGATGTATTCCGGCTCGATCAAGGGAATCGGGCCCCGGTATTGTCCTTCGATCGAGGACAAAATCGTCAAATTCGGCGATCGGGATGGCCATCAGATCGTTCTTGAGCCGGAAGGGTTGGACGACGACACGGTCTATCCGAACGGCATTTCCACCTCGCTGCCGCAGGACGTGCAGCTCAGCCTACTGGAGACCATACCCGGTCTGGAGCGCGCGACCATGCTGCAACCCGGCTATGCCATCGAATACGATCATATCGATCCGCGCGAGCTCGATCCGACGCTGGAAACCAGGCGGATTGCCGGGCTTTTCCTGGCTGGCCAGATCAACGGGACCACCGGATACGAAGAGGCGGCGGCCCAGGGCCTGCTCGCGGGCCTCAACGCGGCAAGGAAGGTGGGAGGGGCCTCGCCAGTCGTGCTCAGCCGCACGGAAGCCTATATCGGCGTCATGATCGACGATCTCACCAGCAGGGGGGTCAGCGAACCGTACCGGATGTTCACCTCACGGGCCGAGTTCAGGCTGTCGCTGCGAGCCGACAATGCCGATGAGCGGCTCACTCCGGTGGCGGAACGAGTGGGAATCGTATCGGCCGAGCGGAAGCGTCGCTTTGAAGAATGCGCACAACGGCTTGAATCCGCCAAACAGTTGGCGCTGTCGACGACGGTCACGCCGACGCAGGCGGCGCGGCTGGGATTGACCGTCAACAGGGACGGGATCAGGCGCTCGGCCTACGACCTGCTCCGATATCCGGAAGTCGACGTCGCCTGGTTGTCGCGGCTCGATCCGACCTTCGAGCAGATCGACGGGAAGACTGCGGAGCGCCTTGAAACGGAAGCGAAATATTCGGTTTACCTCGATCGGCAGCGCTCGGATGCCGAGCGGATCCGCCATGAGGAGAACCGCATCATTCCGCCCGAACTGCAATTCAAGGGAATCTCCGGGCTTTCGAACGAGTTGCAGCAGAAACTGACGGAAAGGCGGCCGCGTTCGATCGCCGATGCACAGCGGATGGAAGGGATGACCCCGGCCGCGCTCGCGCTCATCGTTGCGCATATTTCGCATGGGTCCCGGCGAAGGGGCGCGGCGTGAGCGACGGGTGTGCACGCCTGTGCGCGGTGGCGGGGCCGGTTTCACGTGAAACATTCGAGACGCTGAGAGCGTTCGAGCAGGCCTTCCTGAAATGGAACGCACGCATCAATCTTTCGGCGCCTTCCACGCTGGGCGACAGTTGGGAGCGGCATATCCTCGACAGCGCCCAGCTTCTGCGGCTGGCTCCTCAAGCCGTGCGCTGGGTCGATCTCGGATCGGGGGGCGGGTTTCCCGGGCTGGTCATCGCCCTGTTGCTTCGCGGGAAGGATGGCGTGGAGATCCATCTGATTGAAAGCAATCGTAAAAAGGCTTCGTTCCTGCAGACGGTCAGCGGCCGGTTCGACCTGCCGGCGCGGGTTCACGCCAAGAGGATAGAGGACTGTCATTCCCTCGTGCGCGAACCGCAGGTCGTTACCGCGAGAGCTGTGGCGCCGCTGCCCGTTTTGCTGGCCTTAGCCGGCCCCTGGCTGGCGGCCGGCGCGACCGGGCTGTTCCATAAAGGCCGGGATTACCGGAGCGAGGTGGCAGAAAGTGCTCACCGCTGGTCGTTCGATCTGCTAGAACACACGAGCATGATCGATCCGCAGGGCGTCATCCTGGAAATTCGTAACCTGCGCCCGATCTGAAAATGGCATCGATAGTTACCAATGCGGCACCCATGACGACGACAAGCGCTCCGCGAATCATTACCGTGGCAAACCAGAAAGGCGGCGTCGGCAAGACGACGACGGCGATCAATCTGGCGACAGCGCTCGCCGCCATCGGCGAGCGGGTGCTGATCGTGGATCTCGATCCGCAGGGCAACGCCAGCACCGGCCTGGGGATCGAACGCCGCGACCGGTCGGTTTCGTCCTATGACGTCCTGACGGGTGTGCTCGGCCTCGATGAAGCCTCGATGCCGACCGTGGTTCCCGGCCTTTCGATCGTGCCGTCCACCCTCGATCTGCTCGGGGTCGAAATGGAATTGTCGGCGGCGCCCGATCGCGTGCTCCGGCTGCGCGCCGCCATCCGGGCCGCGGTCGAGCGCTCGGCGCCGTTCAGCTATGTGCTGATCGATTGTCCGCCGTCCCTCAACCTGCTCACGCTGAACTCGATGGCGGCGGCCGATTCGGTGCTGGTGCCGCTGCAATGCGAATTCTTCGCGCTGGAAGGCTTGAGCCAGCTGCTGGAAACGGTCGAAGAGGTTCGCCGGACGATCAACCCCGACCTGACCATCCAGGGGATCGTGCTCACCATGTATGACGGCCGCAACAACCTGGCCAACCAGGTCGTTCAGGACGTTCGCGAACATATGGGCAGTAAGGTCTACGACACCGTCATCCCGCGCAATGTCCGGGTTTCCGAGGCGCCCTCCTACGGCAAGCCGGCGATCCTCTACGATCTCAAATGCACGGGCAGTCAGGCGTATCTGCAACTCGCCTCGGAGGTGATCCGGCGCGAACGCGGCCTGCGGGCCGCATAAATCCGTTCGGTAACGAAACGATTCGGGTAGATCGATGAGCGAAGACCTTTCAAGAAAGCGACTCGGCCGCGGACTGGCTGCGCTGATCGGCGAAATGGATCGGCCGGCGCAGCCGGAAAAGCAGGCCACGGCTGCCGACGGCAGGGTGCCGATCGAGTTCCTGGCGCCCAATCCGAAGAATCCGCGCCGCCAGTTCGGCGAGGCCGATCTCGCCGACCTCGCCCAGTCCATCCGCGAGCACGGCGTCGTCCAGCCGGTGGTGGCGCGGCCGTCGCCCAGCCGGGGCGGCCATTACGAGATCATCGCCGGCGAGCGGCGCTGGCGCGCTGCGCAACGGGCGGGACTGACGGAAATCCCGGTCATCGTGCGTGACGTTTCCGATCGCACGGCGCTGGAACTCGCCATCATTGAAAACGTGCAGCGTACCGACCTCAACGCGGTCGAGGAGGCGTTGGGCTACCAGAACCTGATCGACGAGCACGGCTATACACAGGCCGATCTCGGCCAGGTCATCGGCAAGAGCCGCAGCCATGTCGCCAATACGCTGCGCCTTCTCAGGCTTCCCGATGTCATCCGCGATATGCTGGTGGACGGAACGCTGTCGGCGGGCCATGCGCGCACGCTGGTGAGCGCGCAGGATCCCGCCGGCCTCGCCAGGCGCATCGTCGAGGACGGGCTTTCGGTACGCCAGGCGGAAGCGCTCGCGCAGGCGCCGGCCGGCGCGGCCGATGAACGGCGGCGGCCCGTGCCGGCGGAAAAGGACGCCGACACGCTCGCGCTGGAGAAGCTTCTGTCCGACGTCACCGGCATGGCGGTCTCCATCACGCATAAGAACGGCGGCGGCGAGGTCCGCGTCGCTTACCGGACGCTGGAACAGCTCGACGATCTTTGCCGCCGCCTCAAGCAGGAGCGCTGACTTTAGGAAGCCGGCTAATTAATTAAGGAGTATCCAGGTTTATCGGCGCTGAAGCCGGGCGCTTTCCAGGGCGATGCCGAGCAGCGCCTGCCTCGCCAGCGCCGATGCCAGATCCGGCCGCTGGCGGGTCTGGAGAACGGCGGCCCGCAACCTTACCAGCGCCCGCGCAAGGGAAGCGCTGGTCCAGCGCTCGACCGCTCTTTCCATGAGTTTACGGCGCGCGAAAAAAATCGGCGGGCGCCGCGCCGCGACGGCCCCGGCGGCGTTCTGCCGGCCGCTCTCGACCGCGGCGCGCATGGCATGGATCGCCTGGAACTGCCGCATCGCCGCCGCCAGCGCTTGGAAGGCCTGCCCGCCGCCGTCCTGACAGGTGCGGGTGAAGATCGTGTCGAAGGCGGCGATCCTTCCTTCCAGCAGCGCATCGACGGCGTCGTCGAGGGATTGGCCGGAAACATCGCCGGCCATCGCATTGACGTCGTCGAGCACGATCTCTTTGGCGCCGTGCGCGTAAAGCACGAGTTTCTCGATCTCGCCGCGCGAGGCCAGCCTGTCACCACCGAGATTGCGGCGCAGGGCCTGGCGGGCTTCCAGCGTCATCGTCAGCTTCGCCTTGGCCAGTTCCTCGTCGATGATCGTGTCAATGTCCTTGTCTTCGTCGCCGTAGCACGGCAACGCCATGGCGTTTCTGGCGCCCTCCACGATCGAGCGCAAACCGGTGCCTTTCTTCAGCTCGCCCGCCTCGATGAGGATGACGGCGTCGCGCGGCGGATCGGCGGCAAGCAACTTGACGTCGTCGGCGAGCCGCTTCTGCGCGCCTGCGTTGCGAAGCCACAGCAGGCGGCGGTCCGAGAACATCGGCACCGTGCGCGCCTCGTCGAGAAGGCGGCCCTCGTCGCGCTCGACCTCGCTCGCGTCCAGCCGCACGACGCTGAACGGGTCGTCGAGCGCAAGCCCGGTCCTGCCGGCAAAGGCGCGGGCGCGCTCGGCCACCAGACCGCGGTCCGGGCCGTAGAGCAGCACGATGGATACGGCCGGGTCGGGCCGCGCCAGCCAGCCGTCGACCTCATATGCTTTCTTCTGCGCCATTTTTTCTCCCTAGCATCATTCTTCGAGGGGGAGAACGGCCGCTGGACCCGTCGAGAGACGGCTGCGCAGCAATCGTTCGCCGGCAGCGGGTCTGGCCTGCGGTTTATTGCCGGCCGGCGGCCTCGAAAAAACGGAACTTGCGCGCGTTTGCTGGCACAGTAGGCGACCGGGAGGACGATCACATTCGCGGGGCCGGTGAGCTTGGTGCTGGCCTTGGCGCGGATGTGCCCATATCCTGCCGAAGAACATTGGAGTGACGGTCATGGCCGATGCTGGAATGCTGCGCTTCCACGTTCCCGAGCCGGAGGTGCGGCCAGGGGGAACGCCGGATTTCTCCAATGTGCCCATTCCGAAAGCCGGCTCGGTGCCGCGCCCCGAGATCGACGTCGATCCGCGCACCATCCGCGATCTCGCCTTTTCCATCATTCGCGTCCTGAACCGCAGCGGCGAGGCCGTGGGGCCGTGGGCCGGCCTGTTGTCCGACGAGGAACTGCTTGCCGGCCTGCGCGACATGATGACGCTGAGGACCTTCGACCAGCGCATGCAGATGGCGCAGCGTCAGGGCAAGACCTCGTTCTACATGCAGCATCTCGGCGAGGAAGCGGTGAGCTGCGCCTTCCGCAAGGCGCTGGAGCCGGGCGACATGAATTTTCCGACCTACCGGCAGGCCGGCCTGCTGATCGCTTCCGGTTACCCGATGGTTACGATGATGAACCAGATCTATTCGAACGAGAAGGATCCGCTGAAGGGCCGGCAACTGCCGATCATGTATTCCTCCAAGGAGCATGGCTTCTTTTCGATCTCGGGCAATCTCGCCACCCAGTATATCCAGGCGGTGGGCTGGGCGATGGCTTCGGCGATCAGCAACGATTCGCGCATCGCCGCCGGCTGGATCGGCGACGGCTCGACCGCCGAATCCGATTTCCATTCGGCGCTGGTCTTCGCCTCGACCTATAAGGCGCCGGTGATCCTCAACGTCGTCAACAACCAGTGGGCGATCTCGACCTTCCAGGGCATCGCGCGCGGCGGGGCGGGCACGTTCGCGGCGCGGGGCCTTGGCTTCGGCATCCCGGCGCTCAGGGTCGACGGCAACGATTATCTCGCCGTGCACGCGGTGGCGAAGTGGGCGGCGGAGCGGGCGCGCCGCAATTTCGGGCCGACGCTGATCGAATACGTCACCTATCGCGCCGGGGCGCATTCCACCTCGGACGACCCGTCCGCCTACCGGCCGAAGACCGAGTCCGATGCCTGGCCGCTCGGCGATCCGGTCGTGCGGCTGAAGAACCATCTGGTGTCGCGCGGCCTGTGGTCCGACGAGCGCCATGCGCAGGCCGAGGCGGAAATCCTCGACACCGTGATCACCGCGCAGCGGGAGGCGGAAAGCCACGGTACGCTGCACGCCGGCGGCAAGCCTTCGGCGCGCGACATGTTCGAGGGCGTCTATGCCGAGATGCCGCCGCATCTCAGGCGCCAGCGCCAGCAGGCGGGGGTCTGACCATGCCGCGCAAGACCATGATCGAGGCGATCCGGGACGCCATGGACGTATCGATGGAGCGAGACCCAAAAGTCGTCGTCTACGGCGAAGACGTCGGCTTTTTCGGTGGTGTTTTCCGCTGCACGCAGGGCTTGCAGGCGAAATACGGCAAGAGCCGCTGCTTCGATGCGCCGATCAATGAGTCGGGCATCGTCGGCAGCGCCATCGGCATGGCCGCCTACGGTCTTCGCCCATGCGTCGAAATCCAGTTCGCCGACTACATGTATCCCGCCTACGACCAGTTGACGCAGGAAGCCTCGCGCCTTCGCTATCGCTCCAACGGCGATTTCACCTGCCCGATCGTGGTGCGGATGCCGACCGGCGGCGGCATTTTCGGCGGCCAGACCCATAGCCAAAGCCCGGAGGCGCTGTTCACGCATGTCTCCGGCCTCAAGACGGTGATGCCTTCCAACCCCCACGACGCCAAGGGCCTGCTGATCGCAGCGATCGAGGATCCGGACCCGGTGATCTTCCTCGAGCCGAAGCGGCTCTACAACGGCCCCTTCGACGGCCATCACGAGCGGCCGGTGACGCCATGGTCGAAACACGAACTGGGCGAGGTGGCGGACGGCCACTATACCGTGCCGCTCGGCAAGGCGGCGATCCGCCGGCAGGGCTCAGCGGTTACCGTGCTCGCCTACGGGACGATGGTATACGTGGCGCAGGCGGCGGCCGAGGAAACCGGCGTCGATGCCGAGGTGATCGACCTCAGGACGCTCCTGCCGCTCGATCTCGACACGATCGTGGCCTCGGTGCGCAAGACCGGGCGATGCGTCGTCGTGCACGAGGCGACGTTGACTTCCGGTTTCGGCGCGGAGCTTGCCGCGCTGGTGCAGGAAAACTGCTTCTACCATCTCGAAGCGCCGGTGGCACGGGTGGCCGGCTGGGATACGCCCTACCCGCACGCGCAGGAATGGGATTATTTTCCCGGCTCTGCCCGCGTCGGTCGCGCGCTGATCGAGACGATAGAAGCCTAGCGGGGAGGCCTGAGGCATGGGCGAGCACGTGATAAAGCTTCCGGATGTCGGCGAAGGTGTCGCCGAGGCCGAGCTGGTCGAGTGGCATGTCAAGGTCGGCGACCTTGTGCGCGAGGACGCCCTTTTGGCCGCCGTCATGACCGACAAGGCCACCGTCGAGATCCCGTCGCCGGTCGAGGGCGAAATCCTGTGGCTGGGCGCCGAGATCGGCGACACGGTCGCAGTCGGCTCGCCGATCGTGCGGCTGAAGGTGGCCGGCGAGGGGAATGTGAAGGACGGCGGGGCGGCGCCCGCGAAAGCGGAAGCCGAACCCGCCGACAACGCGAAAGATACCCCCACCCCTGACCCCTCCCCTCAAGGGGGAGGGGGATTCCCTTCTGCTGCCGGGACCGATCCCAAAGCCGGCATGTCGTCATCACGTGCAGAAGAGGCGGGCGGAGGAGCATTACCGGCAGAATCCCCCTCCCCCTTGAGGGGAGGGGTCAGGGGTGGGGGTAGCATGCGTTCCGGCACGGGCGCGCCGCGCCCCGAAGGCGAAAAGCCGCTCGCCTCACCCGCAGTCCGCCTGCGGGCGAAGGAAGCCGGCATCGATCTCAGGCAGGTTGCCGGCAGCGGTCCGGCGGGGCGCATCGGTCATGAGGACTTGGACGCCTTCCTGTCGCATGGCGCGCTGCCGGCCAGGTCTTCCGGCATGGTTCGCAACGATACGGTCGAGGAGGTGAGAATCGTCGGCCTGCGCCGCAGGATCGCCGAGAAGATGGCGCTCTCGGCCTCGCGCATCCCGCACATTACCTATGTCGAGGAAGTGGACGTCACCGCGCTGGAGGACTTGCGCGCCGCGCTCAACAAGGAGAAGCGGGCGGCGACCAACGGAACGGAAAGGGTGAAGCTGACGCTGCTGCCCTTCCTGATGCGGGCCATGGTCAGGGCGATCGCCGATCAGCCGCAAGTCAACGCGCTGTTCGACGACGAGGCCGGCGTCGTGCGCCACTATGGCGGTGTCCATATCGGCATCGCGGCGCAAACGCCGTCCGGGCTGATGGTGCCGGTGGTGCGCCATGCCGAGGCGCGCGACATCTGGGATTGCGGCGCGGAGGTTTCGCGGCTCGCCGAAGCCGCAAAGGCCGGAACGGCGAGCCGTGACGAGCTTTCCGGCTCGACCATCACCATCACGTCGCTGGGCGCCATGGGCGGGGTGGCCACCACGCCGATCATCAACCACCCGGAGGTGGCGATCATCGGCGTCAACAAGATGATGGTGCGGCCGGTATGGGACGGCGCGCAGTTCGTCCCGCGCAAGATGATGAATCTCTCCGCCAGCTTCGATCATCGCGTGATCGACGGCTGGGACGCTGCCGTCTTCGTGCAGCGCATCAAGGCGCTTCTGGAAACGCCGGCGCTGATTTTCGTCGAGGGGTGAGGGCATGAAAGACATTTCCTGCAAGCTTCTCGTCATCGGCGCGGGTCCCGGCGGCTATGTCTGCGCCATCCGCGCCGGCCAGCTTGGGTTGGACACCGTGATCGTCGAGGCGGGCAAGCCGGGCGGCACCTGCCTCAATGTCGGCTGCATTCCGTCAAAGGCGCTGATCCATGCCGCCGACGAGTTCGCCATGGTCTCGCACCTGGCCGGGAAGACGAGCGTGCTCGGCATTTCGACGGCCGCGCCCTCGATCGATCTCGGCAAGACCGTCGCCTGGAAGGATTCCATCGTCGGCCGGCTCAACGGCGGCGTTTCCGGCCTGCTGAAGAAGGCTGGCGTCAAACGCGTCGAGGGTTGGGCGAAATTCCGCGACGGCAAGACCGTAGAGGTCGAGACGCAAACCGGGACGCAGGTGATCCGCGCCGAGGCGGTGGTGATCGCCACCGGTTCGGCTCCCGTCGAGTTGCCGTTCCTGCCGTTCGGCGGCCCGGTGATTTCCTCCACCGAAGCCCTGTCTCTCACCGAAGTGCCGGCGCGGCTGACGGTGGTCGGCGGCGGCTACATCGGACTGGAGCTCGGCACCGCCCTTGCCAAGCTGGGCGCGAAGGTGACGGTGGTCGAGGCGCTGCCGCGCATTCTGGCGCAGTATGACGCCGAGTTGACGCGGCCGGTGGCCAAGCGCCTCGGCGAGCTTGGCATCGAGGTTCTCGCTGGTGCCAAGGCGAAGAGGCTTTCGTCGAAGGGAAATGCCCTGGTGGTCGAAACGGCCGACGGCCGGGAAAGAACGATCGAGGCGGACAAGGTGCTGGTCACGGTCGGGCGCAGGCCGGTGACGGAAGGGTGGGGCCTCGAGGAAATCGACCTCGCCATGGCTGGCCGCTTCATCCGCATCGACGACCAGTGCCGCACCTCGATGCGGGGGATTTATGCCATCGGCGACGTGACCGGCGAGCCGATGCTGGCGCATCGCGCCATGGCGCAGGGCGAAATGGTGGCCGAAATCGCCGCCGGCAACAAGCGAAGCTGGGATAAGCGCGCCATTCCCGCCGTCTGCTTCACCGATCCGGAACTGGTCGGCGCCGGGCTGTCGCCGGACGAGGCGAAAAAGCAGGGATATGAGATCAAGCTTGGTGTGTTCCCGTTCGCCGCTAACGGCCGCGCCATGACCCGCGAGGGTGAGGACGGATTCGTGCGCGTTGCGGCGCGCGCCGACAACCATCTGGTGCTCGGCATCCAGGCGGTCGGGCAGGGTGTTTCCGAACTGGCTGCCGCCTTCGGGCTGGCGCTGGAGATGGGCGCGCGGCTGGAAGACATCGCCGGCACCATCCATGCGCATCCGACCCAGGGCGAGGCTTTGCAGGAAGCCGCCCTGAGAGCGCTCGGCCACGCCCTGCATATATGACGGAAAGGGCCTGCAAGCCTTGCCTGCAAGCCCTTTCTTCTCCCCCCGTTATGCGTTGGTTGCAGCCGTCAGCTTGCCAGCCGCGTCACTGTCTCGTGCTGGACATAGGCCTGGCCGAAACGGTTGGCCAGGAACGTGTCGAGCGCGATGTCTTCCTGCCGCACGAACCCGGTCGCCGGCAGGCTGCCGTCGGCCAGCATGTCGAGCACGGCGCAGATGCCGGAGGCCGTGGTGATCTGGATGGCCGAGCGTACCGACTTGCCGACGCGCTGGCTGTAGACCTTGTTGGCGTAGGTTTCCTGCATCAGCCGGCCGTTTCTGCGGCCCGAGACGGTGACGAAGACGATGACCACGTCCTGCATGGTTGCCGGCAGGGCGTTCTCGAAAATATCCTTGATCAGCTCGCGCCGGTGGCGCAGGCCGAGGTCGTTAAGCAGCGCCTTCATGATCGCCGCGTGGCCGGGATAGCGGATGGTGCGGTAGTTCAGCGTGCGCACCCTGCCCTTCAGCGTCTCGGCCAGCGTGCCGAGCCCGCCGGAAGTGTTGAAGGCCTCGTAGGTGACGCCGTCGAGCGAGAATTCCTCGCGTTCCTCCAGCGGCGGCACCTCGACCAGCTCACCCTCGACGATTGCCTCGCACGGCTCGCAATATTCGTTGATGACGCCGTCGGTGCTCCAGGTCAGGTTGTAGTTCA
>ERZ778017.3276-NODE-3276-length-11766-cov-3.740500_pt1 | contig 11766 bp, 10 predicted proteins | sample MGYA00375747_ERZ778017 | MGnify/ENA primary metagenome ERZ778017 (study PRJEB29350, sample SAMN05509838) | bioreactor metagenome | biome: bioreactor; material: wastewater | place: South Africa: University of Cape Town | collected 2014-03-17 ... | reverse complement strand
CAAGACTTTTTCCAAGTAGATGGTGACATTAATCGCCCCCATGACGGAGCGGGGCTCGGCTTAAGCATTGTCAAAAATATTGTGACCTTATTAGGGGCCAAAATTGGTGTTGAAAGCAAACTCGGTCAAGGTAGCGTCTTTTGGTTCCAACTTGGCGTAGAAACAGTAACAAAACTAACTATGTCTGAAAATAAAGATAATCCCTCACCTCTCCTTCATCATCTTAATCTCTTACTTATTGAAGAAGAAGTTAACGATGGTTCTTATACCCAACATCTGTTGGAAAAAGTGGGCAATCAGGTTACAACAGCAAGCAATGTTGCCATTGCAGCGGATCTGCTGCATCGCACCCATTATGATGCCATCCTTATTAATATTCCCACTAATGAAAGTTTAAATGGTGATTTTTCTACAACCATGATTAAAGCCGCCCTAGCTGGCAAGGGCACGACCCCTATCTTAGGAATAGCCCAACAAGGAGACACTTCTTATGATTCGAATCACTACGATCATATTATAGCAACCCCCTTAACATCCTCTAAACTGACTACTGCTTTAAGTGAGATAATAGATCTAAGGTAGCTTTACTAATACCTTTGATGGGGTGACCTTGCAATTAATTATCGATTCATGTATTTTTCAGGTAGATAATATTAATTTGCACTTGAGAATTACCGATGGATCAAACAACATTGCAGGCTGTTAACAGCCAAACTCTTGCCCCAACTGCGGAAACTGTTGAGCATGGATTTTCAATGTTAGATATGTTTTGGGGAGCCGATCCAATTATTAAGCTCGTCATGCTTATGCTGGTAGCGGCCTCATTTTGGTCGTGGACAATTATTTTTCAGAAAACTATGCGCCTTAAGAAATTAACAGACGCAGCGGATCAATTTGAAGAAGCTTTTTGGTCTGGGGGGGCCTTAGATGATTTATATGATCGGATCCATAACCGCCCCCAAGATCCTCTGAGTGCCACCTTCTGTGCCGCGATGAAAGAATGGCGTCGTTCAGTTTCTAAAGGAATTGCCAAAGCCTCCGACGCCCGAGGCACCATGCAACAACGAATTGAACGAGTTATGCATCTTACAATTAATCGTGAGATGGAAGATCTTGAACGATATTTAGGTTTCCTTGCCTCCACAGGGTCGACCGCTCCCTTTATTGGATTGTTTGGAACCGTTTTGGGAATTATGAACAGTTTCCAATCCATTGCCATTCAACAAAATACAAACTTGGCGGTGGTAGCGCCCGGTATTGCGGAGGCTTTGTTTGCCACAGCAATTGGCTTAGTAGCAGCAATTCCTGCTGTTATTGCTTATAACAAACTCTCCAGCGATATGAATCGTTATGCCAACCGTCTTGAAGCTTTTGCTGGTGAATTCACTGGCATCATCTCTCGCCAATTGGAAGAAGGAGCAGCATAACCATGGCGATGGGTTCCTTCAACAAGTCATCACGGGGCAGTCGTCGTCGTCATGGTGCCGGATTTTCTGAAATTAATGTTACCCCTATGGTTGACGTGATGCTAGTGCTTTTGATCATCTTTATGGTCGCAGCTCCTATGTTAACTGTCGGCGTTCCTGTGGATTTACCGAAAACAAAGGCCGCTAAAATGAATGATCAAATGGAACCAATTATTGTATCAGTTGATGCAACAGGGAAAACATTTTTACAAGAATCAGCGATTGAAGCTGAAGGGTTAATTGCACATTTATTAGCCATTACTTCTAACAATCCTGATGCACGAATTTATGTTCGCGGTGATCAAAGCTTGGCGTATGGGAAAATTATGGAAGTGATGGGAGAGATTGCAGCAGCAGGCTTTACAAAAGTATCCCTCATTGCGGAAATGCCGACTGGAACAGCAGCTGCGCCTGTTCCGCGACCGGCAACTGCTTCCCGCGGAGCCCGCCCTCACCCCCAACAAAACCAACACAATATCCCTCAAAACCTGCCCACGTTGCAACAGTTGGTCCCGCCATCTTCACGTCAAGCTTTGCCAGACCGACCTGTTGCCCGTAAAAATACCCGACCTGTTACACCGCGTCCGCAAGTTCAACCACAACCACGTCCACAGCAACGTCAATCGACTCGGGGTTAGGGCACCATGAAGCGCGCAGCGATCCTTTCTGGTATTTTGCATGGAATTATCCTGATCATCATGATGATTGGGCTGATCAATCCTTTTTCTCGAAAACTTGAAGATCAACGTCCATTAATGATTGATTTTGTGGACATTTCTGAGATCACAAAAGCGCCTATAATTGCCCCTATGGATGTCATGGAGCCAGAACCGGCGGTTGAGGCGCCTCAACAAGAACCAGAGCCGCAACCAGTACCAGCACCGCCTTTGGAACAGCCTCCGCTTCCGGCCCCTATGCCAGAGCCTTCACCGCCACCTCCTCCGGTTGAACAACAACAATCCCATCCCAAGTCAGAACCTGTCGAGACGCCGGAACCAGAGCCGTTACCTATGCCAGAGCTCAAAAAAGAAGACCCCAAAAAGGAAGAGCCTAAAAAAGAAGAAAAGAAATCTGAAAGGCAGCTTGAGGAAAAAAAGAAGCCCGAGAGCCCTAAACAGGAAAAGGCTGAGGTTAACTTAACCAAAGAACAACCAAAACCTAAGGTTAATGAGGCTAAGGAAAAAAAGAAAATCGATGATGCCTTTAATGATATATTTGCTGATGTAACCAAGGAAACAAAAAAGAAAGATACCTCAAAAACGAGCGGTAAGACAAAGGGGGCGCCCGCTGAACAAGTTGGAGAAGTGGTAACGGCCTCTGAGATTGATGCCATCCGACGATTGATGCAGCGCTGTTGGATTGTCCCCAATGGTGTAAGGGGTGTCCGCAATCTTCAGGTCAAATTAAAATTAAATATTGCGAAAGATGGTACCGTTCAAAGCGCCCAAATTGTTGACCGAGTACGAATGGCAGGAGATCCTGTTTTCCGGGCTGCAGCAGAAAGTGCGGAACGGGCTATTATGGACCCAAGTTGTAATCCCTTGCCCTTAAACCCGGAAAAATATCAACAATGGAAAACAATGAGTATGACCTTTGATCCAGCGGATATGCAATAATTAGGGGAGCGTGAGGTAACATATGATGGAAAGTAAGATATTGATGATGAAAACTATAAACCAGCTTCTAAAATATATAGCAGCAGCCTCCTTTGCGATCATCCTTTCCAATACAGGAATATCCCCTGCCCATGCCGAACTGGAAGTGACCATTAACCAAGGGCAAATCAAGCCCACCCCCATTGCTATCACTCCCTTTGTCGATAAAAGTGGTCAAACGTTTGGGCAGGATCTAGCCGATATTATTACTTATGATCTGCAGTCATCGGGTTTATTTTTGCCGGTTGACCCCAAAGCATTTGTTCAGAGCATTGACTCTATCAATATCCAAGGACCACGCTTTGCCGATTGGCGCATCTTAAATGCTCAATGTTTACTAGCCGGAGAAGTCGAGGTTAGTGGCGGCCAAGTTACGGTTCGCTTCCGACTCTTCGATAGCTTCCGCGGCACCCAAATGTTAGGACTTGAACTTTCAGTTGATGAGAAAAAATGGCGCCGATTGGGCCATATGATTGCTGATGAAGTTTATAAGCGTATAACAGGAGAAGAGGGTTATTTCAACACTCTGATTTCTTTTATTGAAGAATCAGGCCCTCATGGTCGCAAGCGTATGCGACGCTTGGGGATTATGGATTACGATGGGGCTAATGTGCGCTATTTAACAGATGGTAAGTACATGGTGTTAACGCCTCGTTTCTCTCCTAATAACCGAGACATTGCCTTTTTGTCATTTGAAAAACAGGGCTTGGCTCAGGTTTATCTATACAATCTTGCTAATGGATCAAAAAAACTCTTAGGGCAATTTGAAGGCATGAGCTTTGCCCCTCGGTTTTCACCGGATGCCACAAAATTGGTCATGAGTCTTGAAAAGAGAGGAAATTCTGCAATCTATTTGAAAGATTTGACAAGTGGATCGTTAACTGCCCTAACTCAACATACATGTATTGATACTTCTCCGTGTTTTTCGCCAGATGGAAACAATATTGTTTTTACCTCTGACCGTGGAGGTAATGAACAAATTTATGTTATGGATAGCCGTGGGGGAGATGTTCACCGAATCAGCTTTGGTGGCGGTAAATACTCTCAACCTGTTTGGTCACCCCGAGGCGACTTAATTGCTTTTACGAAGATTCAGCAAGGACAATTTTATATTGGTGTTATGAATCCCGATGGCTCTAATGAACGGCTAATTTGTACAGACTATTTGGTTGAAGCCCCCATTTGGTCGCCCAATGGTCGAGTTATCTTATATACTCGGGAACGTCGCAGCAAGGGAACTCGCTTTAGTAAGATTTGTGCCATTGACGTGACCGGTCGAACAAAATGTGAGTTAAAAACGCCTAGAGAAGCAACCGATGCAGCGTGGTCTCAATTACTGGATAAAAGTGCTGTCGCCGCTTGAATTAGTATGAATATATTGTCAAAACTATAAAAGGATCACACCTAAACCTAGAAAATACATTGCCGCAGGTTTCCTATAACAATACAGGGCGGTCGCAATGTCAAAAAGGGAGCAGCACTTTGAGACCGTACAAAAAGAAGAAGAAGAGTGCTTCCTATAATAAAAATAGTGCTTTGATGCACCTCTTGCATCCACCTTACATTAATTGAGGATTTTGTTTTTATAGAGAAAAGATTTAAACAGCGAGAATTAGCAAGGCAAAAAAGCAAGAGATAACTGTTTTAAAACAAATTACTGAAAGAGTTCAGCAGTTTCGGCTTAGAATTTGCCAGGAGAAGTAAATATGAAATTAAGAAAAGTTACCAAAATTGTTGTTGTACTGGTACTTCTTATTGTTAGCGTCTATTTATCAATCGAGCCAAAGTATACACCGACTTCGACTGTTACTCCGCCGTTTATAACACACTTTCCTACATTTATTGCCCATAAATCTATAATTTCTAATAAAAATCATCCCAACACTATTGATGCTATTGAAGAAGTTCTTATGAGCGAAGTACCAGGGCTTGAAGTTGATGTCCGCTTATCTAAGGATGGGATTCCTTTTATTTATCACGGTAGAACTTTGGAGGAAGAGACCAATGGTGTCGGTATACCAGAAGATCATACATGGGCAGATTTAGAAAAATTAATCTATAAGAATACCACAAACTCTAGAATTATGACTGTTGAGAATCTCTTAACAATGGTAGGTACTAAAAAGTTTATTTTTCTGGATGTCAAAACTTATAAAATTTTCAATCAAGAATTAGCGACTGCTCTTACGGATTTAATTAATAAATATCAGCTCCAAGAAACAATTTTTGTGGAATCATTCAATCCATTTTTCTTACTATCTGTCAGGTTAACCGCCCCTGACGTCCTAATAATGTATGACTTTACAACCAGTAGTGAAGCCCCGAGTAAAGATATTGCGCCCCAATTTAAAAAAATCCCATGGTTGCTAAAACAGACATTTATCCAGAAACAGATTCGTCGCATTCTTCGACCTGATTTATTAAGCCCTCGTTTTAATATTAGTGAGGATCTCTTAAAATCTCTCATTGACAATGGGTATCCTGTAGTTGCCTATAACATTGATACGCCCCAAGCTGCTCAAGGCCTCTTGGATATGGGGGTAAAAGGAATTCAAACGAATAAATCTCTAAACATTATTCAACGGGTTAAAGCGACCTCTCAAGCAACTTATGATGCAGGTGGATCAGCCGTAATCCCAAGTAAAATTATTCATGTTCAAGCAATAGAAGATATCCAAGAAGCCGTTCAGCAGGCCCGGGCAACTCAAAAAAAGATTACAATTGCAGGGCTTAGGCATTCGATGGGTGGACATACTCTGCTTGACAACTCAATTCAACTTGACACGTTGAGCTTTAAAAAGGTTAGCTATAACCCGGAAACGATGACCGTTAGTATTGAACCCGGAGCGACATGGAAAAGAGTCCAGAAAGTTCTTGATCGCTATGGAAGATCGGTTAAGGTGATGCAAGGAGATAACATTTTTACAGTTGGTGGTACCGTTAGTATTAACATTCATGGCTGGCAAACAAATTCTGCTCCACTGGCATCCACTGTCGTCTCGCTTAAAGTTATGACTGCTGATGGTAAAATACACCATCTTCACCGCGATGATAATTCTCTTCTTTTTAGAGCAGTATTAGGAGGTTATGGTTTATTTGGATTAATTCTTAATGTAGAACTAGAAACGGCTCCCAATACAGCTCTAAAATTCAAAGCTGAGTTCATTGATCCCAATGATTTTGGTCAAGCCTTTGAAAGATTTGTAACTAAAAACCCTAAGGCCGAACTGGCTTATGGACGTCTGTGCGTTGATAAAAACCATTTATTCAAACATGCGGGCTTATATTGGTATGAACAAACTGATACCGATAAATTAGAAGACCTCAAATTTAAACCACCGATTACGGATAATCGCGGTATCTTACGCGCCTCCGAGACTTATAATTGGGGGAAGAAATTACGCTGGTCAGCAGAGAAAACTTATGTCCAACGTATGTTGCATGCTAATGCTATTAGCCGCAATAATGCAATGAACACAGATATTCAGATCTTGTGGCCTATTTATAGAACTCATAAGGATGTTTTACAAGAATTCTTAGTGCCTAAAGAAAACTTGAACGCGTTTATTGCTAGCCTTAAAAAGCATATTTTAGATTTTAAAGTAAATATCTTACATGTAACCATTCGTGAAGTAAAACAAGACCATATTTCGTTACTTCCGTATGCAAAAACAGATATGTTTGGACTTCTATGCGCCTTTTCCCAAGGACGCACCCCGGATGAAGAAAAACAAATGCGGCAATTCACTCAAAAAGTAATTGATGATCTCCTACAGCTGAAGGGTGTATTCTTTCTACCCTATCGCCTTCATTATACAAAAGAACAGCTGTTAACAGCTTATCCAGAAATTAAAGAATGGGTGCGGTTGAAAAAAGCTTTTGATCCAGAAAATATGTTTGATAGTGAATTCTTCCAATATGTTTCAAAGGATGAGGAGTAGTCTACTCGGGTAAAAGAAGAAATTTAACAGCAAGAGTGTGGACTAATACCCTTTTCTCCTTTTGAACCTTTAGCGGTTTACCGCTATCTCATTATTGTTAAGTTTTTCATTGACTTAAAAAACTTAACAATGATAGGTTTTAAAATCTGTTCACTATAAGATATGATCTAGTGAAGAGATCTTAAATATTAAGGAACTTATTATTTTGCTAAGTCAGAACTCATTCTTTTACTTTTCCTTCTATTTTGCGCCCGAGCGCGCATAATCTTTTATACCCAAAAATTACAATCAAAATTATAATTAACAAAATCAAGACCTATAGGTCACAAAGGTATACAGTATGGTAAAAGTTTTCGGATCGAGTTGTTTAATTGCTGGAACAGCTATTGGAGCGGGCATGCTAGCCTTGCCCATTATTCTTGCAAAGGTTGGAATAGTATCAGCTATTGGCTTAATGATCAGCGTATGGTTCCTTGCTTATTATTCTGCTCTTCTGGGATCAGAATTAAATCTTCGGGCTCAAGCCCCCTTATCGTTAGGTTCTCTATCTTACTGCTTAGGAGGACCAAAAGCAAAATTAGTGGGCCAGGCCTCGTTTATGCTTTTATGCTATGCCTTGTTGTCGGCTTATTTGGATGGAAGTAGTTCTATCCTAGCCTCTCTCTTTAAAGCAATTCCGAATACTTTGCCGGTTGATGCTACTATATTACTTCACGGTGTGGCGTTAGGTCTCGGTATAATATTGCTATTATCGACAAGATTAATTGATTATACGAACCGGCTCTTGTTCTTACTCATGATTGCCATCCTTGTCCTTTTAGTAGGATTTTTATCCTTTTGGATTACGCCAACGGTTAATTTAGAATTATTGCAATCAACAGATTCCACCTTGCCTCTGCTTCAAGCAATTCCAGTTGTTTTTACTTCTTTTGGTTTTCAGATCATTTTTCACACCATCTGTGGCTACCTTGAAATGGATCCTTCTAAAATTCGTCGCGCCTTTTTCTGGGGAAGTATAATCCCTGCAATTTCTTATATCAGCTGTACCGTTATTAGTTTAATGTTCATGGCCTCTCATAAACCGGAATTTTTTACAATTTTATTAAAGGAGTCTCTGGATGTAGGGGATTTTATTTATAGCCTTAGTCAAGCTACAGGCTTTCCTTTCCTCAAATTTTTAGCTTGGGTTTTATCCGTTCTTGCTATTATAACGTCAGCTATTGGAGTTGGCTTAGGATTAACCCATACTTGGCAAACAATGGTCAATAATCGATTCTTGGGCGTCGCTTTGACAATTATCCCCCCCTATTTTATAGCTTACAAAACTCCTGAAGCTTTTATTCATGCATTAGGTTTTGCTGGTATGATTTTAGTTATTATTGCTTTGCTCTTACCTCTCTATTTACTGTATCGTTCGGACTATTTAGCAGTAACACATTATGAAGTTTTAAATAATAAGGTCATCCGTCTTATTGTCATAAGTATTAGTTTTATGATTATGACAATTGAAATCCTACATTTAATGAAATGGTTGTAAAAATGAATAAAGTAGTTGGATCTACCTGCATGATTGCAGGAACAGCAATTGGAGCAGGCATGATTGCCCTTCCCATGACACTAGCTAAGCTTGGCTTTTTAGCAACCGGCGGATTGATGGCCATAACATGGCTGATTGTCTATTATTCTGCGTTACTAGGAACTGAATTAACTCTCAGGGTAGGCGATAATGTCACTTTGAGTGAGATTGCACGACGCTTAAGTGGACGAGGTGCAGAAATGATAGCCATGGGATGTGTTATGGTTTTATCCTATGCTCTTCTAGCAGCCTACCTCTATGGCGGTAGCTCCATTTCAGCCTCTCTGCTCCAAGCAACCTTAGAGCAAGTAATACCGCTAACTTCTCTTATAAAAGGAGCAGCGCTATTCCTTTTTATTGTGCTCACTTTAGGAATGCGTTGGATTGATTACCTTAATCGTTTGATTTTCTTGGCTCTAATTGGCCTTTTGATCATCACGATCGTTGGCTTAAGCCAGGGAATTAAGGTTACAACAATTCCTCAAGCTACCCTGGAAACCTTTAATTTATCCACCTGGACAATCGCCCTTCCCATCATTTTTACCTCTTTTGGCTTTCAAATGATGATTCCAGCTATTTCAGGATATTTAAACCGAGATGTTATCAGTATTAAACGTGCCTTCTGGTGGGGCAGTTTAATTCCTGTGGGAGTTTACGTCACCTGGACTTTAGCAACCCTTGGTACCTTAACTACCTATCAGCCAGACCTCTTCCAAAAAGTTGTGTCAGAATCGGTTGACGTGGGGGAATTTGTCCAAATGTTATCAACCACCACGACGTGGAATCAGCTTCAAAGTCTAGTATGGGGTGTATCCTTTTTTGCGATTATTACCTCGGCCTTTGGAGTTGCCTTAGGATTAGTTGATTTATGGAAGAAATTACTTCCCCTTCCTCTCACAGGATGGTCCCGCAAAATGATCGCCGCTCTTATAACAGTCCTCCCCCCCTTTAGCAGTGCCCTCTTAACGCCTGGCGCCTTTATTAAAGCGCTGGGCTTTGCTGGCATGATTTTAGTCGTCATCGCGATTATTTTGCCGACCTATTTGATTTATAAAAGTGATCAGGACAAGCCATCTTCCCCTTATGCACTGACTAACAATCACCTGGTTCGGCTATCCTGCTTGGCCTTTGCCTTGGGATTAGTAGGTTGTGAATTATTTAATATGGTGAAGTAATTTGCTATAAATTCTTTATCAGCGGAGAAAGCGGGCCAGCCAAAGGCTGACTTTTCTCCCTATCTAAGGCTTTACCTCAATAAAAGTGCCAACTTTAGTTAACTGATAAATTTCATCCATTTCTTCATTAGTGACCGCAATGCAACCTTGTGTCCAATCATAAGTTCTATGCATTTTACCAATTACTGCAAATTTTTTATGTAACCCATGAATCATAATATCTCCACCCGGCTTAACACCTTTTTGTTGGGCGATTTTTTTATCTTCCTGATGAGGGTAGGAGATTCTTAAAGATTTATGAAATTGACTCCCCGGATTCTTGCCAATAATTTTATAAATTCCTTCAGGGGTCCTACAATCTCCCGCTTTTTCTTTATGACCGATAGGATTCTTCCCTAGGGCTACCTTATAGGTTCTTACAATATTCTTTCCACAATAAAGATGGAGACAACGGTTAGATTTTTCGACAATAATTCGGTCAACTGAATCCGCTTTAACTGGATTAGGCTTAAAAGGAGGATCTTTTAATGGCAAGGGGGGATCAGAAAGGTTAAACAGGATTGCCAAACTTTGTAAAAATTTATCCATTATTCTGTTTAACCTTTTTAATACAATTTTCCTAATGGCACAGAAGCCAAGCTCTTATAGGATTTAAAAAAGATTATCTGCTTCTATCTGCAATTACCCGTGCACGACTTGTATTGGTCCGACCATAGCTAATTGTGGTTTGTCCTGCAGGCTTAATTGGCATAATAACAAGGACACGCTGACCAACTGATAATTCAGGGTCACGGCCTTGAGCCAATGTCATCAAACGACCATTATCGAGCTCAATTTGATATTCGAAACCTTCTTGTTCTGTTAGAGCTTGCTCCGCAAAGTGTCCTCCAACGGCCCCTGCTACAGCTCCCAATGCTGTTCCAGCCACAGCTCCTCGACCTTTACCAAATTGGGATCCTAAAGCGCCACCACCTAATAAACCGAGCATCGAACCAGCCCCTGGATCATTTTGCTGTTCAGGATTTTTCATGTTAATCCGAACAACACGCTTTCCCACAATTAACCCCCGCAGCGTATCATTAATTTCGCCACTGCCGGCAACAGAATAATCGCTTCCACCAATTCGTGGTGCACATCCTGATATACTAACAGCAGCACAAACTGCAACAGAAAGCATAAGAATTTTTTTCATTTATTCACCTAAGGTTTTGTATTTTAATACACCTCAGATATAGGCTGGGTATTATCTTTTTTCAAGGGAAAAAACTGTTACTTTAATCTTTAAGGTTTTACACTTTAGCCAGGATAAACAGCTTCTTTATTATTTCTATCCCTTCTATCTCTCTTCGAAAGGAAGAAAAACTTTAATAATTCACCAGCTTCCGTTTCACCAATTCCTGAAACAACTTCCGGACGATGTAAACACGTGGCCGCCTGAAAAAAATGTACGCCATGATCAACAGCGCCCCCTTTGGGGTCATAGGCTCCATAAATCACCCGTCGAACTCGAGCATGGCTAATTGCCCCTGCACACATGGCGCATGGTTCTAGCGTTACATACAAATCGCACTCAACCAATCGGCCCTGACCTAATTTTTGGCAAGCCTCTCGTATTGCTATAATTTCAGCATGGGCCGTAGGGTCTCCTAAAGATTCTGTTAGATTATGGGCTAGTGCCACAACTTTCTCTTGATAAACCACCACGGCCCCAACGGGGACTTCACCCTTTTCAACGGCCTGTCTTGCTTGCTCTAAAGCCATGCGCATATATTGATTTTGCATAATTGTTAACGATTGATTAATTTTTCAGCAACTCTTTTAACTATCTGATATTGCCATGAAAAAACAAGATATAAAACACCCACTCACAACCTTATCCACAGAAATTGTGTAAAAAGGGCCGTGTTGCGGATAGAGAAAAAGGGCTGTGAAATCACCAAAACCCCGTCTTTG
>ERZ778017.3274-NODE-3274-length-11770-cov-5.793171_pt1 | contig 11770 bp, 9 predicted proteins | sample MGYA00375747_ERZ778017 | MGnify/ENA primary metagenome ERZ778017 (study PRJEB29350, sample SAMN05509838) | bioreactor metagenome | biome: bioreactor; material: wastewater | place: South Africa: University of Cape Town | collected 2014-03-17 ... | reverse complement strand
TCTCCCGGATCGGTCCTTTGTTCCCTTCAGTGTGCTCCACTGTGACCAACACCGGCGGAAGCGAGACAACGAAAGGCTGAAGATCGCCGGCCAAGCTGCCGAGACGAACAGCAGCCATCGCGACTCCTGCCCGGGAAGCAGCTCATTCGCGCTGACGGCCCATGCGACCTCGGCTTCATCAATGCGAGCAATCCCAGCAGCTCCGCAAATTGAGTCGGCGTTAAGACTCCCGGAGGGCCGTCAATGCGGTGACAGAAGTTCGCAATGGCACGTTTGCACGAGCACGGTCACCTAGGAGAAGGCATGCAAGCCGTCACGCGCGGCATCGCTTCGCACGTGACATTGATGCCACCGCGATCCAGGCCCTGGCGTAAGCGGCGGAGACGATCTGATCATCCCGAGGAAACACCGATGTGAGAACAGAATCACGACACAGACAGGTGCGCGGCCTGCCGGCCTTCTGTCCGACTGGACGCGCGAAGCCGGAAGGCATTCTGGTCCTAAGAATCGGGCTAGCTCAATCGTCTCTTGGGTCTCAGAGTTGGACTAGTCTTGGCGGGCGCGGAAGCCCCATTATGATGCTCGCCAGACTCGATCATCCCCCTGTATGTCCGTCAATTTTGCCTTCCGATAACCGCCTTTATCGGAGGTCGAGATTGACGTAGCCTTCTCCGACCTGCGAAAACCAACGGCCCTGGGTCAGTTTCGGCAACCTTGCCGGCATCGAGCGCGCCGGAGATCGACGCAAGGTCTCGCCCCTTGCAAGGGAGCGGTCTCTGACCACTTCGCTTGAGCACCAAAACGAACTGCGGCCCCGGCACAATGCCGGGGACCGCAGTGTTTGTTTGAAGCTGGAAACAGTCAGGCGACGGCAGCGGCAGCGTGCGCAAGCCGCGACGGCCGGAACACCTTGACGAGAGTCTCGCCGAAAGCCCCGTCAGCGGGGTACTCGACCGTGATGAGCGCCCCCGCGTCCGTTCCGCGGACGGCGATGACGTGCCCGACGATGTCCGAGAACGGCTTCGGGAGGCGGGCCGCATATCCGACTGCAAACTTGTGAGCCATGTGCTCCTCCTTACCAGAGCCGCCTGCCAGAGTGCCCTCACCGGATGGCTGCCCGACAGCAGCGACCGTGAAACCCACTGCCTCGCAAGGGGGAAGGTCTCACATCCGGCGATCGATCCCGGCCCTCACGCTGGACATATACACCTGTGGAACGCCGCGAGGCGCTAACCAATCCCGTGCGAACTCGTGGCAAGATCGAGAGGTGGAAACAACAAGTGACAAGCCGGCACTTGTTTACGGCATCGTTGGACGAGTTATACCGGAACGAACGTGGGCGACACTGATTATGTCCGCTCCGATACTTATAAGGGCGCCCAGCATTCCGTGGGACGGCGAGGTGTACCTATCAATCGACAACGCTCAAATATTTGCGACATTTCACGGTCCTGAATTTGAGAATCTTGGAGACCTTAGGAATCTTGCGCAAGAATTCTGTCAATCGCAAGTTGATGTGTTGGGATATACCTGGGGGCGAAGCTATTCCGTCGAATTGACGTCAATAGTGACGCCTGACCATAAACAAGTTGTCTTGACGGTAGGCTATCCGGCGCTTGACAACGAGACTTCGCACGCAGCTCGCCCACTAGGTGCAGAGGTTGTCTTGAATCTCTGCCTTGGGAGCCCGGCACTGCGGAATGCCGTAAGTGAACTGACGCGGGCCATCAGGGATGCGGCGGATACGGGTTTCCATTGCCAACGCGCCTCAGAATCGATCCGCGGACATTTTCAAACTTCGAATAACGACGCAACTGCTTGGCGCAACATGCAACGTGCGCTAAGAGTTAAAGCGGAGACTCTCAAATCGTTGAAGGAGTACGGAGACCGTCAACGGCACGGTCGATGGAACTTCATGCCTGAATCTGCCCGCACATCGTGCCTTGAGTTGGCTTGGCTTATCGTTGACCGGTTCGCGGTATTGCTCGACCGGGGCGTTGACGAGCTTCCGGAGTCTGAGTTCCCCATGCTGTAGGTGCCGGGTGCTCTCGGCTTGAAATGGCAACCTAAATCGGAGGGTCTCGTCCGGTCTGGGGCGTCGTTCCCATAGGGGCGCATGTCGGGCGCCGGGGAGGCGGTCAAGGGCCGCGGAGCGGCGTAGCGGACCTTTGACTGGTGGAGGAGCGGCCCGAAGACTTGCGACGCGGGACGTGCGTCGGCTTCGCTTGCCGGTACGTCTTACAGACGTACCGCCTGGGTGCCGACGGTGTATTCAGATGCTCGCGAGGCGGGCGGTCAGTTCGTCGGTTCGGTGGTGCGGCGCGACCCCCAGCCCGGTCCCGTCTTGATCACTAATGATCCGCCACGCCAACTTCGAGTCGCCCAGGGCGCCGATTGCCCTATTGCGTTATTCGCCAACCTGGGCACGGTCCGCCGTGTCACAGGCGAATTGGAGGGGCGATGCCAGGGAAGGCAACGGCGCGGAAAGTCGGGAGTGACCCGCAACGCCGAAAAACCACATCGGTTGGGCGATCAGTCGATCAACCGGTTCTGTACGGAGCGGACCTTGATGCGCTGCTCGCGCTTATTGTGCCGCAGATGCCGATGGCCGGCGGCGGACTCACTGCGGTGCCGAATGACCCGGCCGAGGCTGAGATTGTCCGCAGCACCCAGGAGCTGCGGAAGGTCGCTGCCGGCATTCTGGCCCGGTCCGTCCCCGATAACACCCGCAAAGGCTATTCGAGTCACATTCGCGCATGGGCCGAGTGGTGTACCCGACGCAATGTGCCAGCTCTTCCCGGGGACGTGTCCGAGGTCCTGTACTTCCTGACGGCTTACGGCGCGCAGATCATTGACGGGAAAGCGGCAGCGAGCGGGCCGGGTGACCCGCTGCAGGCGCACGCCGTTTCCTCCCTCGGCGTCCGCGCGGCGGCATTGGCACGCATTCACCGCAACGCGGGGCTGCCCAGCCCTACCGACGACAGGGCCGTGAAGGAGCTGATGACCGGATTCCGGCGGCTCTTTTCTGTGCGACCCCGCAATGCCAAGGCGGCCATCGACCTGGCCATGCTCGGACAAATGATCGCCGTCGCCGCACAGGCGCAAGCCGGTCATGACCGCCGATGGGCGTGGATCCTGCTACATCAGCAGACCGACATGAGCGTCGCCTCGGCGCGCCGGTTGGGCTGGGCCGACATCGACCTTGCCACGCGCACGCTCTCCCCGTCTGATCCGTCGGGTCAGCGACGCCTGGTCGTACTGCCGCCTGCCACTGACCCGCGACTCGATCCAATGGCGGTCTTGGCCCGGATGCGCGAGCGTGCGCCGCACCTCGACCTAGTCTTCGTCACCGCGAAGGGCAAACCGATCAGCCGGCAGGCGCTTCATCAAACGCTCGCCGACGCACGTCGGATTGTCCCTAACCTGACCGGCGCACGCCGAGGCCGAATGTTGCGGCTGCATGCGGACCTCGTTGAGGCCGGGTCGAGTAAGCCGCTGCGGGATGTCGCGCTCCTTTCGTGCGGATGGTGGTCCGCCCTGCGACGCTCCGAACTGGAGGGCCTCGTATGGGGAGACATGACGCAACGGCAAGATGGCGCGTGGGCCGTCTTGATTGCCCGCAGCAAAACCGATCAGGACGGTCACGGCACGACGCTGTTTCTTCCCCGGGCCCACGACGAGTCGATCTGTCCGTCCAGGGCGATGACGGCATGGCATGAGCACGTCACCGCCCTTCTCGGCGCCGACCCCTGCCGCACCCACCCGGACCTTCCCGTGTTCCCCGCAGTCGACCGCTACGGCCGATTGCCCAAGGACTTCTCACGCTGGACGTCGATTGACGGGCACGCGATCAACACGCTCGTTCAAGACCTCGCTGCGCTCGCCGGATTCAGCGAGCCCAAGTCCTTTGGCGGACATTCCCTCCGAGCCGGTTTCGTCACCGAGGCTCTCCGCGACCGCAAACTAACCCCCATAGAGGTACAGGAGGTAACCAGACATCGCAGCCTCGACGTGCTGCTCGGCTATCGACGCGAAATTCAGGCGTTCGAGACCAGCCCCGTGCACCGCATGATCCGTGCATTGGGCGGAAGTTGAATTTTGCACACGTCGGGACGGACAAAGCGGCTGTCATCGTCGCCGAGCACATGGTGTCAGTCCGAAGCGAATCGTGAGGAACACACCGCAGTTGGCTTTGTCCTCGCCAGCGCAGCCTCTAGGGCATGGGCCGTGGCATGTGGGTCGCTGATCTTGCACGGCGTGGCGGGCCAGCGCGGTCCTTTCCATTTTGGCGCACCGTGCGATGGTGACTGCGGCAAGACGCGGCCCCGGCACCGTGCGCGCCATGACGACACCCACGAGTTCAGATGCGGCCGAGATCGTCGAGCTGGCGATGCTCAATGAGGATTGGCGCCTGCGGCCGGTCGACCCACGCCATGTCGAACTGTTGGCCGCGGTGCTCGATCGATGCCCACAGATCGTCGTCCGCCGTGCCGGGCGGGTGCTTCTCGACGGACACGCCCGCGTGGCTGCCGCCCGGCTGAAAGGCCGCGCCACACTCCCGGTCAAATGGTTCACCGGCAGCGACGCCGAAGCCCTCGAGGCGGCGATATCGGCCAACGCGCGGCACGGCCTGCCGCTCACAGGACCCGAACGCGCCGCCTCGCTGCACGCACTACTCGAGCTCGCGCCGCAGTGGAGCAACCGGCGTCTGGCCGCCGCGGCAGGCGTTTCCGAGGCAACCGTACGAAGGGCCCGCTGTCCAGGTGCGTCACAGACGCACCTGGACAGCGAAATCCTCGGCGCGGACGGGAAACACTACCCGCGCGACGTCGCCATACGGCGCGCGACAGCCACCGGATTGATGCGCAGCCGGCCGGACATGTCGAATCGGGCCATCGCCCGCCTGGCCGGTCTTTCCCACACAACAGTCGGCAAGCTACGAACACCCACAAGCACCGAGCCAGAGTCGCCGTCAGATCCGGAAGCGCCCACGCCCACGCAGAACAACGACTCTCGAACGAGTCGATGGGCCGCATGGTGGAGACGCATCATCGCCTGGCTACGGCACTGGACGACCCGCAACAAGCCCAAACGTGCGACCAGCCGAGCCCACAGCTGACACCTATCCGTGCAGCAGTCCCCTCTTGAGCCAAGGTGCGCCTCAGTATTCGCCTGGGTTGCGGCTGGGATGCGCTCAGGTAACGGGTGGCGGCGACTCTGCCGCCCACGGATACCAACGGATATGCCCGCCGGGCGTCGACGGGCACGCGACAAGGGGCGGGCAGGTGCTCTCGCCCGCGAGTCTCATGGCCGCTCGGGTGCCTCGTGTGCATGGCGCGCGAGATACGAGGTGGCGGCGACGCGCATCAGTGAGGCGATCGATCGGTCTTCGACGATGGCATGATCCGCGAGGCGGTCGCGAAGTTCGCGAGGAAGGCGTATGACGACGGCGACATCGTTTCGGTGCTGTTCGGGCATTGTTTCGCTTTCTGGCCGGGAGGCATTCGCTCGCGAACCGAATCGGATGGTCCGGCGCGATGCTTGCCTGTCAAGTCGGCGATAGTGCCCGCCCGAACTGCGCGATCGCTCCTGCGGATGCCTCGCCCCCGCTACAGAGATTTTGCGGCCCGCGTTGTGTGCGCGCGGCGCGCGGCAATGGGTACCCGCCGGGTCTCCAATTGAGGGGCCTCCGCTGACAGTGGGGGCCACGTGGCGCTCTCACGCTGCGGTTTATCCGCTGGAGAGGGCAATGACCACATTGTCTCAGCCGCTGCACGCTTCGCGTGTGGCCGAAGTATCGGGCCCGATGGGCGCGTCATCGCGTCTTCCTCGGCTCTTATCCGCATGGATGAGGTTGGCTCGGGCGTGGTCCGAGGCGTTGGCCCACGGGCTGCCTGGCCTGGACGAGATCGGCGCGGAACACCTGCGCGTCGAGGCCGCAATCGAGTCCGACTACCCGGGCGAGTGGGCGGTCATGGGTGACGCGTTCATTCAATGGGAGTCCGGGCTGTTGCACACGCCCGAGCTGCCAAGCGCGACATGTCCCCGGTGCAACCCGCAGGGCGTCAGCGCCGAGGCGCTGCTGAAGGTTGGTGAGACGCGATGACGCTCACCGCGTTCACGCGCGAACCGGAGCACGTGACGGGCGCCGGGCGCCGGGTCACCGCTGCAGGCGGCACGATCCGGATTGATGGCCTGTTGGTGCGAAGCGCCGAGGCGTCTGCCATCGTGGCCGCCGAAAGCGACGCCCGCGGCCCGGACTCTGCCGCCGACCTGGTGGCCCGGGCCATCCCGGTAGGTCTCCTGGCCGTGTCGGTGACGAACGCCGGCGTGGATACCGGCGCGGTGCGCCGCACCCTGGACGGGTTTGCCACCGACCTTGACATCCGATCCAAGGCCGCCGTCGCCGAGATGCAAGCCGCGCTCGACCGGATCCGAACCGAGGAACACGCCGTTGCGGACACCGCTCAGCGTGCCCTGGCCGATCTGCCCGCCCGGCTCGACAAGGTGCTGGCCGGGGAAGCGGACACGGTGCGCGACGCGGTCACCAAGGCGGCGCAGCAGGTGCAGGCTGCTGGGCTGGATGACCTGCGCAGGGCGCTGTCGCAGCACTCCGACGCTATGCGGTCCGTGCTCAGCCTGGACTCCGACGGCCCCATCCAGACGCTGCGCAGGGACATGCTCGCCGGGCTGGACGGAACCCGCCGGGAGCTGTCCGCGCAACTGGCCGCGGTACGCGAACTCCTCGCCGCGGCCGCCGCGGCGAAGGTTGCGGGTGCGAAATCCTCACAGGCCCTCGGCAAGGAGTTCGAGACGCAGGCCTGCGCCCTGATCGAAACCATCGCCGTCGCGGCGGGCGACCAGTGGGACGACACCGGTTCGGCGCCCGCGCCGGGAACGACTCGCCGTAGCGGCGACGGCGTGGCCACGCTGTCCAGGCTCGTTACCGGCGGCGCCGACGTGCGCATCGTGGTCGAGGCAAAAAAGCGTGGCAGGCCGCTTGCCCCGGACGCGTGGCGCAAGGAACTCGCCGACGCACGCGAGAACCGCAAGGCGGTCGCCGCGCTCGCCATCGTGCCCAGCGTCGAGGACGTGCCCGGTGGCGGAGGCATCTACCGACTCGGAGAGCGCGCCTTCGTTGTCGCCATCGACCAGCCCGTCGACATCGTCTACCAGGTCCTTCGGGAACTCGCAGTCGTGCACAGCGTCGGCACCGGCGACGCCGAAATCGACCTCGGCATGATCGAGTCCAACCTGCAAGAAGCCCTCAGCGCACTCCTGGACTGGGACAAGATGGGCAGGCTCATCAAGACAGCTTCCGCGAGCCTGGAGAACGCCCGCGAAATCGGCGGCCATACGAGGACCCGCATCCAAAAAGCCCTCGACGCCGGCCTCGCTGCACTCCACGCGTAACCACCGAGGGGTGGGCAAGAAGCGAAAGCTCCTTGCCCACCCCTCCTGTCTGCGTCGAGCCCGACTGGCAGTCCCACAGGGTCGGACACACCGTCCGCTATCCCGGGAACTTTTCCTGCGGCAGGCCGGCCAACGAGAACGCATCAAGGCCCGGCAGGCATGCCGTCGGGGCGGCCGGGTTTGCCTCAGTAAGTGAGCTGGAACTCGGTTTCGTGGTGGCGACGGATGTAGCGGTCGGCTTCGTCGATTGCCGCGTGCAGGGTGACCTCGGCCGCGATATCGGCGACAGTCATACCGGCGTTGTAGGCGAGGGTGGCGCCGGTGACGCGGCAGCTTCGGGATGCGATTCGTTTCTCGCTCGTCGGGTTCGTCCGGCACCATGCGTCTCGTATCCGCAGTCGCGCGTTCTGCCGTGTCATCGGCGCCCATTTTCCCGCGTATAGGGTGGCGAACACGTACCCGGTTAACCGTCCTGCTTCGGCGACGACCCGGAGGTGGTCACGAAGCGCACAAGCGGGGCACAGCTCGTCACAGTCGCCGTCCGGCGTCATGACGTGGGGCACGAGGCGCGGCGGTCGGCTCCCGTCCGGATCCGCCTTCGACCGCGTGAAATACACCCGATAGCCGGCGCCGTCAGGGTCGCAGCTCACATTCTCGATACGCAGGTGCGCGAGGTCCTCGTGACGCAGTGCCAAGGTCACGCCGACGAGAAGGTAGGCCCGGTCGCGCAGGCGCCGGTGCGCATCCGGTTCGATATTCGTGATGAGCCACGTGAGGTCGTCGCGGCGCATACCAGCCGGTATTTGCGCTGGCGCCGTACCGAGGCCAGCCCGGCACCAGGCGCTCGCGAGAGCGGCCCCGCTCGGTGCGCGGGCGACGCCGGCCCGCCTCTCATCCGCCTTGAGCGCCGCGGCCCGCCGGAGCATCGCCGACACGAATGGATCGTCCTTGTCGCGGAGCAGTTTTCGTGCGGTTCCGATTGAGACGGCCACCTCCTTCGGCGATACGTCGATGGCAACCCGGTCCCACAACTCGGCGAGATGGTATGTGTCCGGCGGGGATTGGATGCCGAGCAGCACACACGCCGCGGTTGCCGCGGACAGTCTCAGGGCAGCGCCGTCGCCGCCGGGCTGGCCGCGAAGGACCCGGGACATCGCGCGAAGCTCGGCCGAAGACAGGTCGTCGACCAGCGGCTCCGCGATGCGGCCCCGCACACGGGCAATCTCGCGAAGTACCGCCTTGCAGGCCTGCTGACCCGGCCTCCGGTACGCGTGGCGGTCGTGGATCCGGTTGACGACTGTGATGATCCCTTTCACCGAGCTCCAAGCCAGGTCAGCGCGTTCGGCCAAATAGGCGAGCAGGGTGTCCTCGACGGCGGGCAGCGGATCCCGCCCGTTGGCTTGGCACCACCTTTCGAACCGCGCCCATATCTCCCGTTCGACGGCCGCGGTGGTGTGGGGCATCTTGCGCCCCGACGCCCGCACCAGGTCGGACATCTCTGCGAGTGTGCTTTCCGGGGTTGGCGCGCTCATCGACCGCATCCCGACGCGGCCGGATCACGGTGGTTGCTGTGCTCGTGTGGCGGACGGGCTGCTCGAGCCTCAGCTGCTGCGGGGGCGGGCGGCTCGCTCGGTGCCGCACCGGCGAGGCGCTGCACCGCCGTCGGGATCTCGCCGACCCGTCCCAAATCCAGATAGCGCCTGGTCGTGTCGAGTTTTTGGTGTCGGAGCACCTTCTGAATCTGGTGCTCGGTGGCACCCTGCTCGAGGGCCAGCGCGGCGAAGCCCCGCCGCGGCGAATGCAGGGAGAAATCCCCGACCCCGGTCGCCTCGCGGATCTGCTTAAGGTGCATCCAGGTAGTCCCGTAGTCGATTTTCCTGCCCGGTCGCAGCCCGACGGGACCGATTCCGCAGAGCAGCAGCGGAGCCGGTCCGCTCGGCAAGGCCGCCGACCTCCGAATCCACAGCCACTCGTCCAGCGCGCACACCGGACACAATGCGCATCTGGAGGCCGGGTAGACGTGCAGCCAGCGCCCGCGGCCCGACTGGTCACCCTTGCTGGCCCGCAGCAGCAGCCGGTACCCTTCCGGCAGCCGTGTCGCGGCGGGAAGCGCGAGTCGTTGCGCGTCGCTGAAGCGTAGGCCGCGAGCGAAGCTCGCAGTCAGCAGCACCCGAAGTTGCAGCAGGTGCAACTGTCCTGTCAGGGCAAGGCCGATTCCGTGGCGGGTGGCTGCTCGCGCGTTCTCGTCGTCGGACACCCACGCAAGCCGGCCTGCGTCGGCGTGCCGGAGTGCGGGCCACGCCCCGGGAAGCGACTCGGCCAGTGCCGTCATGTCGGCTCGAAGGGCCGTGTCTGGGCGCGTGCGTGGCGCGCCCTTCTGCGGCCAGCGGCCGAACAGCGGCTGCTTTTCCTCGTCGCCAAGTTCGGTTTCCAGAAGCCGCAGCAGGCATGCGGCGCACGGGCGCACGCGCCAATGGGCGGAAAAGTGCGTGCAGGTGCAGGTGACCGGTCGCCACCGGCCGTCGATGCGCACCGCGACCCGCCTCTCGCATCGCAAGTCCTCCAGTCGCAGCCGGGACAGTTCGCCGGCGTCGAGGTCTGGATCACCCGCTAAGGTGAGGGCCGCTGCCGCTTTCGTCAGTGCCGATAGCGGCACCGCCGGTTGGTATTCGACGCACACCCGCAGCGCTTCCACGGTCAACGGCACGGCTCGCCTCTCGCCGTGCGCCTCGTTCCACTCGGCGCGGTATGCCTTCCGCAGCGCCCGCACGGCCGGGTGATTGGTCGGCGACGGGAAGCCTGCGCGAACGTGCCGGTCGCGGATGGCGGCGAGGGTTACGTCGACATGGCTGGCCGAGTACGGTGTCGGCTCGCCGGTCAGGCGCGGGCTTTTGCCGGGGCGGCGCAGCACGCCGGCCTGGGCGGCGGCTATGTAGGCGACGACGGCATCCGGCGATGCTGGCAACGGCGGCAGGCCGTGCGACTGGCAGAAGTCAGTGAACACGCCCCAGTCGTACTGGTAGGTCGCCTCGGTGAGAGGGGCGTGGGATGTTGTGGGGCTGGCCTCCGGGAAAGTCCGGTCGGCACCATTCGTGTTGGGCATACCGCGACACCGTCCGGAGCCCGAATGGAGACGCTCGAAGGCTCCGCGGAACCGCCCAGAGCGCAACACGGCGGAATTTCCCCGAAAAACCACGCGGCCCGACACCGCGGGCAGTCCGCGTGTCGGCGGCGGTTGAATTTTGTTCGTTTTCGGCGGGCGAAAAGTGAACGGTTTCGGGCAGTTTAGCGCTGTTCGGTCTGGCTGAGGCGGGCGCTGGGCAGGGTGTCGGTTTCGTGTCCGCGCAGGCGGTAGCTGGCGCCTTTGAGGGCGATGACGTCGGCGTGGTGGACGATGCGGTCGATCATGGCGGCGGCGACGGCTTGGTCGCCGAAGACGTCGCCCCAGCTGGAGAACGGCAGGTTGCTGGTCAGCACGATGGAGGCGTGTTCGTAGCGGGCCGCCACGAGCGGGAAGAACAGGTTCGCGGCGTCCTGTTCGAAGGGGAGGTAGCCGACTTCGTCGACGATGATCAGCCCGTAGCGGCGCAGGCGTTTCAGCTCGGCGTCGAGCCGGTCAGATCGGTGTGCTTCGGTCAGTCGGGTCACCCAGCCGGTGGCGGTGTCGAAGGCGACGCGGTGCCCGGCTCTGGCGGCGGCGACGCCGAGGGCGGTGGCGAGGTGGGTTTTGCCGGTGCCGGGCGGGCCGAGCAGCACTACGTTGCGGGCCTCGGTGAGGAACGCTCCCGATGCGAGGGCGGTGATCGGGCCACGGGCGGCGCTCTGCTGGTCGAAGTCGAAGTCTTCTAACGTTTTTCGCGCGGGGAAGCCGGCCGTTTTGATGCGGATCTCGGTGCCTGAGGCGGCCCGGGCTGCGACTTCCCGGTCCAGGACCGCGGCGAGATAGTCCAGGCGAGACCAGTTCGCGTCGGCGGCCTGGGTCGCGAGTCGTTCGGCGGCCTGCGCGATTCGGGGTGCTTTGAGCGCGGCGGCGGCGAACAACACCTGCCGGAGCGAATCATCGGTCTTTGCGGTGGCCATCAGATGACCTCGATTCCGAACGCCCGGTCGTAGTCCGCTAGGTTCCGCACCAGGCCGTCGTCATGCTGGGCGGCCGCCGCTCTGGGTTGCTGGAGCTGTTTGCGGAGTCTGGCGGCTGCCTGGACGTGGGCGGGATCGGTGATGGTCTGGCCGGATCCCCACACCCGTGCGTGATCGGCCACGATCCGCCCGCCCGTCTTCACCCGCACCCGCTCCAGGTCCGCGGTCACGTCGACCATCGCCCCGATCGCGGCCGGGTCGACGGAGTAGTCGTTGC
>ERZ778017.3273-NODE-3273-length-11772-cov-5.030042_pt1 | contig 11772 bp, 8 predicted proteins | sample MGYA00375747_ERZ778017 | MGnify/ENA primary metagenome ERZ778017 (study PRJEB29350, sample SAMN05509838) | bioreactor metagenome | biome: bioreactor; material: wastewater | place: South Africa: University of Cape Town | collected 2014-03-17 ... | reverse complement strand
GGCGGCGATGGTTGATCTAGCTCCGGCCAATCTGCCCGGTGGTGGCCGCTTCAGCGGACCGGGCACCGCTTCCCCGACGGGCGTCAGAACGGGGCGTGTCATTCTTCTGGCGGGCTGCGCTCAGCAAGTCTTGCGGCCTCAGATCAACGACGCGACCATCCGGCTTTTCGCGCGCGGCGGCATCGACGTCATCGTATCGGCCGGTGCTGGATGTTGCGGAGCGCTGAGTCAGCACATCGGACGCGAAGAAGAAGCGGTCAAATTCGCTCGCGCCAACGTCGCGGCATGGAGCAAGGAAATCGATAAGGGCGGCGTTGATGCCGTCATCATCAACACGTCGGGCTGCGGCACGACGGTCAAGGACTACGGCGACCTGCTGCGGCACGAAACCGAGTACGCCAGGCGCGCCAAGGACATTGCCGCGATGGCCCAGGATGTCACTGAATTCCTTGACGGCCACGACTTCGGCGCTCCGAAAAGATGGTCGAGCCTCAAGGTCGCCTATCACGCCGCTTGCTCGCTGCAGCACGGCCAGCGCGTCACGTCGCAGCCGAAATCGCTTTTGAAAAAAGCTGGTTTCACCGTCGTCGACATTCCGGAAAGTCATCTCTGCTGCGGCTCCGCAGGCGTTTACAATATCCTGCAGCCGGAAATCGCGGGGGCGCTTCGCGACCGGAAAGCGGCGAACATCAAGACATTGCGTCCCGATATCGTTGCCGCCGGAAACATCGGCTGCATTCAGCAGCTCCAAACGGCGCTCGATGTGCCGGTCGTCCACACGATCGAGCTGCTTGACTGGGCACACGGCGGACCCGTTCCCCCAGGTCTTGAACATCTGGAGAAGTATTCAACCGACGTGCCGCAGCCGAAACACAACGTCGAGGATTATATCGGCGCATGAACGTGATTGCAGAAGACGTCGGATCACGGACGGCGCTCGAAAATAAACTGCGAGCTCGCATCCGCGGCAAAGCCAAGCCGGTCGGCTCGCTTGGGCGGCTCGAAGAGCTAGCCCTGCAGATCGGCCTCATCACCGGTTCTCTGACACCCGATCTCGGCCTCGCAAAAATTCTCGTGTTCGCGGGCGATCACGGCATAACAACCGAAGGCGTGACGGCTTACCCGTCGGTCGTGACGCGCGAGATCGCGAAATTTGTGCTTGCGGGGAGCGCCGGGATCAATGTCCTCGCACGCGCATCCGGCATTGGCGTCGAGCTTGTCGATGCTGGATTGTTGGAACCCTTGCCGCCACACGATCTGTTGCTTGATCGTCGTATCGGTAACGGCACCAGGAACGCGCTTGCCGAGCCAGCGATGACGCGCGAGGAATGCGACGCAGCACTTGACGCTGGACGCGCACTCGATGCCAGGCTGGGCGATAGCAATGTCGGCATCGTCGGTTACGGCGAAATCGGCATCGGCAACACCAGCGCCGCAGCCATGCTTGCACACATTTTGACGGGCATCGAACTGACCGCTCTTGTCGGTCCGGGTGCCGGTGCACCGGCACTGGGCATCGATCACAAACGCAAGGTTCTGGAAGCCGTACTGGCACGTGCCGCAATAAATGAATCCAATCCTGCGGCACGGGCCCTCGAAGCACTTCGCCAGTTCGGCGGCTTCGAAATCGCCATGATGACCGGCGCCATGACGGCAGCGGCCGCAGCGCGACGCGTCATCGTCGTCGATGGCTTCATCTCGACAGTTGCAGCGCTTGCTGCAATCGCATTGAAGCCCGAGACTCGCGCGTGTTGCGTCTTCGCCCATTGCTCAGCCGAGCCGGGCCATACGGCCGTGCTCGCGCACCTTCATGCCAAGCCTCTGCTCGAACTCGACATGCGGCTCGGCGAGGGCACCGGGGCTGCGCTCGCCATTCCGATCGTCCGCGCCGCCGAACTGATGCTGCGCGAGATGGCCGATCTGCCGGGCGAGCATCCGGTATGATCGCCCGCGAGTTGCGCCTGTTTCGCATCGCATTGCAATTCCTGACGCAACTTCCCGCTGGTGCGATCGAGGACTGGCCGCCGGATTGGCTCGCGCGATCGGCGAAATACATGCCGCTCGTCGGCGCGCTCGTCGGTGCCATCGCGGGAACGTCGATCATTGTCGCCGCTATTTTCTTGCCTCAACCGCTGCCGGCGGTCACCGGCCTCATCATCGCGATAGCCGTGACCGGCGCCCTTCACGAGGACGGACTCGCCGATACCGTCGATGCATTCGGCGGCGGCAGGACGCGCGAGCGCCGCCTCGAAATCATGAAAGACAGCCGCATCGGCACCTACGGCACCTTGGCGTTGGTTTCCGTATTGGCGTTGAAAGGCGCTGCCCTCACATCCCTGGACCCGGTTTCCGCGGCCCTCGTTCTGATCGCCGGTCATGCCGGAGCCCGCCTTGCTCCCGTGCTGACGATGTGGGCTTTGCCGCATGCGGGCGATGGCAACTCGAAAGTCAGCCAAGAGATATCGGAACTGACATCGGCCGAGATCTCGATTGCAATTCTTTTGGGACTGCTTCCTGGGTTGATCCTCTTGCCGGCGGCGACGTTTGCAATTGCTATGTTGGTCGCGCTTGCCGCGGCCGCCATCGCCGCGCTGATCGCGAAGCGCAAGATCGGCGGCTACACGGGAGACGTGCTGGGGGCCGTTGAGCAGGTTTTCGAAACGGCCTTTTTCGTCGCTGCGGCCGCCGTCATTGCCGGACCGGGCTAAGCCAATTAGCGGACGTTCGAAGCATCAGTTCCACCAAGCGGAACAAAGGGCAGAACGCACGGATTGAGTTCAGACTTGATTCCGCGCGTCCGGGTGCCATTATCGACCTCGCGGCGGCGGCACAATGAGCAGAGGGCAAGTTACCAATCGCCTTTGAAGTGTAACGCGTATGGCGACGATAGATTTGGGACACGACGCGGCGCTTGCTGCCGCGGATCGGATCGAACCCCGGCGCGCTCTCTGGAAGGGCCCGCGCTTCATAACGGAAGTGTTCGACGGAGCCGATGACGCTCTCGCCGCGCTTGAAGCGGTTCAGGGCGCGCTCGTCTCGACGGGCTTCCAGACTCTCGACTGGCTTACCGTGCTTTACGAGGATCTGGCGCCGTCCCGGCACGCGATGCCGCGCGTCGTCGTCGTGACAGAGAGGAACAGCCTCGAAGTCGCGTTGATCCTGCCATTGATCATGGAGAAAGAGCGTAAGCTGACGGTCGCGCGTTTCGCTGATCTCGGCGTCTCGGATTACGGCGGCCCGATCCTCGGACCGGCGTTGCTCAAGAAGCGGCGTTCTATCCGGCGCACATGGCGAAGTGTCCTTCGCGCCATGCCTGACGTCGATTTGATCCGCCTTGAGCGCATGCCCGCGAAAATCGGCAGACGTCAAAATCCATTGCTGACTCGCCTCGGCGTTACGCCCGCGCCGCATTCAGGCAACGTGCTCGTCGTTCCCCAAACGGTCGAAACGTTCCTGCATGCGCGGGGCAAGAAGTACCGCAAGGAAGTCGAGCGCTGCTATCGCCGATGGGAGAGGGAAGGCGCACCGCGGTTCTACCGCGCCGTGACGGTGGACGAGATTGCACGCGTCTGCTCCGTCCTCGAGGAGCAGCAGGCCGCGCGGCACGGAGGGCCGAGCAGCAGCTATGTACTCGATGAACCCGGCTATCGCGCATTTTACGAACGGCTGGCGATCGACGGCTCGGCCACCGGACTTGCCTCGCTGTTCGCGCTCGAAGCCAACGGCGAGATCATCGCGACGCTGTTCGGCATCGTCCACGACGGCACCTTCACGCTCCTGCGCATCGCCACGGCGCGAGAAGCATGGGGGCATCTCTCGCCGGGCCGTCTCATTATCCTCGAAGCGATGAAGCATTTCGTTGCGCAAGGCATCCGCCGCTTCGACTTCGGGCCGGGGAACTATCCCTTCAAACGCGGCTTTGGCGTCGAGGAAGTGCCGCTCCATGACTTGATTGTCGCCCGCGACCTCGCGGTCGTGCCGCGCGCCGTCTATCATTGGCTCAGGGGCCGTTTGCGCAAAACCGTACACGCGCGCTCGGCCTTTGAGCTTTCGAAACCGCGGTTTACTCGTTAACTCCCGGGCCGAATCCGGGGCTTGAACCTGACTTTCGCCCGCCTCATCGATCCGATATAAGGCGGGCTCGCAGCCGGGCACCGAGAGGTGCTACGGCAACTTTTCGTTTTCACGGTCCCCATTCGCCTCATGTCCAAAGATAATACCAGCGCGCAAACAGCACCCGTGGCGCGCCTCGCCAAAGGCTTCCGCGACATCGAGGCGGCGGAACTGCACGGCCTCAACGAGATGATCGCGAAGATCCGCGACGTCTATGAGCGCTATGGCTTCCAGGCGCTCGAAACACCGGCGATCGAGTACACCGACGCGCTCGGCAAGTTCCTGCCCGACCAGGATCGCCCGAACGCGGGCGTCTTCTCGTTCCAGGATGTCGTGCCGGAGGCGCGCGGGGAAAAAGATACCGAGCAGTGGATGAGCCTGCGCTACGACCTGACCGCGCCGCTCGCACGCTACGTCGCGCAGAATTTCCAGACGCTGCCGAAGCCGTTCCGCCGCTATGCGTTCGGCAACGTCTATCGCAACGAGAAGCCCGGCCCCGGCCGCTTCCGCCAGTTCATGCAGTTCGACGCCGATACCGTCGGTGCCGAGAGCGTCGCGGCGGATGCCGAGATGTGCATGCTCGCCGCCGATACGCTTGAAGCGCTGGGCCTGAAGGGCAAGTACGTCATCAAGGTCAGCAACCGGAAGCTTCTCGACGGATTGCTTGAGAGCATCGGGCTCGATGTTACCGACGGCACGCGCCGCCTGACGGTTCTCCGCGCCGTCGACAAGCTCGACCGCCTTGGATTGCAAGGCGTCTCCGAGCTGTTGGGCAAAGGCCGCAAAGACGAAAGCGGCGATTTCACGAAAGGCGCCGAGCTGACGCCAGCCCAATCGATGGAAGTCATCAGCTTCCTCGAACAGCCTGTCTTGAACGGCGGTAAGAAAAACAACAACGCGATGTTCAATTCGGGCGTCGAGGACCTTTTAGAAATTCAGAGGCTGTGCAGGTCGGCAGGCTACGACGAGAACCGCATCCGCATCGATCAAACCGTTGTCCGCGGTCTCGAATACTACACCGGCCCCGTCTTCGAAGCCGAACTGACGTTCGAGGTCAAAGGCGACGACGGCAAGCCGGTACGCTTCGGCTCGGTCGGCGGCGGCGGCCGTTACGACGATCTCGTCGCGCGCTTCACCGGCGACAAGGTCCCGGCGACTGGCCTCTCGATCGGCGTCTCGCGTCTGCAGGCGGCACTCTCGCTTATCGGCGAAAAGAAGCAGCAGGCTCTCGGCCCTGTCGTCGTCCTCGTCATGGATAAGGGCGAGGTCGCCCGCTATCAGAAGATCACGCAGGATCTGCGCAACGCTGGGGTTCGCGCCGAAATGTATCTCGGGTCGTCCGGCATGAAGGCGCAGATGAAATACGCCGACAAGCGCAACGCGCCGTGCGCGATCATTCAAGGTTCCGACGAGCGCGCCAAAGGCGAAGTCACGATCAAGGACCTGATCGAAGGTGCGAAAGCCGCCGCCGCGATCAAGGACAATAAAGAGTGGAAGGCGGCGCGTCCGGCGCAGTTCTCCGTTTCGGAGTCAAATCTCGTCGACGAAGTCAAAAAACTCATCGCGCGGCACCAGGATTGAGTTCGATGCTGACCGCGCAGTTCCCGTCAAACATCCGCACATTCCGTCCTGTTCCCCTCCCCCTCCGCGGGGAGGGGTTAGGGGTGGGGGGAACGCGTCCCCGTGATCTACGCAGTAAATTGCGAAGCCCATTTCCGTTTATAAAATGCTTTAGATACCTGTCCTCGGTCTGCACCCCACCCCCGACCCCTCCCCGTCAAGGGGAGGGGGGAAGTGGGGCAACGACGCTCCGTGCTGTTCCCCTCCCCCTCCGCGGGGAGGGGTTAGGGGTGGGGGAACCCCGCGTGCGTGATCCGCATCGTGCCCGGCCACTGGCGAAGGGAAGCTAGAGATGGCCGCCGAGACGACGCGAAATTTCGAAGCGCTGGAGGCGCAAGCACAGACGCTGATGTCCGTCTTCACGAAGGCGGGCTATGAGGCGGTAGCGCCGACAATCCTCCAGCCCGCCGATGTGTTTCTTGACGTCATCGGCGAAAGCCTGCGCGCGCGAACCTACGTGTTTACCGATCCCGACGGCGCAGAGCTTTGCCTTCGGCCGGACCTCACCGTTCCAACGTGCCGTCTGCACCTCGCGCGCCATGCCGATCCCGCGACGCCTGCTCGCTATTGTTACAGCGGAGCCGCTTTCCGGTTTCAGCCGCAAGGTGCCGACGCGGCCCATCCGCGCGAGTTCCGGCAGGCCGGTATCGAACGCTTCGGCGACGTCGAGCGCGAAGCCGCGGAGGCGGAAATCGTTTCCCGCGTCATTAGCGCTGTCGAAAAGGCCGGCCTTAAGGATTGGTCGTTGCGCCTCGGCGATTTGGGCCTTTTCTCCAGCATCCTCGATGTTGCGGGCCTGACGCCCAGTTGGAAGAAGCGGCTGGACGACGCTTTCCTGAAGCCGCAGGCTTTTCGCGACTCGTTGAAGTCGTTCGCGAACGGCACGGGGCCGGCACGCCTTTCGGTCCCCGATGCGCTGCTTTCGTCGCTGAAGCGCGACAATCAAACTGCAAGCGAAGCCGCCGTTGCCGCCTATCTCGAAGAGAAGGCAATCGAGTTGATCGGAACCCGCACGCTGGCCGCTATCACCGAGCACCTGATCGGCATCGCCGAGAGCCGCGATGAAAAGCCGTTGAGCCGCGCCGCCGTCGATCTCATCGCGCGCTATGTTGGAATTTCCGGACCGGCGCGAACAGCGGGCGCGAAAATCGCCGAACTCGTCAACGGAGCGCCATCGGGTTCCGGCGCCGCGCTCGAAACCTATGATCGCCGGATCGCGCTCCTCGCAAATGCGGGCATCGATCTCGACCGCGTGACATTCTCCGCCGAATTCGGACGCACGATGGCCTATTACACGGGGCTCGTGTTCGAAGTTCGCGTTCAGACGCTCGGGCCCCAAAGCCCCGTCGTTACTGGCGGCCGCTATGATGCCCTGATGCGCGCCGCAGGCGCCGGTGTTGATGTTGCGGCCGTCGGCGCCGCCGTCCACACGGAACGACTTCTGGCCGCCATACGGGGAGCAGCGCCATGAGCCGGTTGACGCTCGCTATACCCTCCAAGGGTCGCCTGATGGAGCAAACGACCGATATGTTCGCCCGCGCGGGCCTCGTCGTGCGCAAGGTCGGACATGCGCGTGGCTACCGCGGCGAGATCGAGGGGCTGCCGGACGTTGACGTCGCTTACGTGTCGTCGTCGGAAATTTCCGATGCCCTGAAAGCGGGCAGCATTCATCTTGGAATCACCGGCGAAGATCTTATTCGCGAAAACATCTCCGATGCCGAAACGCGTATCGGTTTCTTGCAGAAGCTCGGCTTCGGCTTTGCCGACGTTGTCGTCGCTGTTCCGGATTGCTGGATCGACGTCTCGACCGTTGCCGATCTCGAAGACATCGCGATGCCGTTTCGTCGCCTGCATGGCCGCTGGCCGCGCGTCGCGACGAAGTACATGAATCTGACGCGCCGCTTCTTTGCGTCGAAAGGCTTTGGCGATTATCGCATCGTCGAAAGCGCCGGTGCGACCGAAGGCGCGCCCGCCGCTGGAACGGCCGAACTCATCGTCGACATCACGACGACGGGCGAGACGTTGCGCGCCAACGGACTGCGTATCCTCGATGATGGCGTCATGCTGAAATCGCAAGCAAACTTGTTTGCATCCAATATTGCCGCCTGGACGCCGGAGCTAAGATCGCTCTCAAACCGTATTGCCGAAAGCCTCGGCGCATTCCCATCGCAAACGGCTGACGGCAAATAGCGCAAACTCTGTGAGATCAGCCCGCGTCGGCGAGCAGGCATTTGAGAATGCCGTAGTCGTAGCGCCCATCGAGCGCGGCGAATGCAGGTCCGAGCTTGCCGCTATCGCGCGTCTCGCAACGGTCGAACGCGGCTTCGATCTCGTCGCGCTCTGTCGGATCAAGACGGAGCGCGTCCTCCGCCGCAATCAAGCCTGCTTCGATGGCTTCGGCGAGATGCCCGTAAATCGTCGTGACTTCGAGACCGCGTTCGGACGCGATCTGCTCGGCATCGAGTCCCCGCAGATGCGCGGCAAGCGTCGCGTTCACGCTGGCTGAAAGACGATTGTTCAGCACCGGATGCTTCTTGAATTGCGCGATGACCTCAAGGAATGCCGCGCCGTAGCGGGCGATCTTGCTGGCGCCGAGACCGAGAACATCGTGCAGGGACGCTTCCGTTTTTGGCCGCTTCTCCGCCAGCTCGATCAGCGTCCGATCCTGCGCGACGACGTATGGCGGAAGCTTCGCCGCCGCCGCAAGCTTGAGCCGAAGCACTTTGAGTGCATCGAACAGCGGTTGATTTTCTCGCGCCACCTTGGATGCAATCGACGCACCGCGTTTTTTGGATGGCTTGCCCGTCGTCCGCGTGACGCGCATCAGAAAGCGCTCTTCGCCCCGCAGCAGCGGCCGCGCCCGCTCCGTCAGAATGAGCGAGCCCCGACCTTCATCGTCGCCCGTCAAATAGCCCTGCGCCGTCAGCTGACGAAAAAGGCCCTTCCAAGTCGTCGGCGCGACGTCCTTGCCGATCCCGAAGACTGACAGCCGGTCGTGGCCGTTGCGCAGCACCCGCTCATCCGCGGTCCCGACCAGAACGTCGGCGAGATACGTCACCCCGAAGCGCTGACCGGTTCTGTAAACGGCGGACAATGCCTTCTGTGCGATGACGGTGCCGTCTTCGGTATGCGGCGGATTGAGGCAATTGTCGCAATTCCCGCACGGCTCCGGGCGCATCTCGCCGAAGTAGGCGAGCAGCGCCTGACGGCGGCAGCCGGGCATCTCGGCGAGGCCCACAAGCGCGTCAAGCTTCTGCCGCTGCACCGTCTTGAAGGCTTCGGAACCCTCCGACTGTCCGATCCACTGCCGGAGTTGCACGATGTCCTGCAGGCCATAGGCCATCCACGCGTTCGCGGACTCGCCATCGCGCCCGGCGCGGCCGGTCTCCTGATAATAGGACTCGATCGACTTCGGCAGATTGAGATGCGCGACGAAGCGCACGTCCGGCTTGTCGATTCCCATGCCGAACGCGATCGTTGCGACGATGATCAGGCCTTCCTCGGTCAGGAATTTCGTTTGCGCGGAAGCGCGGACCGGCGCCTCGAGCCCGGCGTGATAGGCAAGCGCCTTGCGCCCCTTCGAGCATAACCACGCGGCGGTTTCTTCGACCGACTTGCGCGACAGGCAGTAGACGATCCCCGCGTCGGACGGATGCTCCGCTTCGATGAATTGCCAGAGGCGCTCGCGGGCGCTGCCGCTGCCAAGCTCGGCGATGGTATAGCGGATGTTCGGCCGGTCGAAGCTCGCGATGAAGCTCGCGGCGTTTTCAAGCGACAATTCCGAGACGATATCCTGGCGTGTCCGCTCGTCGGCCGTCGCCGTCAGCGCGATGCGCGGCACGCTCGGAAACCGTTGCGCCAATATTTTGAGCTGCCGGTATTCGGGACGGAAGTCGTGTCCCCATTGCGAAACGCAATGCGCTTCGTCGATCGCGAACAGTGCGATATCACTTCGCTCGAAAAGGCCGAGCGTGCGCTCCTGCACCAGTCGTTCGGGCGCGACATAGAGCAAATCGAGAGCGCCCGCCGCGAACTGCCGTTCGATCTGATCTTGCGTGCTGCGGTCCTGTGTCGAATTCAGAAACTCGGCCTTGACGCCGAGATCGCGCAGCGCATCCACCTGATCCTGCATCAACGCGATGAGCGGCGAAACGACGATGCCGGTTCCGGCACGGACGAGCGCGGGGATTTGATAGCAAAGCGACTTGCCGCCGCCCGTCGGCATCAAAGCCAGGCAATCGCCGCCGTTTAGAATCGTCGCGATGATATCGCCCTGCAGCGGGCGAAAACCCTTGTAGCCGAAGACGCCTTCGAGCGTCGCACGCGCGAGCGACATCGCATCATTGGGAACAGCCGAAAACGGCAGAGAAAGCGGCGCGGCGTAGGCCGGCATCAGGGAGTCCTATGCGCAAGTCGTTAGAATCCGGACGCTAATCTGATTCGACCGAGGCTCATCGCGTCTTCGGCAAAAAGCGCTGGGAAACACCGACTTGCGCGAAAACGTGACCGCCGCGCGCAAACGTTGCGACAATTTAACATCACGTTCAGGATGAGTTCATACTCTTCAGGCTAAATAGGGCCACAGGCTGGTGTCACATCCCCCCGTGCACCAGATGCTGCCGCGCCCCGGCCAAGTCCCGACTCCCCCCGTCTTCCCCTTGGCCGGGCCGCGGCGCTCCTAAATCCCAAAACTTTCCTAAATCGAAGGCGATCGTCAGATCGCGACGTTGGCCGTCGCCTGAATGCGATCGCTCGCACCTGTTTCGCGAACAAGATCCGGCCCCGTCATCACACCGAGATTCATTTCGCGAATAGCGCCGTCCTTTGCGCCCGAAATCAAATTGTTCGCGATAAGGCATTTGCCGGAGTCCGGCGCATTCGTAACGGAAATGCCGACGCGCGCCTGGCGAATGACATTACCCGTCACCGCGACATCGCGCATGTACGAGCCCCAGCCGATCTGGATGCCGACGGTCGGCGCATTTTCGATGGTGTTGCCGATGACAACCGCGTCGGCTTCGACACCGATGCCCTCGCCCCGCTTGTCCTCGGGCTCCTGTTCACGGCGGAAAAGATTGCGGATGAGATTGCCCTGGACGACGGCGAGGCGGCCGCCATCGTTGAAGTTTGTCACCGAGATGCCGCTTGCGGCGGTATCGACGATATTGTTGGCGATAAGCGCCCCCTGAAATCCGAACTCTGCATAAAGCGCGACTTCGCCAAGGCGCTCGCAGCTATTGCCCACGATCTGGATGTTGGACGAAGCGTTGCCGCGCACGGCAGTATAAGAGCAGTCGCAAATGCGGTTGGCGGAAACGAGCACGCTTCCCGCGCGGAAGACGTTGATGCCGTTGCCGTATTCGCCCGTTCCGCCCGCAGCATTGCGAATTTTCGAAATGCGGTTGCCTGAGACGACGCTCCCGTCTTCTTCCTGCTTCGAGCGCCAGACGAGAATGCCGTTGTTTGCGCATTCCGTGATGGTATTACCGATGATATCGAGTCCAAGGGAATCGAGACTTTTCAATCCGGCATCGAGCACATTGCTGATTGAAACATATTCGATGCGTCCGCCGCATTCGACAAGCGACAGGCCGATACCAACGCTGTTCCGGATGCCGAGATTGGTGAGATGAATGTTTTTCGAATTTCCAAGCGTAATCAGGCCATCGCCTCGTCCGGCATCGAAAACCTTGTAGGCTCCATCGAGCGTCAGGCCATCAAGCACCAGTCCGTCGGCTTTGTCCGCCGTTAGAAACGCCGCGCCTCCAGAATAAAAGAGCGTCGTTGCCCGCGCCATACCGATCAGGCGTGTTCCCGCGCGCAGACGCAAATCGCTGACAATGAATTTGCCCGGAGGCAGAACGATCGGAACGTCTTTCTCGGCCGCGGTGTCGATCGCAGCTTGCAGCGCCGTCGTTTGATCGCGGCCATCATTGGCGACGAGGTCTACCAAAAATTCCGATGCGTTCGGTGTGATGCTGCCGTGACGCGCAGGCTTGATCTCCGCCGCACGTACGGCGGTCGCTGCGGCTCCGAGCC
>ERZ778017.3268-NODE-3268-length-11783-cov-6.340297_pt1 | contig 11783 bp, 10 predicted proteins | sample MGYA00375747_ERZ778017 | MGnify/ENA primary metagenome ERZ778017 (study PRJEB29350, sample SAMN05509838) | bioreactor metagenome | biome: bioreactor; material: wastewater | place: South Africa: University of Cape Town | collected 2014-03-17 ... | reverse complement strand
TCTCGACGCCGATCGACCAGAGCTGGTCGGTCTTGTCGAACTCGACCATGCCGTGGTTTTCCAGCGTCGTCAGCATGCGGTAGGCGGTTGAGGCGGGCAGGGCGGAGGCCTCGGCCACCTCGCTCAGCGACAGCCCGGAGCCCTCGGCGACGAGGGCGAGGATACGCAAGGCACGGTCGAGCGACTGTACCGTGCCGGCCTCGGCCGGGCCGTTGAAGGCGCGCGGCCGGCCGCGCTGGCGTTTTTCCATCGGTTCCATGGCGCGATTGTCTCCGATCTGGCCGGTCTTGCAATAAAAAACTTTTTCATGCCTGACGTCAGGTGCCGGGATGAAAAACGGAAAATCGTTTGAATCTAATGGCCTGGCCGGGAATCCAATAAATGAAAAAATATTCTGAAAAAATTGAAAAATAGCGTCGGCGCTGTCACGATAGCGGCCATCAAACGACATCGGTCGATGGAGGTATGAAGATGGCCAGGATGCGCGCTGTCGATGCGGCGGTTCTCGTTCTCGAAAAGGAAGGCGTTTCGACCGCGTTCGGCGTGCCGGGCGCGGCGATCAATCCGCTCTATTCGGCGCTGAAGGGCAGGGGCACGATCCGCCACATCCTCGCGCGCCACGTCGAGGCCGCCTCTCACATGGCCGAGGGCTTCACCCGCGCCGCCGCCGGCAATATCGGCGTGTGCCTTGGCACGTCGGGGCCGGCCGGCACCGACATGCTGACCGGGCTTTATTCGGCGGCGGCCGATTCCATTCCGATCCTGTGCATCACCGGGCAGGCGCCGCGCGCCAAGCTCACCAAGGAGGATTTCCAAGCCGTCGACATCGCGGCGATTGCCTCGCCGGTCGCCAAATGGGCGGTCACCGTCATGGAGCCGTACCTGGTGCCGATGGTGCTGCAAAAGGCCTTCCACCTGATGCGATCCTCGCGCCCCGGCCCGGTGCTTGTCGACCTGCCGGTCGACGTGCAGCTGGCCGAGATCGACTTCGACATCGACGCCTATGAGCCGCTCGTGCCCTTCAAGCCGGCAATGACGCGCGCGCAGGCCGAGAAGGCGCTTTCGATGCTCAACGAGGCGGAACGGCCGCTGATCGTCGCCGGCGGCGGCATCATCAACGCGGACGCCTCCGACCTTTTGATCGAGTTCGCCGAGATCACCGGCGTTCCGGTCATCCCGACGCTGATGGGCTGGGGCACGATCCCCGACGACCACCGGCTGATGGCCGGCATGTGCGGCTTGCAGACCTCGCACCGCTACGGCAACGCCACCATGCTCGCCTCCGACTTCGTGTTCGGCATCGGCAACCGCTGGGCCAACCGCCACACCGGTTCCGTCGACGTCTACACACGGGGCAGGAAATTCATCCATGTCGATATCGAGCCGACGCAGATCGGCCGGGTGTTCGCGCCCGATCTCGGCGTCGTCTCGGACGCGGGAGCGGCCTTGAAGGTGCTGCTCGACGTCGCCACCGAGTGGAAGACGGCGGGCAGGCTGCGCGACTGGTCGGGCTGGGCCGCAGAGTGCCAGCAGCGCAAGAAGACCATGAAGCGCAAGACGCATTTCGAGCAGGTGCCGCTGAAGCCGCAGCGCGTCTACGAGGAGATGAACAAGGCGTTCCCGCGCGACACCACCTATGTTTCCACCATCGGCCTAAGCCAGATCGCCGGCGCGCAGTTCCTGCATGTCTACAAGCCGCGCAACTGGATCAATTGCGGGCAGGCGGGGCCGCTCGGCTGGACGCTGCCGGCAGCGCTCGGCGTGCGCGCGGCACGGCCGGACGCCACCATCGTAGCCCTTTCGGGCGACTACGACTTCCAGTTCCTGATCGAGGAACTGGCGGCGGGCGCGCAGCATAAATTGCCCTACATCCACGTCGTCGTGAACAACGCCTACCTCGGCCTGATCCGCCAGTCGCAGCGCGGCTTTTCCATGGATTACGAGGTTTCGCTGGCCTTCGAGAACCAGAACCGCAAGGACGATCCCGAGGCCGGCTACGGCGTCGATCACGTCGCGGTCGCCGAGGCCATGGGCTGCAAGGCGGTGCGCGTGCGCAAGCCGGAGGAGTTCGCGGCCGCGTTCAAGGAAGCGGAGCGGCTGATGAAGGAGTTCTCGGTGCCGGTGGTGCTCGAGTTCATCCTCGAACGCGTCACCAACGTTTCCATGGGCACCGAGATCGACAACATCACCGAGTTCGAGGATCTCGCCGAACGCCACGAAGACGCGCCCACCGCCATCGTCATGCTCGATTGACAGGATGAAGACTATGCCACGCTTTTCCGCCAACCTTTCCATGCTGTTCACCGAGCATGATTTCCTCGACCGTTTCGACGCGGCCGCGGCCGCCGGCTTCAAGGGGGTCGAATATCTCGGCCCCTACGACCATGCGCCGGAGGAGGTCGCCGCGCGGCTGAACAAGAACGGGCTGTCGCAGGTGCTGTTCAACGTTCCCTCCGGCGACTGGGCCGGCGGCGAGCGCGGCATCGCCGTCCTGCCGGGGCGCGAGCAGGAATTCCGCGCCGGTGTCGACAAGGCGATAACCTACGCCAGGGCGCTCGGCTGCCCGCAGGTCAACTGCCTTGCCGGCATCGTGCCGGCCGGGGTCGATGCGAAGGCGGCCGAGGCCGTTTTCGTCGACAACCTGAAATTCGCGGCCGGCCGGCTGGAACAGGCCGGGATCAGGCTGTTGGTCGAGCCGATCAACACGCGCGACATTCCGGGCTTCTTCCTCACCAACACGAAGCAGGCGCTCGGCATCCTCGACCGCGTCGGTTCCGAAAACCTCTATATCCAGTACGATATCTACCACATGCAGATCATGGAGGGGGACCTGGCGCGCACCATCGAGGCGAACCTTGCCGGCATCGCGCATATCCAGCTTGCCGACAATCCCGGCCGGCACGAACCGGGGACGGGCGAGATCAACTATCCGTTCCTCTATGACTTTATCGATGGCCTCGGCTACGCCGACTGGATCGGCGCGGAGTACAAGCCCGCTGCCGGCACCGAGGCCGGGCTGGGCTGGTTCAGGGAATTTTCGGGGAAGGGAAGCGCTGCGGCGTAGTCGACGCTAACAAACCACCCCCACTCCGTCTTGCTTCGCAAGCCACCTCTCCCCCTGCCCGGGGGAGAGGAACCCAAGCTGGATAAACGCCGGCGTTGGAACCGCGTTTCCTCTCCCCCGGGCAGGGGGGGTGGTCCGAAGGACCGGAGTGGGGTGCTGCTTTTTGAAGGGAAGGCATTCAAATGGAAACCATCGGTTTTATCGGACTTGGCATCATGGGCGCGCCGATGGCCGGGCATCTGCTCGATGCCGGCTATGGCGTCGTCACAAGCGATCATCGCGGCGCGCCGCCGGCCGACCTCACGGCCAAGGGGCTGAAGGCGGTGACGGGATCGGCCGCCGTGGCGAAGGCCGCCGACATCGTCATCACCATGGTGCCGGACACGCCGCAGGTCGAAGAGGTCCTGTTCGGCGAGAACGGCGTCGCCTCGGGCCTGTCGAAGGGCAAACTGGTCATCGACATGTCGTCGATCTCGCCGATCGCCACGAAGAAGTTCGCGCAGAAGATCAACGATCTCGGCTGCGACTACCTCGACGCGCCGGTGTCGGGCGGCGAGGTCGGCGCCAAGGCCGCCTCGCTGACGATCATGGTCGGCGGCGAGGAAAAGGCGTTCGAGCGGGCACGGCCGCTGTTCGAGAAGATGGGCAGGAACGTCACGCTGGTCGGCCCCAACAGCGTCGGCCAGACCACCAAGGTCGCGAACCAGATCGTGGTGGCGCTGACCATCGAGGCGGTGGCGGAAGCGCTGGTGTTCGCCTCCAAGGCGGGCGCCGATCCGGCCAAGGTCCGGCAGGCGTTGATGGGAGGGCTTGCTTCCTCGCGCATCCTGGAAGTGCATGGCGAGCGCATGATCAAGCGCACCTTCGCGCCCGGTTTCCGCATCGAACTGCATGCGAAGGACCTTAACCTGGCGCTGGAAGGGGCGCGTTCGCTGGGGGTGTCGCTGCCCAACACGGCATCCGCCCAGGAACTGTTCAATTCCTGTTCCGCCAATGGCGGTGCGAAGGAGGACCACTCGGCGCTGGTGCGTGCGCTGGAGCGCATGGCCAACCATGAGGTCGGCGGCTGAACGTTCAGGAGGGGGAAGGCCCGCCGCGGCGACGCGGCGGGCTTTTTTTGCCGTCAGGCGCCTTCGACCGCCGAAAAGCCCTCGAATTTCGGGTGGCCGAAGGTCGTCAGCTTGCTGGTTCCGGCGTTCTTGTGCGAATCGCGGAAATTCTGCGACTGCGTCCAGGCGACGAAGTCTTCCTCGCTGTCCCATACCGTATGCGAGGCGAACAGCGTGATGTTTTCTTCTTCGTTGAACGCGCCGCGCAGCAGGTGGAATTTCTGGAAGCCCTTCATCTCCGCCAGCGTCGACTTGCGGTTCTTCCAGATGTCCTCGAACGCTTCCTCCTGGCCGGCTTTGACCTGAAAACGGTTCATTGCGATGTACATGGCATTCCTTTCGCGTTGCCTGTGGATCGAACTGGTTAAAACGGGCCTATCGGCAGGGTGAAGGCCCAGTGTTCGCGCCCGGCCTGTGCCGGGATCGGCGGGAAGGGCGCGGCCCGGCGGATGATGGCGACGGCCGCGTCGTCCAGTCCGGCCGAGCCCGAGCTTTTGACGAGGCGCACCGAGCGCACGTCGCCGCCCGCGCCGACGACGAAGGAAACCTGCGCGTTGTTTACCGCGCTGGCCTTAGCGGCGCTGGAGATGTTGCGGGCCACGCGGCGCAATTTCGCCGCCACCTTGCCCGGATAGTTGGAGACGGCGGCGTTTCCGATCCCCGATTTCGCGCCGCCATGGCTGGCGAGCGCGACCTTGCCTTCGCTCGCCCCGTCCGAAATGCCGCGCTTGCTGTCGCTTTCGCTGGCGCCGCCGGAACCCGCGGTCGCGTTTTTCGCGGCCGGTCTCTTCGCCTGCTCCTGCACGGGCTGCCCGGTGGGTTGCGCCTTCTTTTCCTGCCGCGGCTGGCGCGCGGGCCTTGGCTGCGGCAGCACGGCAACGGTCTGCGGCGTCGTCACGGTCTCGGCCGCCGGCACTTGTGCCGCAAGCACCTCCTCCGGGGCGGGGCTTTCCGCCGTCGGCCGGTCAGGCTCCACCGTTTCCGTGGCCGGCGCCTCCTCGGCTTGTGCTTGCTCGACCGCCTCGGCAGCGGGTTCGGGATTCACTGGCTCTGTGGGCACCGGCTCGGCGTTGACCGGCTCGGCGTTGACCGGTTCGGCCTGGGCGGTTTCGACCGGCCGGGTTTCGACGATGGGGATCAGCGTGACCTGGGTGGCCTCGCCGGCCATCAGCTGATCGCTGTCGGCGTTGCCGGCGACCATCATGCCGACCTGATCGGTCCCCTCGTTTTCGGCCTGGTCGGCGGGGGCGGCGTACCAGGCCATCGGCGCGGCCACCAGCACGGCCGCGATCGCGCCGTGGAGGATGAAGGATGCCGCGACGGTGAGCGGCCACCGGCGCGCCGGGCCTGCCGTCGCCGCCGGCGCTTCCCGCTCAGGCGGCGACACCCCGTTCCCGGCCGAATGTCCGGCCGGCGTGAAGTGCGAGAATGAGGGTTCCAGTCCCACGGCTTAGCCCGTTTGCGGTCATTGTCCGAAGGAAATGGCGGTCTTGGTCGCGGTTTTCAACTGCCCGAGGCAGGCGGAAGGCTCGACGCCTTCGCCCGTGCATTCGGTCGCGCTGTTGACCAGCACGCGGCTGAGCTTGGCGCAGTCCAGCCCCGACAGGTCGAAGCGGGTGACCTTGGTCTTGCCTTCCGGCAGATCCTTGAAGTCGAGCACGGTGAGGCGGTCGACCACGCCGGCGTCGTTGAACAGGGCGATCTCGAACGCCGCCTTGGAAAGGCTGGCGCCGAGACCGTTGTTCACCACGAAGGTCAGGCGGCAGCCCTTCTCGGAGGGCTGGGCGCCGTTGAGTTCGAGGGAAAGCGCGGGGGCGGGCGAAGAAGCCGCCTCCTCGGCGCCGACATTTCCCGCGACGATCATTGCTACGGCTGCCGAAAGAACGAAGGTTGCCGTTTTCATAAGGTGCTAGCCTCCGAAGCGCATGGTCGCCGCGAGTTTGAACGTCACGCCGGGTTCATAGACGGCACTCGTGGTCGATGCGTTAAGTGGGTTGGCGTATTTGACATCGAAGATGTTGTCGACGCGGAAGTCAACCTTGAGGTTGTCGTTGGCCTTGTAGCTGGCGAAGGCGTTGACCAGCGTGTAGTCCCTGGCGGCGTCGTTGCCCTTCGGCTTGCCGTTGTACTGCACTTCGCCGCCGACCGTCAGCCGGTCCTCCAGGAAGCGGAAGCCGAGTTGGCCCGTGACCTGCGAGGACGGAATCGTCTTCAGATCCTCGCGCACGCCGGCATAGGAGACCGTGTGGCCGTTGATGAAAGAGGCGGACAGCCCGGCGAAGCCCCATGCCGCGTCATAGACGCTCTCGAACTCGAAGCCCCGGATCCTGGCGTTGGCGAAGTTCTGGTACTGCGAGCAGATCTGGTAATAGCCCGGCCCGTCTGGAAAGGGCGGAGGTGAAAGGCCGAGGTCGTCGCAACCGGGGTCCCCCACCTCGAGGTCGGCGAGGTCGATGTAGTCGTCGACGCTGTTGTTGAAATAAGCTGCCTTGAGGCGCAGGGCGTCGCTCGCGGCAAACACGTCGTTGACCTTGTAGTTGAGGCCCGCTTCCCACGTCTTGCCGGTCTCCGGCTTGAGGTTGGGATTTGGCAGGAACGGGAAGGTCGCCCAACTCGGATGCATGCCGCTCATCAGCGTTTCGGTGATGGACGGCGAGCGGTAACCTTCCGCATAGGTGCCGTAGAATTGCAGGCCCTCCATCGCGGCGGTCTCGAACGGCGAGACGCCGACCGTGATGCGGGGGGAAAGACGGTCGCCGGAACTGTTTGCGGTGTCGCTGTCGAGCTTGTAGCTGTCGTAGCGCAGGCCGGCGATCACCTCCAGCCAGTCCCACGTGACCTTGTCCTGTATGTAGGCGCCGCTGACGCGCCGCTTGCCCGAAGGCGTATAGGTGTCCTGGCCGCCGCCGGGATCGAGCGTGACCATGTCGTCGCTTACCCAGTCGCCGCCATAGGTCAGTTCGTGCTGGAGGGAGCCGGTCTCGAAACGCGAGGTGTTCCAGAGGTCGAAGCTGAAGGTGCCGAGATCGTATTTGGTTTGGGAGCCTGCCGGAATGCTGGTGGGCAGTCCCGTCTCGGGATCGAATTGGATGGGGAAGAACGGATTGCCGCCAAGCGTCGTCAAATAGGTCCGGTCGAGCCTGGTCTTGTTGTACGAGGCGTTGACGTGCAGGTCGAGCCAGCTCTTGTCCTCGTCGGTGATGTTGTAGCGCGCCGTAAACGTGTTCTGCTTCATGTCGAGGTCGGAAACCGGCACGCCGCCGCTCACCTCGTTCCAGCCGTCGCTGGCGCCGACCCAGCCGAGCTTCAGCTCGCTGTTCTCGCTCGGGCGGATGGAGGTCTTCAGCATGCCGCTCAGCACGTCGAAGCCGCTTCCGAGCACCTTGTCGCCGCCGCCGTCCCTATACTCGTCGTAGTTGCGATAGACGATGTTGCCGAGCACGTCGAAATTGTCGTTGAAGCGGTAGGCGCCGGTCGCGCTGGTGGTCCAGCCCTTGCCGTTGGTCTCGTAGCGGCCGGTCAGCGACGTGGCCCAGGTCTCGCCGTCCTTCAGGAAGTTCGAGGCATCCTTGGTGTCGAAGAAGACGACGCCGCCGATGGCGCCGGAACCGTAGGTGTTGGCGACCGGGCCGCGGATCACGTCGGCGGACTGGATCAGCTCGGGATCGATCCAGAAGGTCGAGCCGGTGCCGTGGCCGGACCGGCTGAAATCCTGCCGCGCGCCATCGACGATCACCTGGACGCGGCCGAAATCCTGCAAGCCGCGGATATTGACGCTGGAGGCGGTGCGCCTGGCGTCGGACTGGACGTCGATGCCGGGTACGGCGAAGAACACGCCGTTGACCGACGTCGCCATCCGCCGGTCGATCTGCTCCTGGTCGACATGGCTGGAAGAGGACAGCGATTCGATCGCCGTCTCGCCGGTGCGGCTAAGAATAAGGATCTTGTCGAGCAGCGTGACGTTGCCGGCCGGCCTGGCCTGCTCGGGCTGCGTTTCGGCCGAAGCCTGCTCCGACGCTGCGTCCTGCGCCATCGCCGCGTTCGTCAGCGCGACCGCCGCCACGCCGGCAAGCATCAATTCCTTTGCGCAGGGCGGCAACCGCCTGGCCGTTCCTGCAAACTCCGTCGGCCCGCGACGAACCCAATCCAACCCCATGTCCCGACTCCAAAAAAACGAGATACATGCTGGCTGGCTCGAGGCTCGCTCGCATTTTTACGTTGCCCGGTCCCTTAAATGACATCTTAAATGTTGACTCATTTACTCCGGTATTGCACTGACTAGTAAACATGATTATTCGAGTCAAGAATGATTTTGGGAAGCGCGGGTCCTTGAAACCCGACGCGAAAAAGGAGCCGAAACGATGAATACGCATAACCCCGACGCCTTCCGGTATCGGTATCGCCGTGCGGAATCGGAAGCGCCCCGTCAACCGGAACGGCCTCCGCTCGCCGTCAGGACGCTGAGCAGCAATTCGCTTTTTGCCGGCTCGCATGAAATCGGCATCGAGCATCACGGCGCGCTTTATCGGCTGAAGATCACCCGCCAGGGCAAGTTGATACTCAACAAGTAGGTTTTGAAGAAATGGACCAGCGCGTGAAGCCAGCCCCGCACGAAATCCGCGCGGCGCGTTCGAACAACCCCAAGGCGCGCGAGCGCGACCTTGCCCTGCAACTGGGGATTTCGGAGGCGGAACTCGTCGCCGCGTATTGCGGCGAGGGGGTGCTGCGGCTCAAACCCGACGCCAACGAACTGCTTACCGGGCTGGAGGCCGTCGGCAGGGTGATGGCGCTCACCCGCAACGACAGCGCCGTCCATGAGAAGATCGGCATCTACGACAAGGTGGTGACGGGCACGCACAACGCGGTCGCGCTGGGCAAGGACATCGACCTTCGCATTTTCCCGAAGGCGTGGGCGTTCGGCTTCGCCGTGGAAAAGCGCGACGGCGAAGCCATCCGCCGCAGCCTGCAATTCTTCGATCAGGCGGGGGAGGCGGTGCACAAGGTGCATATGCGCCCCGAATCGAACCTCTATGCCTTCCAGAGCCTGGTGGCGAAGCTCGAATCGGCGGACCAGAGCCCGGCGCTGGACGTCCTTGCCCGCCCGGCCGGCGAGCCGTCGATGCCCGACGACGCGGTCGACGTCGCCGACCTGCGCGAGCGCTGGAGCAAGCTGACGGACATCCACCAGTTCTTCGGCATGCTGCGCACGCTCAGGCTCGACCGCCGGCAGGCGCTGCGGCTCGTGGGGGGCGACTATGCCTGGAGGCTCGACAACGACGCCGTCGGCTCGATGATGCATCACGCCGCCGCCGAGGCCCTGCCGATCATGTGCTTTGCCGGCAATCGCGGCTGCATCCAGATCCATTCCGGACCGATCGCCAACATCAAGCCGATGGGGCCGTGGATCAATGTCTTGGACGAGACCTTCCATCTGCATCTCAGGCTGGACCATATCCGCGAGACCTGGGTGGTCCGCAAGCCGACCAAGGACGGCCACGTCACTTCGATCGAGGCTTACGGCGCCGACGGCGAGATGATCATCCAGTTCTTCGGCCAGCGCGAGGAAGGCAGCAGCGAGCGCGAGGACTGGCGTTTCCTTGCGGAGAACCTGCCGCGCATCCCGCAGCCGACTTTGGTTTGAGGTCCGCGATGCGCTTCTTGTCCGGGTTGGCGTGCGCGGTCGCGCTCGCCTTGTCGCTCGTTCCAACGGCTCCTTCCGGCGCCGTCGAGATCGAAGGCGCCTTCGCCGATGCGTCGAGGATAGCCTCCATCGGCGGCGCCGTGACCGAGATCGTCTTCGCGCTCGGCGAGGAGGGCCGGCTGGTGGCCCGCGATTCGACCAGCGTCTATCCGCCGGAGGCGCTCAAGCTGCCCGATGTCGGCTATATGCGCCAGCTTTCGCCGGAGGGCGTGCTGTCGGTTCATCCGACCGGCATCCTCGCGATCCAGGGCAGCGGTCCGCGCGAGGCGGTCGACGTCCTGAAGAAGTCCGACGTTGCCTATCTCGAAGTGCCGGAGCGTTTCGATCACGTGGGCATCGTCGACAAGATCCGTGTCGTCGGCAAGGCGCTCGGCGCCGGGGACAGGGCCGAGGCCCTCGCCGATGCCGTCGATGCGAGGCTGAAGGCGGTCGAAAAAAGCGTCGCTTCGATCGAGGACCGCAAGCGCGTCCTGTTCGTGCTGTCGCTGCAAGGCGGCAAGGTGATGGCCGCCGGCGCCGACACGGCGGCCGACGGCATCATCCGGCTGGCCGGCGCGGTCAATGCGGTGGAAGGCTACAGCGGCTACAAGCAGCTTTCCGACGAGGCGGTGATCACCGCCGACCCCGACCTCGTGCTGATGATGGAGCAGGACGATACCCCTGTGAGCGGCAGCGATCCGTTCGACAACCCGGCGATCGCCGCCACCGCCGCAGGCAAGAGCCGTGCCCTGGTGCGCATGCAAGGCAGCTACCTGCTGAGCTTCGGGCCGCGCACGGCAGAGGCCATTCACGATCTCGCCGTTTCGATCTACGGTCAGCAAGTCACCGATTGAGCGGGCAGGGCGGATGGTCGAGCAGACGATCGCCGGCGGGGCCGGCACCGTGAAGGCTGCGGTCGAAGGCGACCGTTCGGCCCGCGCCCGCATGGCCATTGCGGCGCTGGCCGTTTTTCTCGGCCTCACCATGCTGTTCAGCCTGACCTCGGGGGCGTCAGACGCCTCGGCCGCCGGCGTGATCCGGGAATGGCTGTTCGGGGCGGCGCCGGGCGATGCCGCGCTCAATGCCCGCGACCGGCTCATCATCTACGATATCCGCCTGCCGCGCGTTGTCATGGGCGTGCTGGTGGGGGCGGCGCTCGCCGTATCGGGCGCGGTCATGCAGGGGCTTTTCCGAAACCCGCTGGCCGATCCCGGCCTGATCGGCGTTTCGGCGGGCGCAAGCCTCGGTGCGGTGTCCGTAATCGTCCTCGGCGCGACGATCCTCACGCCGCTGATCGCCGTGCTCGGCGTGATGGCGCTGCCGCTGGCAGCCTTCGTCGGCGGCCTTTTGACGACGCTGATTCTCTACCAGGTGGCGACGAGGCGCGGCCAGACCTCGGTGGCGACGATGCTGCTTGCGGGCATCGCGCTGGCGGCGCTCGCCATGGCGGTGACCGGCGTCCTCATCTTCGTCGCCGACGACCGGCAATTGCGCGATCTCACCTTCTGGAGCCTCGGCTCGCTCGCCGGCGCCACCTGGCAGAAGATCGGCGCTGTCGCCCCCGTAATCGTGCTTTCGCTCGCCGCCATGCCGTTCCTGGCGCGCGGCCTCAACGCGCTGGCGCTGGGGGAAGCGACCGCCGGGCATCTCGGCATCCCCGTGCAGCGCCTGAAATATACGGCGATCGTCGCCGTCGCGGCGGCGGTCGGGGCGGCGGTGGCCGTCAGCGGCGGCATCGGTTTCGTTGGCATCGTCGTGCCGCATCTTTTGCGCCTGGCGATCGGGCCGGACAACCGCTATCTGCTTCCGGCCTCGGCGCTGCTGGGCAGCGCGCTGCTGCTTTTGGCGGATGCGCTCTCGCGCACCATCGTGGCGCCGGCGGAACTGCCGATCGGCATCGTCACCGCGCTTGCCGGCGCGCCGTTCTTCC
>ERZ778017.3265-NODE-3265-length-11792-cov-5.283377_pt1 | contig 11792 bp, 10 predicted proteins | sample MGYA00375747_ERZ778017 | MGnify/ENA primary metagenome ERZ778017 (study PRJEB29350, sample SAMN05509838) | bioreactor metagenome | biome: bioreactor; material: wastewater | place: South Africa: University of Cape Town | collected 2014-03-17 ... | reverse complement strand
CTGGGTCGGCGAGCAGCGGCTCGCGGTCGAGCCGACCAGCATGATCTTCATTCCGGCCGGCATCCGCCACGGCCTGGCAGCGAGCCCGGACAGCCGCCTCGTGCTGCTGTTCATCAAGAGCCCCGGCATTCCCGAAGCGGCGGGCGCGACGACAGGCGACGGCGCGCGCGCCGTTCTGCCGACGGCGAGCCCGAAGCTGCGGCTCGAGGTCGCCGACGTGCGCACCGAAGCGCTCGACGTCGTGCAGGTCGAACTGCGCGCGCCCGGCGGCGGCGAACTGCCCGCCTTCGAGCCCGGCGCCCACGTCGCGGTCGACCTGCCCAACGGCCTGATCCGCCACTACTCGCTGAGCAACGACTGGCGCGAACGCGATCGCTACGTGCTCGGAATCGCACGTGCGCCGAACGGCAGGGGCGGCTCGCAGTTCGTCCACGAGTCGCTGCGCAAGGGCATGACGCTCGACGTCGCCGCGCCGCGCAACGGCTTTCCGCTCGATGCTTCGGCCACGCAGTACCTGTTCCTCGCCGGCGGCATCGGCATCACGCCGATCCTCGCGATGATCCGCTGGTGCGAGGCGCAGGGCCGCCGGTGGCGGCTGGCCTACGCAGTGCGCAGCGCCGAGCGCGCCGCGTTCCTCGAAAGCCTCTCGGGGATCGGCGGAGGCTCGGTCCACCTGCACTGCGACGAGCAGGAATCGCGCGTCTTCGATCCGCAGCCGTGGCTGTCGGGCGCGCCGCACGGCGAGCACGTCTACTGCTGCGGTCCCGCGCCGATGATGGCGGCCGTGAAGGAGGCTGCCAGCCATCGCGACCCCGCGAGCGTGCACTTCGAGTATTTCAACGCGCCGTCCGGCGCTTCGGTCGCGATTCCCGCCGATGCTAGACCTTTCACCATCGAGCTTCGCCGCAGCGGACGCTCGCTGACGGTGCCCGCCGACAGGACCATTCTGCAGATCCTCGAGCAGAACGGGATTCCGGTGGTGAGTTCGTGCCGCGAAGGCACCTGCCGCACCTGCGAGACGGTCGTCTGCGAAGGTGCCATCGAACATCGCGACTTCTGCCTGACGCCGCAGGAGCAGGAAACCGGAAGAACGATGGTGGTCTGCGTCTCGCGCGCGAAGTCCGAGCGTCTCGTTCTCGATCTCTAGGAGTCGATCGCCCATTGCCGGTTCAACCAGAGGAGACAGACATCATGAACATCCCGATGCATCGCTGGCTTGCCCTTCTCGCGCTCACCGCCTTTGCACTGTTCGCTCACGCCGCCGAGCCGATCCGCATCGGATCGGTAGTTTCGGCCACCGGATCAGCCAGCATCATCGGCGATCCACAGATGAAGACGCTGCAGATGTACGTCGACTCGATCAACCGGCAGGGCGGCGTGCTCGGCCGGCAGCTCGAACTCGTCGCCTACGACGACGCGAGCGACGTCAACAAGGCCAATTCGTTCACCAAGCGCCTGCTCAACAGCGATCGCGTCGACGTCGTCATCGGCGGGTCGATGAGCGGCGCGGCGATGTCGATGATTCCGCTGGTCGAGCAGGCCGAGGTTCCGTTCATCACGATGGCCGGAGCCATTTCGATCATCGAACCCGTGAAGAAGTGGGTGTTCAAGACTTCGCTGACCGACCGCATCGTCGCGGAGATGGTCTTCCGCGACATGCGCAAGCGCGGCATCACGAAGATCGCGCTGTTCAGCGAGAACAGCGGCTACGGCCAGTCGGGCAAGGCGCAGTCGGAACTCGTTGCCGCGAAGTACGGCGTGCAGATCGTCGCGCGGGAAGTCTACGGCGCCACCGACGTCGACACGACTCCGCAACTCACGAGGATCAAGCAGGACGCGGACGTGCAGGCGATCTTCGTCTTCGGCGCGGGGCAGGGGCCGGCCGTCGTCACGCGCAACTACCGGCAGCTGGGCATGAACAAGCCGCTGTACCAGTCCTATGCGGTGTGCTCGAACGACTTCATCCGGCTCACCGGCGAAGCCGCCAACGGCACGCTGCTGCCCTGCACCGCGATGCTGGTGGCCGACGATCTGCCGGACAGCAATCCGCAGAAAGCGGTCGTCAGCAGCTACGCGAGCGCCTACCGGAATCTGTGGAAGTCCGACGTCTCGCACTTCGGCGGCTGCGCCTTCGACGCGTTGATGCTCTACCTCGATGCCGTCAAGCGCGCGGGCTCCACCGACAAGGCGAAGGTACGCGACGCGCTCGAACAGACGAAGGGCATGGTGCTCACCGCCGGCACGTACAACATGTCGAGCACCGATCACATGGGGCTGGACGTGAACGCCTATCCGATGCTGGAGATCCGCAATGGGGGGTGGTCGCTGGCGGATTGAGCGACTGCGGCCGATTCAGGCCTGCGGCGGAACGGTCGTCAATTCGGCCTGGCGACGGAAGTGCTCTTCGAGCACCTTGCGCGCCTGCTTCGCATCGCGGGCGAGCGCGGCCTTCTTGAGCTGCTCGTGCTGGTCGTCGGCGTCGTGCACCCGCTCGCCGTAGCGCCACAGATGGCGCCGATAACGCTCGAGCTGATCGTAGAGCACGTCGAAGAAATGCAGCAGCCACGGCGATCCGCAGGCGCTGCACAGCGCGTAGTGGAACTCGCGATGCCGCTGCTCCCATTCGTCCTGGGCACTCGAAGGATCGCCGGTGGCCGAAGCCGTCAGACGCGCCGCCGCCTTCGCCAGCCGATGGGCCGCGGTGACGATCGCCGCCTCCCAGTTGTCGTCGCCCTGCCGGATCGATCGCTGCAGCGCGTTGATCTCCAGGTACGCGCGCAGCGACGAGACGTCGAGCATCTCCTGCGGATTGAGCGGCGCGACCACGAATCCCTTGTGATCGACGACGTGCACCAGGCCGTCGCCGGCCACCTGGAACAGCGCTTCGCGCAGAGGGCTCGTGCCGACGCCGTAGCGCTGCGCGAGCTTCTCGATCGTGAGGCGCTCGCCGGGCTGGAAGCGGTTGCAGATGATGTCGCGGCGGATCTGCTGGGCCGTTCGTCCGGCGAGCGTGCGCGGCTCGATGCCGCGCGGCGCGCCTGCCCTGGGGCCCCAGGAAGGCGGCTCGGTCGCGTCGGCAGGCTTCGGAGCACCGTTCGCATGACCGGCTTCGGGACGAAGTCGTGCATTCATCGCACGAGTATACGGCGGCAGTCTCCACATTTTCCAAAGGATTTTGGAAAATGTTGACGCGTTTCGATGACGATGCTCTAATCCCCCGACGAGAAGAAGAACCCGAACCGCCCTACGGGTAACAGGAGGAGGACGCCGTCCCATGATTCCGATTCCGCAGGCGCCCGAGTGGATCCTCCATTCCGGCCGCGTGCACGCGGACGAAGTGCCCGGCCGCACGACCGAGGCGATCGCGATCGGCGGCAAGCGGATCCTGGCCATCGGCAGCGATCGCGACCTGCTCTCGCTGGCCGGTCCCGGTACACGGAAGCACGACCTCGGCGGCCGCCGCGTGATCCCGGGGCTGATCGACTCGCACAACCACCTGTCGATCGTCGGCCAGGGCTCGCTCGGCTGCGACATCAGCGGCATCGCTTCGATCGACGACCTGCTCGAAGCGATCCGGGCCGCTGCGCTGACGACCGAACCGGGCGCGTGGATCATGACGACGCAGGTCGGCGAGAGCGTGATCTCGCACGAGCTTCGGGAAGGCCGCTATCCGTACCGCCGCGAACTCGACCGGGCCGCGCCGAACCACCCGGTGTGCGTGCGCTCCTTCCACGTCGGCATCCTCAACACGAAGGCGCTCGAGCGGCTGGGCATCACGCGCTCGACGCCATCCCCCAAGGGCGGTGAGATCGGCCGGCAGCCGCAGCCCGACGGCGAACTCGACGGGCGCTTCTACGAAGCCGCGTGGACGACGCTGGTCGAACGGCGACTGCCCGAGCCCAGTCTCGAACGCCGGGTGTCGGCGATCGAATCGGCCGCGCGCAAGCTCAACCGGCTCGGCATCACCCAGGTCTGCGAACACGGCATACCGTGGAAAACCTGGGAGGCGTACGGCGCGGCGCAACGCGCGAACCGGCTCAGCGTGAAGGTCTCGGCGCACCTGCACGTGGGCCCGGGTTCGCAGGTCGAGGACGACGGGGAAGCGATCCGCGAAGTCGGCCGCATCCGGCAGGCTTCGTCTCCCGGCGACCGCGTCACGCTCGACGGCGTGAAGGTGTTCATCGACGGCGGCGTCGCGCTCGGAACGGCCTACTTCGCCCGGCCCTACCGCACGGCCTACGGCGAATGGACGAACGGTCTGCAGGTGACCCCGGCCGAGCGCCTGCGCAGCATCGTGCGCCTGTGCCTGGAGAACCGGATCCAGATCTCGCAGCACGCCTCGGGCGATGCCGCGATCGCGCACGTCCTCGACGCCTATGACGCGGTGGCCGACTCCGCGGCGATCCGCAACGGACGCTTCATCCTCGTTCACTGCCAGTTCCCCGTCGAACGCGACATCGACCGGATCGCCGATCGCGGGGTGCTCGTCGCCGCGCAGACGCTCTTCCTCTACAACATGGGGCAGGGCTACACGCAGTACCACGGCGAGCGCGGCAAGTCGGCGGTTCCGCTGCGCACCTTCCTCGACCGCGGCTGTCACGTCGGGCTGGGCTCCGATGCGCCGGTCAACCAGTTCCATCCGTTCATGGGCGCCTGGCACGCGATGAACCGCGTCTGCAAGGCCACCGGCGAACGAATGGATGCGGGACAGGCCATCACCGAGAGCGAAGCTTTCCGCTGCTACACCGAGCGCAATGCCTGGTTCGGTTCGCGGGAGGCGTCCACCGGCAGGCTCGTCGCGGGCGCGGCGGCCGACCTGGCGATCCTCGAATCCGATCCGGACCTGTCGAGCCTCGAGAGCGCGCTGGCAACCCGCGTGGCCTGCACGATCGTCGACGGCGAGATCGTGCACGGATCACTCCCGGCAACCGACTGACGGCGCGAGCGCCGCCGAAGTCCCATCGACACTCCCTCCCGTTGGAGACGCGACATGGCTGAAATCGTTTTCGCTGCCGGCGTTCCGCATGCGCCGGGCCTGATCGGCCTGCTCGATGCGGCGCCCGCCGACGTGCAGGACTTCGTTCGCGGCATGTACGCGGATCTGCGCGAGAAGCTGCTCGCGGCCCGGCCCGACGTGCTCCTCGTCTTCGCCAACGATCACCTCGCGAACAGCCGTCCGCGCGCCTATCCCGATTTCCTGATCGGAATGGCGCCGGTGCACTCCGGCCCCTACGAGTGGTACCGCGAATGGCTGGGCTGCCGCGACTATCGGGTCAAGGGCAGTCCCGAAGTCGCCGAAGCGCTGTTCCGCGGCATGAGCCGGCGCGGCCACCGGATGTACGCGCAGCGCGAGAACCTTCGCTTCGACGACAACCTCTCGATCCCGTCGCTGCACCTGCGGCTGGACGAGACCGACATCGGCGTGGTGCCCGTACTGCAGAACTGCACCGTGCCGCCGCTGCCCGACACCCGCCAGTGCTACGCGCTGGGCCAGTCGTTGGCCGACCTCGTCGCGCGCGACCTGCCCGCCGGATTGCGGGTGGCGCTGCTCGGCTCGGGAGGCCTGAGCCACGAGCCGGGCGGCTCGCGCTACTGGTACATCGACAAGGATTTCGATCTCTGGTTCATGGAGCTGATGGCCTCGGGCGACCACGAGAAGCTGCTGCGCGACCTGACGGTGGCCCGCATGGAGCAGGCCGGCTCGGGCGGCACGATGGAGGTCCTGGCGTGGGTCATCGTCGCCGGCGCGATCGGTCCGCGCTACGGCGCGCAGTCGGCCTATGCGCTGCACACCAACTTCAAGTGCGGGATCGGCGCGGTCACCTGGGACCTGGACACGCGCGTCGACGTCCCCCGGCCGGTTCGCGATCCAGGCCCCGTCACCACCGAACCGACGCTGCTCGGCGCGCTGGACCCCGGCCTCGCCTCGCACGACCTCGTGCAGGACCTGAAATGGGATGCGCAACTGCGCCAGCGCTTCGCCACGAACGAGGCAGAGGTGCTCGACCGCTATCCGCTGCGCCCCGAGGAACGTCGCGCGATCGAACGGCGCGATTTCCGCGCCCTCTACGACCTCGGCTTCCATCCCTACCTGGGCGGGCAGCTGGCGCGGCTGATCTACGGCAACACGGCCGGCAAGGGCGCGACGATCGCCGTACAGAAACTCGTCGAATCGCTGCGCGGGGAGCAGGCCGAGGCCTTCGACGCCAACGAGGGCGTCACCGCGAAGACCTGAACGGCACGCCATCCCGGTCGTCGAACGAAACCGCCACGCGATGTCCATGACCCCCCATTCGACTGCCGACGAGATCGGCCACGACGCCTCGGCCCGATCGATCTTCGAGGAGGCGGTCTCCACCGGCGAGATCGTCGAGTTGTCGCACGCGCTCGACACCGGAATGCCGGTCTATCCCTATCACGCGCCCTACACGCTGTCGCTGCATCGCCGCCACGGCGATCCGCATCCGAAGCCTCGCATCGCCGAGTCGAGCTTCGCCAACGAGATCGTGGTGATGTCGTCGCACACGTCCACGCACATCGACGCGCTCGGCCACTTCTCCCGCTGCGGCCGCGTCCACGGGGGCGCGTCCGCGCAGAGCATCGAGACCGCGCAGGGCCTCTCGCGGCTCGACGTGACCGACATCGCGCCGATCTGGCGAAGCGCGGTGCTGTTCGACGTCGCCCGCTATCGCGGCGTCGACGCGTTGCAGCCGGCCGAGGAAATCACGCCCGCCGATTTCGAGGGGTGCCTGCGGCAGCACGGCATCGAATTCCGCGCCGGCGATCTCGTCCTCGTGCGCACCGGCTGGGCGCGGCACTGGCGCGATTCGCCGCTCTTCAACGGCAGCCGCGGCGGCCTGCCCGGGCCGGGCCGCGACGGCACCCAGTGGCTCCTCGACCACGGCGCGTCGATGGTCGGGTCGGATACGCCGGCCTTCGAGGTCATCCCGTCGGTGGGCGATTCCGTGCACGCGATGCTCCTGGTGGATCGTGCGATCCACATCATCGAGAACCTCGATCTCGAGCAGCTGGGCCGGAAGCGGCCTACCCGCTTCCTCTTCGTCGGCTTGCCCCTGCGCATGGCCGGCGCCACCGGATCGCCGCTGCGGCCGATCGCCGTTCTCTGAGGACTCCCATGGCGATCCATCGACTCGAAGCAGGTCCGGACACCATCCGCGTGGGCCTGATCGATCGCAGCTTTCCGCCGCTGCTCACCGTCGATCCGGGGGACGAGGTCCATCTGTCCACGCTCGGCCTGTGGGCCGGCGAGGTGGCGTTCGGCGCCCCCTTCGAGGAAGTGATGCGCGTGCGCGCGCGCTACGCAGGACGCGGGCCGCACAGCCTCACCGGACCGATCGCCGTGCGCGGCGCGAGAGCCGGGCAGGTGCTTCGCGTGGACATCCTCCAGCTCGAGGTCGGCGCCTTCGGAATGAACCTGATGGCGCACGGACCGAACAGCCGCGGACTGCTCGCCGACGACTTCCCGCAGGGCAGCGTGCGCCATTTCCGCTTCGACCGCGAGCGCCGGACGGCCGAATTCGCCGACGGCATCCGGGTGCCGCTGCGCCCCTTCCTCGGCATCCTCGGCGTCGCGCCGAAGGACGAGGGCGCGCACTCGTCGACGTTGCCGGGCCCCTTCGGCGGCAACATCGACTGCGCCGACCTGGTCGCGGGGACGACGCTCTTCCTGCCGATCCAGGTCGATGGCGCCCTCTTCTACGCCGGCGATGCGCACGCCGTGCAGGGGCACGGCGAGGTCAACGGCACGGCGCTCGAAACCTCGATGGAGCTGGCCCGCCTGCGGCTGTCGGTGGAGTCCGGACCGTCGATCAGCGCGCCGCGCGCGGAAACGCCGACCCACTGGATCACGATGGATTTCGACCGCGACCTGCGCACGGCCGCGCGGCTCGCGCTGACCGCGATGATCGATCACCTGACGAGCTTCACTCGACTCGCCCGCGACGATGCCTATCGCTTGTGCTCGCTCGCTGCCGATCTCGTCGTCACCCAGGTCGTCAATGGCAACCAGGGTGTGCATGTGCGCCTGCCGAAGAGCCTGTTCGACGATGCACGACGCGATTCGTGAGGGCCGCAAGGGCGAAGCGACCGACGCCCTCGAGCTCGAGGGCATCGGTCTGCGCTTCGGTGGCGTGCAGGTTCTGCGCGACGTCAGCTTCGCCGTGCCCCCAGGCGAAATCTGCGGCCTCATCGGTCCGAACGGCGCAGGCAAGACGACGCTGTTCAACTGCATCAGCGGCGTGTACCGCGGCAACGACGGCTCGATCCGCATCGGCGGCGTGCCGATCGCCGGACTGCCGCGGCACGAGGTCATCGGGCTGGGCGTCGCGCGCACGTTCCAGAACACCGCTTTGTTCCCGGGCCTGTCCGTGCTCGAGAACGTAATGCTCGGCGCGCACCATCGCGTCCGCCCTCGTGCCCTGGCGGCAGCGCTCTGCCTGCCTCGGGCTCGTGAACAGGAAAGCCGCCTGCGCGCATCGGCGCTGGAGAGCCTCGAACGGCTCGGCCTGGCCGCGTTCGCCGACCGTCAACCGGGCGATCTCACGCTGGGCACCACCAAGCGGGTGGAGATCGCACGCGCCCTGCTCGCCGCGCCGCGAGTCCTGCTGCTCGACGAGCCGGCCAGCGGCCTCGTCGCCGAGGAGGTCGAGCGCCTGGGCCAAGTCATCCGCGAGATCCGGCGCGACTTCGATCTCACCGTCGTCCTGGTCGAACACCACATGGGCCTGGTCATGGGACTGGCGAATCGCGTGGTCGTCCTGGAATCCGGCCGCAAGATCGCCGACGGAAACCCCGAAGCGGTGCGCAACGACCCCGCGGTGATCGAGGCATACCTGGGGAGCGCGGAATGAAGCTGCTCGAGGTCGCCGGCCTGTGCGCGGGCTACGGCCGCTCGGAAGTGTTGCACTCGGTGAGCTTCGACATCGACGAGGGAGAGATCGTCGTCATGCTCGGCGTCAACGGCGCCGGCAAGACGACGACGCTGCGTGCGCTCAGCGGCCTCGTCGACAGCACGCGCGGGCGGATCGTCTTCGGCGGCGAGCCCATCCGCGGGCTCGCGCCCGAGGCCGTCGTCGCGCGCGGGATCGCTCACGTCCCGGAAGGCCGCGGCACCTTCGCCGACTTCACGGTACGCGAGAACCTGCTGCTGGGCGCCTGGTTCCGGAGCGACCGCGAGGAGATCGTGCGCGACATCGCTTCGTGGGAGACGTTCTTCCCGATCCTGCGCGAGCGGCGCGACCAGCGCGCCGGAACGCTGAGCGGCGGCGAGCAGCAGATGCTCGCCATCGCGCGCGCACTGATGTCGAGGCCGCGGCTGCTGCTGCTCGACGAGCCCTCGCAGGGGCTCGCCCCGCTCGTCATCCGCGAGCTGTTCGGACGGCTGCGCGAACTGAACCGCGAACGCGGCACGACGATGTTCATCGTCGAGCAGAACGCCCGGTTGTCGCTGGACATGGCGCACCGCGCCTACATACTGCAGGCGGGCGAGGTCGCGACGAGCGGCCCGGCCGCCGACATGCGCGACGACGAGAACGTGCGTCGCGCGTACCTGGGAGTCTGATCGTGTCCCTGTTCCTCCAGCAGGTGGTCGGCGGCCTGACCATCGGCGCCGTCTACGCGTTCCTCGCGCTGGCGCTGGTGTTCTGCTTCCGCTCCACGGGCGTCGTCAACTTCGCGCAGGGCGAGATGGCGGTGTTCTCCACCTACCTCGCATGGCAGATGCACGCGTGGGGCGTGCCGTTCTTCCTGGCGATCGCCGGCAGCCTCGGGCTCTCGCTGGCGATCGGCGCCGCGGTCTACTGGGCGACGATCCGTCCGCTCGCCAATGCATCGCATCTCGCGGTGGTGGGCGTCACCGTGGGGCTCTTCTTCTGCTTCAACAGCCTCGCGCAGCTGGTCTGGGGAGGACTCGGCAAGGACTTCCCGCAGATCCTGCCCGGGCCCTCGTGGCGCCTCGGCCCGGTCGTGATCGGCCGCGACACCGCGAGCATCTTCCTGCTGCTCGGCCTCACGCTGGTCGCGCTCTATGTCTTCTTCGAACACACCCGGCTCGGCCTCGGATCGCGCGCGGCCGCGGCCGCACCGGTGCAGAGCCGCCAGGCCGGGCTGCCCGTGCAGCGCCTGTTCCTGCTGGGCTGGGGAGTCGCCGCGCTGATCGGCGCGCTGGCCGGCGTGACGGTGGCGCCCGAACTCGGGCTCAGCCCGGACATGATGCTGCTCACCGTGATCTACGCCTTCGCCGCGGCAACGCTGGGCGGCTTCAACAGCCTCGTCGGGGCGGTAGTGGGCGGGCTGGTGGTCGGCGTAGGCGAGAACCTCGCCGGCACGTACATTCCGGCGATCGGCGGCGACCTGAAGGTCAGCGTGGCGCTGTTCGTCATCCTGCTCGTCCTGCTGGTGCGGCCTTCCGGCCTGTTCGGACGTCCGGAGGCCGTGCGCCTATGAGACCCGTGGCCGGATTCCGGATCCCGGGCGCCGCGCAGGCGGCGCTGGCCGCGGCGGCGCTCGTCCTGCTCGCGCTGGCCCCGCTGCAGCTGAACAGCTACCGCACGGGCCAGCTGACGAGCACGCTGGTCTTCGCCACGGTGCTGATCGGGCTGAACCTCGCAACCGGCTTCGCCGGCATCATCTCGCTCGGGCACGGCGCGCTCTTCGCGATGGGCGCGTACACCACCGCAGTGCTCGCGCACCACTACGGCTGGCCGTATCTCGCCACGCTGCCGGTGGCCGTCCTGTCGACGATGGCGCTCGGCCTCGTCCTTGGCGTGCCGACGCTGCGCCTGCGTGGCCTGTACCTGGCGCTGGTGACGGTGGGCGTCGCGATCTGCGCGGTGCCGTTCTTCAAGCGCTTCGAGTGGCTCGGCGCCTCGCAGGGACTGCCGACGCCGCCGGTGCAGGCGCCTTTCGGCCTGCAGGCCGAGCAATGGGTGTACTACGTGGCGCTCTTCTTCGCGGCGGCCGGTCTCGTCCTCGCGCGCAACCTCGTGCGCAGCGGCGTCGGGCGCGCGGTGCGCGCCGCGAGCGTCAACGAACTGGCCGCCTCCACCTACGGCGTGAACATCGCCTGGTATCGGCTGCTCGTCTTCGTGATCAGCGCGGGCTACGCCGGCCTGGCGGGCGGGATCCAGACGATGCACGTCGGCTTCGTATCGCCCGATTCGTTCCCGCTCGCGCTGAGCCTGACCTTCTTCATCGGCGTCGTGGTCGGCGGCCTCGGCAGCGTCGTCGGCCCGCTGCTCGGCGCGGTCTTCATCCAGTACGTGCCGGTGTGGTCCGGCGAGATCGATCCGTCGCTGTCCGGAATCGTCTACGGCGTCGTCCTGATCGTCGTGCTCCTGGCAGCCCCGGAGGGCGCTGCGAGCATCGGACCCCGGCTCGTCGCAGCCTTCGACAAGCGGCCACTGGCGGAAAGGGCCGAACCCCGAACGTCCTGAGCAGCGTGAACCAGAACCACCAGAGGAGCAGACACATGCGTGCCACAACCCCTTGGATTACCGCCCTCGCATTCGCCGCGATGGCTTTCAGCCCGGCCGGTCGGGCCGACACCGGCGACCAGGGCTTCACCGACACCCAGGTCTCGCTCGGCAGCTCGTGCGCCGCGAGCGGCAACCTCGCGTCGTTCCAGACGACCTGCGCCGGCGAGGCCGCGTACTTCCGCTACGTGAACGAGGAACTCGGCGGCGTGCGCATGGCCGACGGCAAGACGCGCAGAATCAAGTTCACCTGGTACGACGACGCCTACTCGCCGCCGAAGACGCTCGAGAACGCCAAGC
>ERZ778017.3263-NODE-3263-length-11793-cov-4.614415_pt1 | contig 11793 bp, 5 predicted proteins | sample MGYA00375747_ERZ778017 | MGnify/ENA primary metagenome ERZ778017 (study PRJEB29350, sample SAMN05509838) | bioreactor metagenome | biome: bioreactor; material: wastewater | place: South Africa: University of Cape Town | collected 2014-03-17 ... | reverse complement strand
ATTTCGGTTGTGGGCGAATAAATTCCCATGGGTTGAAGCCCGAAAGCCACTCTTCAGGCCGCTCGATCTGCCAGCCCTCGGAAAACGTCTGACGAAACATGCCGTATTCGAAATAGATGCCGTAGCCGTAGGCGGGTACCCCGATATTCGCCATCGAATCCAGAAAACAGGCCGCCAACCGGCCGAGGCCACCGTTGCCCAACGCTGGCTCCGGTTCGAGATCTATAAGCTCGTCCAGTTCAACGCCGAGCTGTTCAAGGGCTGCTGCAAACTCTTTCTTGAGACCGAGCGAAAGAAGTGCGTTCTGAAATTGACGCCCCAACAGAAATTCCATCGACAGATAGCCGACCTGTTTCATTTTGCGGCGGCTCTCATTTGCCGCATGCCAGCGCTCGACGAGAAGAGATCGCACAGCCAGCGAGCACGCAAGCAGCCAGTCGCGCCGCGTCGCGTTCTGCTCGGTCACTCCTAACTGGTGGCGAAGATGGGAGACTATGGCTTCCCTCAGTTCTTCGACTTCGCAATCGAAGGAATTTTCTATGCTCCGAACAATCACCGGCATCGAGTCTCCTTGCGGCTGCGCCTGTTTTCAGCTTAGCGGAAGAAGTAAAGCTACCGGTAGATAGCGCAAGACCTCCGCTAATTTGATAAGGTGAGCACAAGCCATATGATGTGTTCCCGCAAACACGTCGCAAAACTTTTGCTGTTGCACGTCTTTGGGCAAGCTCACAGTTGCCGCCCCCGGGAAAACTCCCGCGAAATTGAAACGGCTTGAGCCTTGATAGTCTGTCGGGTTGGGAACAGCGCCGATCACAATAATTGGACGGCCGCCGCACCGGCGCATGAATGCGAAGCACCTCGGGGGCAGGTCTCCGTCCAGCGGCTCATAGCTCGCAGACACGAGATCGATGTTTCGGCGCAAAGCGAGGCTTCGCCGCAAGACATCGAGCTTGATCCGGCCGTCTCGCCAATCGGCCTCATCGTAGCAGCGTTCTTCCGTGCAAAGTTCGAGGAGGCGCTGCCGCATCTCGAAATTCACCGCTCGGCGGTTGTCCGGATCGACGAGAGAAAAATCCCACAACTCCGTGCCCTGGTAGATATCGGGAACACCTGGCGCAAAAACTTTTAGTACGGTTTGAACCAGGCTTGCCGCAGCACCGGCATTCGCAAGAGGCGCAATTGTGCGCGTGAAATCTTCGAGGAACGGATTCCCCGATACGAGAGCACGGCGAACAAACGCGGTGATGCGATCTTCATACTCAGAACTCGGATTCGTCCAACTTGTATGAAGCTTTGCCTCCCTCGCCGCCTTGATCATGAACTGCTCGATTCGTTCGACTAAGCCGACCGATAGATTTCCGTCCATTGGCCACACGCCGGCCAGTGTCTGGAAGAAAAGCCACTCGGCTTCGCCGTCGAGACCCGCTGCACGGGCTTCACCCAATAATCGGCGCCAACGCTCGGCCGCCAAGCACCATTCCTCTTGAACCTTGCTGAGACCATAAAGGCGCACCCGCGCGTCCTCGCCTCGCTTCGTATCATGCGTCGCCGTCGCACTCAGCGCGCGCGGCGCAAGCGACTGGCGCCGTGTCATCGCTCGATGAAAGCTTTCTATGCCGCGACGCGGATGCTCCGGTTCACCTCCGACCTCATTAAGCGCGATCAGCCGGTTGAACCTGTAGAACTCGGTATCCTCGACGGCCTTTGCCATCAGCGGCCCGGTGGTTTGCTGAAATTTGACTGCGAACGCCTCGGCATCAGCTTTGAGCGAGGGAGATAGAGGGCGTCCGCTGATGAGCGATATAACGAAATCGATCGCAGCGGGATCTTCGATCTCGCGGCCAGATTTCGCACGCTGGGCGACGGACTGTATGGCCTTCAAATCGTCAGGAGTTGCGCCCTCCCGATTGACGTACGTTCGATACGTCGCGAAATGAGCTGCCACTTCGACAATGGCTGCGCGCAACGTCTCGGGTCCAAAGTCCCGCGTGGCGACGTTCGCGTTGGCGATCGCTGTCGCCATCGCCGCGAGTCCCCGCAATTCCGCCGCGAGGTTGAAGGACAGCGTCCGGCGTTTAACGGCGAGGCTCTCGGCCGCATAGTCGTGCGAAGCCGATGTGAATTCACTATATCCCTGAGTTAGCCGCGATAAGTCGTCGGCTATAAAAAGCGTGCTCACATCACGGATGAACTCATACCCTGTGGTCCCGTCGATCGGCCAGTCCGCACGGGTATCCTCTCCCTCCCCTAAAATCTTCTCGACGACGAGATACAAATCCGGCTTGGCTGCCGTCGCGCGCCGAAGCTGATCGAGATAGCCTTTTGGATCTGCAAGCCCATCGATGTGGTCGATGCGAAGCCCGTCGATTTTGCCGGATTGGATGAGCGCCAAAATCGTCCGATGAACGTCCGCAAAGACCTCCGGTCGTTCGACGCGAACACCGATTAGATCCGAAATCTCAAAGAAACGGCGATAGGTCAGCATCTCTCGCGCGGTCCGCCAATAGGCGAGCCGCCACGGCTGAAGCTCAAGAAGTGAATGAATTTCGGATACCTGTCCGTTCAGCTGCCGAAGCCACTGTTCAATGGGGTCACGCCTCGAAGAGAAAAGACGCTTCAGTTCCGCTTTCAAGTCCTCGCACTCGGCAGGCAAACAACAGCGGGGAAGTTTCGCGAGCTTCTGCAGCTCTTCGTCTTTCACGGATCCCAACACGGCAGAATAGGTCGTCGGGCTCAAAGGCAGCGCATTGTCAAAATATCGTACAATGAACTCGCCCCGGTCAGGATCAAGGTCGATTCTAAGCTCGCCTGCCGCAAGGACATCGCCATATTGCCCACCGAGAATGGGAACGAGCAGCTTCGGCGCCGACCAGTCGATATCGAAATGATTTGCGTACCGGCTGCGCTCGCCCCACTCTAGGACGTCCCTCCACCACGGATTATCGGGATGCGCCGCCATATGGTTCGGCACGAAATCAATGAGCGCCTTCAGCCCAAAACGATCGAGTTCAGCAACCAAGGCGTCGAAACCTTTGCTGCCGCCGAGTTCCGGTTCAATTGTGTTGAAATCAACCGTATCATAGCCGTGCGTCGAACCGGGCGCGGAGCGGAAAATCGGAGACAGGTAGACGTGAGAGATTCCAAGCTTGGCTAAATACCGAACCACCTTGGCGGCGTCAGCGAATGTGAAGCCGTTTCGCAGTTGCAGGCGATAGGTTGCGGTCGGCGTGGTCATAGACGACGAGCCCGAACCCGAGAGACGGCGGCAAGCGTTCGAGCGGCCAACGGAAAGTCGAACACGTCCTCAAGCTTAAGCGGCAGCTTGGCCCGCCAATTGGGATATTCCTTGTGAGTGCCCGGCAAATTGATCTGCTGACGCGCCCCGGCGATATCTTCAAGTTGGATTGCAAATAGCCGACTCGGCGCTTCCGCAACGCAGGCATGAAGATCCGCGACGATGCTGTCGGAGATGTCTTGCGACGCCGAGTCTTCGAGGACGTGATCGAAACCATGACGCGCGAGGAGCGCAAGCAGCTTACTCCGAGCTTCCTGTCGTGCTGAGAATTCGGATGCCGCCCCATCCTCCGCGACGAGTCCGAGTTTCAAGCGGGTATCGATATCACCAGCGCTCCACCAACCGCGAATCGTCGGCAGGTCATGCGTTCCGATGCATGCCAGTGCCATCTCGGGATAAACCTGCGGATCGGCAAATTGCCCGGCATCGTCGCGCTCGAAATAGAAAACGCGATAGCTGTGAATCTCGCGCTCCTGCATCCGAGCACGGAAGTCGCCTGGAACCGTACCCAAATCTTCGCCGATGATGATCGTCTTGTTTTTTTGTGAAACGCGCGCCAACGCGTCGAGCATGTCTTCGCGCGGATATCTAACATAGCCCCCCGCACGCGCATCGCGACCTGCAGGTATCCAGTAGAGTCGTTCGAGTGCCATTGCATGATCGATCCGTACCGCGCCCGCACACTCAGCCGCCGCACGCATCACCTCTTCGAACGGCTCCATGCTGCGATCACGCAAGACAGACGGTATAATCGGCGCCAGCCCCCAATCCTGCCCGAGCGCATTGAACTCATCGGGCGGGCATCCTATGCGCGCGCCGGCCGTCACCAACTCGCGATCACTCCACGTTGCGGCTCCGTCAGGGGCAACACCCACAGCGACATCGAGATAAAGCCCTATGCGCATGCCGGCAGCGAGCGCGCGCTTCTGCGCCTGCGCGAGTTGATCGCGAGCGAGCCACTGTAGCCATTTGTGCCACAGGACTGCTTCGCGTTCGCCCTTCAGCACATCCGAGACGGAGCGCGAATGCGGCTCCTGATATTCGTGCGGCCAGTTCGGCCAGCCGGATTGGTAACCCATCCTCGCCATAACCGCGCAAAGCGCTTCATAGCGCGCAAAGGCCTCGAGATCGCCTCCATGATCATCACAAAATCGGAGGAATTCAGGGTCCTCTTTCAATGAAGACCGCATGAAGATGTCGCGCAGCGCGCTATGCTTCAGTTTGGCGACTGCGGCGTACTCAACGGTGCTGCTATCGCGTAATGCATCCGCGGACTCTTGCTGCTCTGCTGTCGGAGCCTTTGCGCCGGGAAGCATATCGATCGCGATGTAAAGCGGATTGAGAAATTCACGCGTCGAAGGAAAATAGGGACTGCATCGGTCCGGATCTTCCCAGAACAATGCGTGCAGCGGATTTACGCCGATGAAGTCGGCGCCGCGCGCGGCTGCCAACTCCGCCAGCCGCGCAAGATCCTCAAAATCGCCAATTCCTTGGTTGCGCTTGGATGAAATCCCATAAAGCTGCGTGCTGATCCCCCAGACGCGATCGTGCCGTAGCCAATCCGGAACATAACAGGCCAAGCCACGCGGCAGCTCATGATCTGACGATGAAAAACGCCCTTGTTGCTCGCTTTCCCATGCCTGAACCGCGCCGATCCCCATCGCCTTTAACAAACCTAGTTTGACGTCGTCCGGGATGGGACGGCATTCGCCCGTGGCGCTGACATAGGAATCTTCGATGCCGTACTTAGCCGTAAGCTTTAGAAGCGCCTCATCCATGAGAACCATTCACCAGACTGAAAACGGTGCTCGTTCCCGACAGCGAACCATTCTCAACGCTGGATTGAACGAGATCACGCGAGGCGAATAATATCTCGCCGTTTCGATCGAGGGGCGGCACCTCGCACGCATCATCGCCAAGATTGCAGTAAAGGTTTAGCGCCCGGCCGGCCGATATAGGCCAGCTCACCCAAACCGCCTTTGGCCCACAGACCTCGCCACGCGCATCCGCAAGCTTGATGTCCTTAAAGTGGGAGGCAAGTTTGTCCTTGCGCAATTTCAGCAAACGTTTCATCAGCGCGAGGTGGCGATTTTCCTCTGACGCATTCGACCAATCGATCATGCTCGAGCGAGCGGTGGCCAGATCGTTGGGATCTGGGATCTTCTCGCGCAGCGTAGGATCGGCAAATGCCGACCACTTCCGGAACTCGTTGCGCCGGCCCTCGCGAACAGCGCGTCCGAGTTCGCCATCGAAATCCGTAAAGTACAAGAAGGGCCGCCGCTCCGCCCATTCCTCACCCATAAAAATCAGCGGCGTAAAAGGCGATAACATCAGCAGTGCCGTGACGACCTCAAGTTTTTTGGCATCTATAAGCGTCGAAAGACGCTCGCCGAACGCTCGGTTGCCAATTTGATCGTGGTTCTGAAGAAAATTTATGAAGGCTGACGGAGGCAGGCCGCTCGAAAGCTCACCTCTCACCTCTCCATCTCGGAATGGCGATGGTTCGCCTTGATATACGTATCCACTGGTGAGAGCGCGGTACAGGTGGCGCGCGGAATCGGGCGCGTAGTCGGCATAGTACCCGTCCGTCTCACCGGTGGCGAGCGCATGCACAACATGATGAAAATCGTCATTCCACTCGCCCGTGAAGAGCTTCGGTGCTCCCGAGTTATCGCGCTCGTGTAGACTCACGATGTTTCGGTCATCCTCGGTCGTGAGATGAATCTCGCGATCGGTAATCCGCTGACGCACCGTCTGCGCCAGTTCGTCGAGGAGATGAAGCGGCGAAGCGTCCCTGATTTGATCAATCGCATCGAAACGCAAACCGTCGAACCGATACTCTTCGAGCCAGTAGAGAGCATTCTCTATGAAAAACTGCCGCACTGCGGGCTGATCATAGGCGATGCCAGCGCCCCACGGGGTCTGCTGTTCGGGGTGAAAAAATTGCGGCGCGTATGACCCGAGATAATTTCCGTCAGGCCCGAAGTGGTTATAGACCACATCAAGCAAGACCATCAGGCCACGCGCATGAGCTTCGTCGATCAGAACCTTGAGGCTCTCAGGCGGGCCATAGCTATGATGAGGCGCGTAATGCAGAACACCGTCGTAGCCCCATCCGCGCGTTCCTCCGAATTGCGCAACCGGCATGATCTCAAATGCCGTCACTCCGAGCGACTGAAGGTGATCGAGGCGTTTGGCGATACCATCGAACGAGCTATCCGATGTAAAGGTGCCTGTATGAAGTTCGTAGATGACCGCTTCTTCCCACCGCCTTCCCTCCCACGCCGGCGTCTTCCAGTCATAAGACTTCGCATCGATCAATTTGGATGGCCCGTGAACGTCGCCGATTTGGGCGCGCGCAGCAGGATCGGGAACGAGTCGGCCGCCCGGCAGGCCATAGCTATACCCATCCCCAATGGCGATGAGATCCGTATTGAGTTTGAACCAGCCATTCTCGCTGCGTCTCATCGCTTCGCGCCTTTGAGTCCGGGCGCAAACGAGTTCTATCGCAGGCACACCCGGCGCCCAAATGCTGAACGTTGCCCCTTTCTCCTCGACGTTTGCTCCCCATGACGTACGAAACGCATAGGAGGTCATTTCCACCGGCCTTTCATGAGACAGAGCGCACGTCCTGAAATGATGAACGTCCCGCCGAGTTCCTTGCCTCTACCTGCGCCATCATCTTCCTGCTCGGTGTAGAGAACGATACGCCACTGCTCATTCTTCGCGAGCTTCGGTAGTTCGTAAGAGACTCCTTCCGTATGCGCATTGAAAAGCAGAAGGAGTGCGTCGCCACCGCGATCGCACAACATCAATCCGAAGCTTCGAACAAGATCGCTGGTCCAATCCTCCGGCTGCATTATTTCGCCGTCGGCACGAATCCACGTCACGTCCTTCACGTGCTTTCCGATCGAAGACCCGTGAAGAAAGTTGTCCTGCCGCAGGAGCGGTATTTCGGCCCGCAACGCGATGAGGTGCTTGCTGAACTGTAGAAACGCCTCATCTCGCGGCGTGTGCTCGGCCCAGCGCAGCCAAGTCATTTCGTTATCTTGACAATAGGCGTTGTTGTTTCCGCCTTGGCTGCGGCCGCACTCGTCGCCCATCAGGATCATCGGTGTCCCTTGCGAGAAGAGCAGGGTCGCCATGGCTGCGCGCCGCAGCTGATCGCGAAGCGCTAACATGTCCTCATCCTCAGTCGGACCTTCATGGCCGCAGTTCCAGCTGCGATTGTCATTATGACCGTCGTTGTTGTCCTCTTTGTTCGCCTCGTTATGCTTTTCGTTGTAGGCATAGAGGTCGGCGAGCGTGAAACCATCATGAGCCGTCAGGAAATTTACGCTCGCCCACGGTTTTCGTCCGCGCCGATCGAAGAGGTCGGCCGATCCAAGAAGGCCACCCGATACTGCCGACGCCACGCCGTCCGTACCGAGCCAGAATGAGCGAACGTCGTCACGATAACGCCCGTTCCACTCAGCCCATCCTGGCGGAAAATTACCGACCTGGTAGGAGCCTTCTCCGAGATCCCACGATTCCGCGATCAGCTTGACCCTGGAAAGCACGGGGTCTTGCCGGACTGCCGAAAGGAATGAGCTATCGGGATTGAATGAGCGATCATCGCGAGCGAGCGAGGTCGCGAGATCGAAACGGAAGCCATCGATCGCGTATTGTTCGACCCAATACCGAAGGCTGCTGGTCGCGAGTTCCAGCACGCGCGGATTACCGAGGTTGAGCGTGTTTCCGCATCCCGTTGTATCGTAATAGAAGCGCGGATCATCCGCGAGCTTGTAGTAGGACGCGTTGTCAATCCCGCGGAACGAGATGGTGGGACCGAGGTGGTTGCCCTCGCACGTATGATTATAGACGACGTCGAGGATGACCTCGATGCCAGCCGCATGTAGGGCCTCGACCGCGACGCGGATTTCATCGCTATCACCGCTGCTTAGATAGCGTGCTGCTGGAGCAAAATAGCAAAGGGTGCTGTAGCCCCAATAGTTCTTGAGCTTTTTTTCGACGAGGTAGCGGTCGTCAAAAAAACACTGCACGGGGAGCAGCTCGACCGCTGTAATCCCGAGGTTGACGAGATATTCAACCGCTCTTGGATGCCCGAGCGCAGCAAAAGTACCCCGAATGTCCTCCGGAATGTCGGGGTGAAGCTTCGTAAAGCCTTTAACGTGCGCTTCATAGACGATCGTCTTATCCCACGGGCGCGATTTGAAGCGTTTTGAGAACGGCAGAGTAGGTTTCCATCGCACTTTCGGCCGTGGACTGACGACGCATTTCGGCGTGAACGCCGCACTGTCACGCTCGTCCATAACGATGTCATCGCCGCCGACGACATAGCCGAAGTGGGCGTCGTTCCATTGAACATCTCCGCGGAGTTCGCGCGCATAGGGATCGACGAGAAGTTTGTGGGGATTGAAGCGATGGCCCTCCGTAGGGCTATATGGGCCATGAACCCGATAGCCATAGAGCTGCCCTGGTTTGAGGCCTGGTATGTATCCATGCCAGACTTCATCGGTGAACTCCGGCATCGGTATGCGCGCCGTCTCCTGTTGGCCGTCGGCCGCAAAAAGGCAAAGCTCGACGCGCGACGCGTTCGCAGAATAAAGCGCAAAATTTATGCCACGGGAATCTGCGTTGGCGCCAAGAACTGCAGGAGACCCAGTTTGAACGCGGTATCGAGATCGGCTCAAATGCGCTGTCCTTCCGCTTGGTCGAGAATAAAGACGAGGACGCCAAGCGGCGGTAACGTCAGCCGCAAAGCTTGCGCATGGCCATGATGGGACTGCTGCTCGGTGTAATTCTCACCGCCATTCCCGACGTCGGACCCGCCGTAGCGAGCCGAATCCGAATTGAAGCGTTCGAGCCACCGGCCCGCGTGCGGCACCCCGATCATATAGTCGTGACGGACGACGGGCGTGAAATTGCAAACCACAAGCGCCGGTCGATCATGCTCATAACCGATACGAAGATAACTCAGCACGCTGTCTCGATCGTTTCCGCCGTCGATCCATTGAAATCCCGAGGCCTCACAATCCTTGACGTGAAGGGACGGGTATTCGCGGTAAAGAGTATTGAGGTCCCGTACCAGCACTTGTATGCCACGATGGCTTTCATCGGCCAGAAGATGCCAATCAAGCGCTCGATCGTGCGACCACTCGTGATTCTGAGCAAATTCGCAGCCCATGAACAGCAGCTTCTTACCGGGATGCGTCCACATGAATGAAAGATATGCACGAAGGTTCGCAAACTGCTGCCAGCGATCGCCCGGCATCCGCCCGATGAGGGATTTTTTGCCGTGCACGACCTCGTCGTGGCTGATCGGGAGAATGAAATTTTCGTCCCATGCGTAGATAAGGCCGAACGTCAGCTCATTGTGGTGATACCGGCGATGAATCGGATCGAGCGAGATGTATTGCAGTGTGTCGTGCATCCATCCCATATTCCATTTGTAATTGAAGCCCAGTCCGCCATCCGCAACAGGACGAGAAACGCCCGGCCAAGCGGTCGATTCTTCGGCGATGGTGATCGCGCCAGGGAAGCCATCACGGACTCCGCCATTCATATTTTTCAGAAACGAAACCGCTTCCAGGTTTTCGCGGCCATTATGGATATTCGGAACCCATTCTCCGGGCTTTCGGCTGTAATCGAGATAGAGCATCGATGCGACGGCATCGACCCGCAGACCATCGACGTGGTAGCGGTCGAACCAAAAGGCGGCGTTCGATTCCAGGAAGTTTGCGACTTCCTGCCGACCGTAGTTATAAATCAGTGTGTTCCAGTCTTTGTGAAAGCCCTTGCGTGGATCCTCGTGCTCGTAAAGCGCCGTTCCATCAAAGCGAACGAGACCATGAGGGTCGGACGGAAAATGCGCCGGAACCCAATCCAGAATGACCCCGATACCCGCCTCATGAAAGCGATTGACGAACTGCTCGAATTCTTCGGACGTTCCGAACCGAGCGGTCGGCGCAAAAAGTCCGATCGGCTGGTATCCCCATGATCCGCCGAAGGGATGCTCCGATATCGGCAGCAGTTCGATGTGAGTGAAGCCGAGATCCAGGACATAGGGAATGAGTTCGTCGGCGATCCTCTCGTAGCTGAGCAGCGTATTGTCCGCCCCTCTGCGCCACGAACCCAGGTGCACCTCGTAAATGGAAATCGGTGCGGTTCGCGCGTTTCGACCCTGCCGCCATTCCATCCATTGCGCATCATTCCAGCTGATTGCCCTCGCACTCGGTACGCGAGAGGCCGTCTGCGGAGGCGCTTCGTGCGCTTGACCGTAAGGGTCGGCTTTCGCAGGCAGCAGATGACCATGAGCGTCCAGCAGCTCATACTTGTAGAGGGCACCCTCCCCAACATCTGGAATGAAAATTTCGTATATCCCGACTCCGGGATGTCGCCGCATCGGATGGCGGCGGCCATCCCAGTTGTTGAAGTCGCCAATCACGCTCACGCGTTCTGCGTTAGGCGCCCACACTGCGAAGTGAGCACCACGCACGCCCAACTGTTCGCATACATGGGCGCCGAGTTTTTCATAGGCGCGCCTGTGACGGCCTTCGGCCAGCAAATAAAGATCAAGTTCACCTAGAAGGGACGGAAACCGGTACGGGTCTTCTGCTTCCCAAGAGGCGTCCGCGTTCGAGAAGCGCAAGCGATAGCCATCATCAAGGCCTGCCATTACGGCGCCAGCGAAAAAACCTCTCGGATCGATCAGCTCCATGGGCGCAATGATCGTCCCCTCGGTGCGCGTGATCAGCTCCGCCTTCGTCGCGTCAGGATGAAAGGCACGGACAACTAAGTGGCCGCTATCACCAGGATGCGGACCGAGGATAGAGAATGGATCTCGGTGCCGACCCGTGGCGATGAGCTCGATGGCATCATTCTGGATGCCCTTCCTCATTGCAGAGCTGCTCATTTTTCTCCCGCAATTCGGGCTAGCAAATCGATAATGCCGCGCACCGGAATTGACAGCCAGGCCGGCCGGCTCGCGAGTTCATACTGCGTTTCATAGAAAGCCTTCCGGAGCAGAAAAAGTCTCAGCAAAGCTTTCGAGGTAGCTGGATCCTGAGGATAGCTCGGGATATTTTTCGCCTCCGCAAGACAAGCATTTCGGCAATCCTTCACCGCGCGGTCGCGCCATGCGAACGCCAATTCGCGGGCGCGTTCCGGCGGAACGAGGCCGCGCTCGTTGACACGATCCACCGCAGCCCATGCCGCGTAGTCCAATGATCTCAACATGCCTGCGAGGTCGGCTAGCGGCGTCGTCTTCGTGCGCCGCTCGGCAAGCGGCCGGGCCGGCTCGCCCTCGAAATCGATGATCATCAGATCGTTCTGGACGATCAAAAGCTGGCCAAGATGATAGTCGCCGTGAATGCGCGTCTTGAGACCTGATGGCTTGATCGACGCGCATCCGTCGAGCAATTCGCCGATGGACGATTCCTGGGAAAGGATGAGTTGGATGCAATCGTTGATGCTACCCCCCGCGGGGTCGGATGCAG
>ERZ778017.3257-NODE-3257-length-11798-cov-6.752278_pt1 | contig 11798 bp, 6 predicted proteins | sample MGYA00375747_ERZ778017 | MGnify/ENA primary metagenome ERZ778017 (study PRJEB29350, sample SAMN05509838) | bioreactor metagenome | biome: bioreactor; material: wastewater | place: South Africa: University of Cape Town | collected 2014-03-17 ... | reverse complement strand
CGTTTGGCAACGTCAAAGTGTCGGTAACAGTAGCCGATGACACAACAGCGGTGAACAAAGCAATAGTCAAGAATTTCATTATAGAGAAAGGATTTTGTCAACAAGTTTACAATGACAAAATTCCATTTGTAATTTATATGGCTGCAAAATGCTCCACGTGCGACATGTGTAGCAAAAACCAGTTAACCATAAAACCGTAGGATAAAAAGCGAGAACAAAAGGATAGTTAGATCACTTCACGTTCAATGCACATTCTTGTGCCTCGTCTGTGTTGATTGTACTGAAAACTGGCCATTTCGTTTCAGGTTGCGCACCGTACTTAACGGCTGCAAGAAAAATTTACGAGCATGTCCTGAATGCACAAATGGTTGCAAAAAGGCACATACACACTGGCGAGGAAAGTACACAGATTCGACATTGAACAGCAAGAGAAGAGATTGCATCTGCGTTGCATCAGATAAGTATGACATGTAGCACTCACATCACTGTTGTTGGCTAGTTATTTTTATTTGCAATGGTGTGAAACATTGCGACTACAGGAAATATATTCTGATTAAACTGATGTATTTCTAAACACTGCAGGTATAGGAATATCTAGGTACTAAAAGTGCGCTAAAGGCGGTAGATTAACTTATAAAGCTAATAAAGCACCGGCGGCTAAAGCAGCAACACCAGCAACTTGGACTCTGTTACCAGAGGCTTCGAAAGAGGTGACGACTGGAGCGGTACCGTTCTTAGAAGCAGAAGAGTGAGCTGGACAGTTAGTAACTTCTGGGCCACAAGAGGTGATAGTGGCGACAGTAGTCAAAGTATCAGTTTCAGTGACGTTGGCGGCGATGGCAGCAGCAGCGAATAAAGCAAGGGTAGCGAATTGCATATTTAACGAAAGACAAAAGTTGGTGAAGAAAAAAGAAAAAACTTTATCAAACTGGGTTGATCATTGTCCAATATATATAGCCAAATTTTGTGATAAGTTTTTTTCATTGTGTTTACATTTCAACCGTAAAATTGTAGACTCATGGATATTTTCTTCGACAATGGTAGCCATATCACCAGTTATTCCGGTATATGAGCAGATGGACGCCTTTGACAGGTATTTTTTCATCGGTTTTTTATCTTCAACGGAAAATTTTTACGACAGGAAAAAATCGTCCTTCCGCATTGGGTAGGATCCATACCGTTTTTGTCCTGGCAAAAAGACATTGACTTTCGGCACCTTTCATATTCTCTTCCAAGGAATTATAAGGATTTACTCTAAAGCTAGTAATAGTGACATTTGCAGCTACACCTGTCAAAGTTATCAACATGTCTTTAGAATATTTAGGTGAGTTCAGCCAGCACCATGGTGGTGGTATTCAACAATAGCCAGAACTGTCCCGGTGCCCGCCACGGTCTGATATATTTACGCGACCGCGTACATGTCAGCACGATGTTGTTTTGATTTCGGTTATCTACCTATTTACGTATGATCGCGTTGTTGCTCTGTTACGAGATAACAAATCCCGGTTTCTATAGCATCCATTGCTTGTTTTGCTACGGCAAGTATTCTACAGTTTAGTGACCCCCAATGTAATTTATCAATTTAGTGCTCAGTAAACTACTTTGGTCAAGCCTCGTACGTGCCAGCCATGCCAAAGTTACATGTGTGAAACCACCCTGAATTCACTCATGGGTTCATATGTGTAATTTAGCCGAGGGACGTTTTTACCTGTATAACTTCATTAATCTTAACGACGTTGCGAAAGGTAATTGCCGGCTTTGTATCGGATTTATTCTTACCAGTAGTATTGTATATTCTAGTCTCAATGATAACAGGCAATTCAGAATAATGACGAGATCAGCAATATCTGGCTTTGGCTCGGGTGATTGCCCCAAACGGTACTTAATTTGCATTACTTCGACACATGTTAACTAAATATGGCCATAACTTGTTCTCAATGTAGTATTTTTTTTAAGAGATTTTGCAATTAATGTGGAAAAATTATAATATTTTCCATCAACAATTTTTGCACCATGAAGCCAGTCTATTTGTGGCATTGCAAATCAAGAACCCCAAGGCATTCATAGCATGTGGAACCCTTTTGAACCGTTTCATTGCCGTATTATTGCTTCACATTAAATGTTCTTTTACACCCTGAGGTGTTTCATGTATATTCCTTCTCTGGGGCTCGAAGCGATGGATCAAAACCCAAATCAGTTAGACAAGCAGGTACAAAATAAATAAACTTACATTAATGCGGTTTGCCTGGCATTACAGAATGCTACATTGTATAAGAGCACAATTGTTCAGATATTATTTTGGCATGATGCCTTTTCATATGTCCTTTCGCATATGATGTAGCCACCCTGTAGTAGAGAAACAGAAAAACTATCCATGCTGCGCTGATAATTGTTACAAACAATGGTAGCAATCAACTTGTTGGGTCAGTAGAGAAAACTCACTCGTAGTGATACGGCAATGTCAGTTAGTAATTCCGGAGTGGTGTTTAGTCAGAAAAAGTGCGGTTACCACCACCGTCGGTATCACGGCAAAAGACGGCCATAGATTATAGTAAAAGACAAACAAACACTAGAAAACAAGAGCCGACCCAACGGCATTAAACAATGTTAGCAATTAACCCTTATCTATTAATCCAATGACGATTTTGTAGTTTCCCCAAAATGGTGTGGGCTTAGGGACAATCTCGGTAAAACACCGGCCTAGGGAAAACAATTTAGTGCGGGAATTTTTGATTGCAGGTCGCATGTTCCCCCAAATTCCACGTCGAGACGGTTGCAAACTAAGCGGACACTGACCTGGGGTTTAGAGCAGTTCCCCAAATGGAAAATTTTGATTCTGATCTACTGTTGTTACTACATTAATCATATAACTGCTATCGATACTGCGTTTACACGACAAGAGTCTCAAGGGATTAATGAGTCAACCAAGTCAGTCTACTGGTGAAATCCACCACGATCCTCTCGATCCTTCTCCAGCTGGTGGCGGTGTTCCAAATAATGACACCACTGGCAGTAAACCATCATCAAGAAAACCTTCCATCATATCTAAATCGTCACAAACAGTGCCTCCAATCATCAACAATAGATCAAGTATGGCCACCAATGTGCCAGCAATGCAAACCCACGAGATGGTGCCTCTTCCTTCTAATTTACAATCATCAATCCCACTACTGAAGGCCAATCCCTCCGTCAAATTTGACGATGATGGCGCCCAGGAAAGATCAAGACGGTTCACTATATCGTCCCAGCCGAGCGCAGTCAACTTGACGGGTCAGCCGCAACCGCAACCTCAACAACAAATACATCAGCCTGGGGTGCTGAGAAATGCAAGTTTGTTGAAACAGCTCAAGGACTCGGTTGACGGGTTATCGTTCCTTCCAAATATCCAAACGAAAATTCAATCCAACAAGTCTTCAGCAAATTCATCGAGAGTTCATTCTCCCGATATCGTTTCTCCAAGATTGAACATTTCTCCATTTGATGGGAAACAAAAACGGATGAAGTCACCAACACCTCCCCCAGCTGCAGAAGAAAGATTATCACCACATCAAGCCGCAGCTTCGAATCAACTTCCATTGTCACTGAACGAATCGTCAAGAAGAAATTCAAAGACCGACCCTATCAACATATCGAGAAAGAATTCTGCAAAAAAGATACCGAAGAAAATCCTCGTAGCCTCGCCAGTTGGCCCTCCAGTACCATTCCAACAATTTCTCACGTTTGAAGACGATGGAAAATTCCACATCTTACTAGCATGTACTGGTAGTGTTGCTACAATCAAAGTGCCAATGATAATTGACAAATTGTTCCAAATCTATGGCACTAACAAAATCTCTATTCAACTAGTTGTCACCAAGGCGGCCACGCATTTCCTTAAGGGGACTAAAATCCACAATGATGTCAAGATTTGGCGTGACGAGGATGAATGGGCTAATTACGAATATTCGACTACAGAAACCACCGCATGTAAAAAACCAAAGAACCCGTTCGATAAAATGATTTTGCATAACGAATTAAGAAGATGGGCTGATATAATGCTTATTTCTCCTTTATCTGCAAATACACTTGCGAAAATTGCTAATGGTATTTCAGATAATTTGTTGACCAATATCATTAGGGCCTGGGGACCACAACAATCAAATATCAAAAAACCTATTTTAGCTGCCCCAGCGATGAACACATTTATGTACACCCATCCAATCACCGCAAAACAATTGGCAATTTTAAGCTCCCCAGATTGGTTTGGCATTGAAATCTTAAAACCAGTAGAGAAAGTATTGGTCTGTGGGGACATTGGTATGGGAGGAATGAGAGAATGGTCTGATATTGTTGATATATTAAGAAGAAGAATCAGTGGTCTTAAAGCTGAGCGAGCCAAATTAGATGGTGATGATGATATTGAAGAAGCTGAAGAAGAGCACGATGACGAAGAAAATCAGGACGATGGTGATGACGGAGATAACGACGACGACGATGATGACGAGGATGATGATGACGACGACGAGGACGATGAAGAAGAAGACGGAGATGAAAACGACGAGCATCTTGATACTAACGATGGAGAGGAGGAAGATGACGACGACAGTCATAATGCCAAATCTCACAAACAAGGACCAAACCACGATGCAAATGACACAGAGGACGATTTGATATTTGAGCTCACGGACCAAGACTGTGAAGATGGAAAACAAATCGAACAAAAGTTACCCATACCAAAAGAGACGCAAAATATAATATGAGAACCAGTGGCTGGATTAATTAAATATTGTATTATTATAGCTAGTAATGCAACATCATTTTTGAGTAGTTCAAAACTGATGCAAGTATGTTTTGCTGAGGGTTTAAGTATTTACGATTAACTGATGTAATTGGCAAAGTCTGGCAGTAAAGGCAAATTGTTCTTCACCACGAGATCGGCAATCAAATCCAATTGGATTTGATTGTGGTGGATGACGAATTCGGTCAAGTCAAGACCGTTCAGTAGATAATGAAGCAACATTCTCTGGTTCTTCAATTGATGAATAATGGTGAGGTTATAGAGTAAGCTATCGACCAAATCGTCGATTTTATTATGCGTCGTGGGTAAGTCCAAAGAAGAAAGAAGAAGTGTTTTCGTGACTGGAGTGGTAATCGATGGGTTTAATTTATCAAATTTGATTAGTTTCGACGACGAAAGCCACGAAAGTACTAGCATGTTTCTAAACTGTTTAGCATTTTTCGCCAACTTGATTGATTTCTTACAGACGAATCGATTGATCCAAAAACTAATCATCTGGGCTGAGGTCATCGGAAGAGCCAACCGATTTGATTGGTAAAATTGATTATAGATCAAATTTTCAAGGGTGTAGTTCTTGAGAATTGTAGGCAATGTGACTTGGTTATTATTTGATTTGGTTCGTTGTGTTTCCACCACAGTGATATCGGGACACAAGTCTGTCAACCTGCACGCGATCCTCGTTGCGATATAATTTTGGTACCTTTTTTCTTCATGTAAAGGAGAATAGTTCAATGGGACATAACTTGAACCAAACGTTTCATCAAGGTTCAATTTGTTCCAATTCACCACGGTGACGGGGTCATTGGTGGTGAGGTCGACTCGATTTTGACAGTAGGCAAAGTTTTTGTAACCTATATCAACCGAAAGCACGGAAAAATCAGTGATATTGAAGTCCCTTTCGATGTGTTTATACAACTCCAAACCTGATATTATGGATTGGATCCGGTTCTGTTTGTTTGTAGCACTAGCAAACCCGCACAAAAGACCAATTTGATTAAGGGTTGAAATTTTGCATTTTGAGAGAACTGCATTCATTACGTACACCAAGTTGCCCACATCTGTTGACAATGAATGTAGTGACTGCTGTTTGATTTGTTTTACATTACAAGGTAAACAAATAAGTACATGGTAGCGCCAACTATTAAACGTGGCGGTAAATGTCAGCCAGCAGCAATTTCGTAGTTTCAGTGAGTACAGTGAGAGTAGGGACTCTTGATGCTGCTCCTTGTATTATTATTGATGGAAGTGCTCATGAGGTAAAGAATATAGTAATATTGCAGCCATTTATGAATGGACGAGAAGTGACAATATAGTGGAAAACACTTGATGTAAAAAATCAACCGAGTGCATTACCGAGCACAAATATCAAAGAGGATTGAGTGTCAGGATGAGTGGAGGGCGTAGATGACTGGATTGATTTCATGGTTGTTGAGGTTGCCAGAGTGTGTCGTACTTTGCAAAGCTGCAGGTTTGCAACACATTATGCGTCAGAAGCAACGAAAATAGATAGTGGAAGAGGAGGAGCATTAGAGGGTATGCGTTACCAGTAGTGGGAATAGACGAAATAGCAGCACACAAAAAGAGATAAATAGAACATAATGATTCCAATTTGACAAAGTTTTCACTGTTTCTTCAACGACCATTAATGGCACTATAGTGCAGAACCTACCGTACAATGCATCGTAGGTTTAGGGTATTATTTCAGTAAAAGTTGTTTTTTTCAGTTGGGGTTGTTCCATTCAGTTGCAATAGGGTCCATGGGGTCTATATATTCAAGTAAGATCTGAAATAAACAATAATGTGACTCGTATACGCGCAGACATCAATAGACCAGATATGGACCCTATTGCATTTGAATTGAGAAAAACCTAAATGTGAAAATAAAGTGGATATAGGCTATTGGGATCTTCCAGCAATATAGCCGATGACAATTGTTAGAAGCTGTGGTTGTGAAATTCAACAGTTTATCGTAGTTTAAGATAGTAGACGCGAGTTGGTCGTAAATCTGCGACGAATTATTTTTACCTAACGTGATTCTGTAATGAACGATCGAGTAATCTAGTAGAAAATGGAGGTCCACCGACGTGACAAGTTTCTGGATAGTTCACGTCCATACAGGTGGTGGAACGATCATACTGCCCTGGTAAAGAAAATTCTAGAAGAGAGTAACTTGCTGTCTTACAAGTAGTTCACCAGAGTGCAGTAGCCCCGTATCTAAGCAATCAGGGGAGTTTTCGAGAGCCCAGCCCAGGCCGTTGGCTGTTATTGTTTACGTGTGGCAGAGTATAAGGGGCAAACGGGCTTACTTGAGCGAAGATAAATTAGGCATGGCATCGTGGGATGAGCTTACATTGAGGCAGAGCTTACATTGAGGCAGAGCTTACATTGAGGCAGAGCTTGCATTGAGGCAGAGCTAAACTTGGAAGGCTGATGGCTTATCGATGACACATGGCGCAGCAATGGCGATACTGGCACACAGAATGGCACCCAATTGGCGACGCATCAGCCTACGCGGTCCTTACTTGGCCGCTCACCGTGGCTAGGACTCTTCCGCCTTGATGGACTCTGTGGCGCCATTACGGAATCCCGGTGTGTCGACCTGTATTCAGCCCTTTGACGGTAGCGCCGAGATGACCAATTTCACAGGCTGTGACGTGAAGATAGTGCCATTGGTAAGAATGCAGAGAGGTAAACGTTAAATAGAGTACTTGCAGCAGAATGTGGCGCCTGTAGTTGTAGACGGTAAATGATTAGTTTTCCTTATTGAGAAACTATAGACTGGAAGATTTGCAGTGCCACAAAATAGCCGTCGTGCACATCCACCAAGGTAAAAAAAAGAAAACTCGGGCAGCAAATCACCACGCCAATTCCGGCATGGTTGTCTCAAGGTTAGTCATGGCAAGTGTATGCGGGTGCGTTCAGGCACTACACTCTGGACGGAATCCTATACAGTGTCGAACATCACTACAATATACTGGGCAATCCTGCAGTGAATGCGAATTCTCCTTCCTGCGTCTCCTGTGTCTGTTACATAGTATTGCTACTAGCTGTATGTATAAATACTACATTGTACCTCTAAATGGGGTGCAGGTTCCGGCATATTGCCCGACAAAAGTATAAGGGAAGAATGTAGCGTCATTTCGTAAAGGAGGGCGCAGTTGGAGATGTACTCATTGAAGTTTGTCATCAACAACGGGAAAACTACAATGGCTCAATAAAAGTCTGCAACGCGATGGAGATAAGAAGCAAGTTATATGTTAGCCGTTAGAGGTGCAACATTGCTGCTAGATAGCAAGTCACGGGCGGGCAAAAATAAATGCATATGATATAACCCAATTAGGAAACAATCGTTCCTGATTTCGATGAAGGCAAGATGAAATTCCATATTCACGAAGGGACACAGATTCGAGCCACCTCGTGTACACGCCAACTATAGCGCGACGAAAGATGGTTTGAGACAGAGATGGTTGTAGTGGTTGATGGACGGTTCTTGCCCTTCGGTGACAGCCATGGTAACAGAGGGTATGGTTGCGTGGTGTTCTCGATAGAATGGTTATTTTTGGAATCCTCCTGATTTGCTTATCTCCACGTGCCGAGCAACTCCTATTGTTTCTTTTTTTATGCAAGCTTTTTTACGTGTTTTCCTGAGGCTGTGGAAACCTCGACTATATAAGAAGATAAAATTTCACAATAAAATTTTCACTTAGTTATCACATCAATCGTTTAACAATGCAATTCAAGACTGTTATCATTGCTTTATCCGCTGTTTCTGCTGTTTCCGCTGCTAACAACTCCAACTCCACCTCCTCCTCTGCTGGTGGCGCTCAACAAGTTGGTGTCGCTGGTGCCGTCGGTGTCGTTGCTGCTGCTGGTGTTGCTTTGTTATTATAATTTAACTGGTTTAAAAGTGTTTGTAATATACAATAATTAATTAATTAATATATGTAATTTGAGGATTCTTTTACTGGCTTGTAGTAAGATGAAAAAATGCCTGAGAAATTGGCTATATATTAGGTTTGTAATCAAGACGGTGATTTCTGAGGCTGCTACGATAGAACAATACTGATGAATTGGCTTCGCTTCTAGGCTAGCCACAAGCTGAGTTGGTAATGTTTTACGCCAACTAGGCACCAGAGATGTTCTGTGGTAACCATGGCAATTAAGTGTCACTAATAAATCCGTGCTGATGCAGCAGACATAATACAACTGACTTGGCATAGTGGACCTTAAGACCGATTAACGAGCGAAACCCAAGAGTTTACCCAATGGTTGCACGTTTGCCTCCACTAATCGATTCTATTGCCACTTTCACTTATTCTTCGAACTTTAGATTTTGGCCAGTTTCATAGGGAGTGATTATATTTACCATACCATTGAAGAGTCATTATTATCCACATCAGTACGGCTTTTGGAGTTGACTAAGACATATACTGGTCTTTTAGCTGACAGTACGAACAGACTAGCGAAGTATGATTCAACTGGTTGTACGTGGGTTAGGAAGCAAATTGCTTGGGAAAAAACACTAACCTGAGATTTGGGTAGTTAGAAAAGAAAATCCAACCAGTGAAATACATTTCAATTAGAGAAGGGAATAACTGTAACTGATACCTTTTTAACTTCGAGTTCTTTGCTGACACTACTGTTACTCTAAGTGACACTTCCTCGAACCGGTTGGTTTTTCACCCAGGACAAGAATATGTTATAATATGAAAACATGAATGTCTGCCAGGGGATATGTATTGGGCTAAGCAGATACAGATATCGATTTTTGCGAGCATCTTGATGAATTACACATGGCATTTTCACTACTTTTTCTTATTTAAGTTCCGTTTATCAGACCTGAGATTATAGGGAATGTTTTATATATCCTGAAATCAAATAATTTAGTTAAACAGCAGCGTCGGCACAAGTGCCTATGTAAAACAGACAAATGTAGACATTTCTGAGTCGTAATATACTTAATATTGTTCATAATCACCCTAAAACGACTTAAAACTATGAATTGTTAACTCTTAGATCAAAGCTATTTACATTCAACATAGAACCGGCCTTGGTTCCGTAATTGTTACGTTTGCTCGACTGTAGTTGAGAAATCCTTGATTGAAATCATCGTGTGTTGTACCTGCTTGAGCAATTCTTACCCAAATGGTGAGCCACATTAATCAGATTAATTTTGACTCATTTTAGTCATTACATAATTGCGCCATTATTATATTCCTGGAACTTTTGGTCTGGTGTGTGTCGCTATATATACATGCGTCTTAGCAACTTTAGCTAGAGTTGTGGATTTTGTTCTGGTTATGCCCTGAGCCTATAGGTTTCAAAGTTTACCCAGGTATGTACCACAGACTCGTATAAATACAATAAAAAGATAAGAAATAATGCAGTTTCTTGACGTAACCAAACAGTTCACAAACAGAACGCCATTCCATTACAACACACCCAGGTATTCTGCTACATACGAAGCAGCACTACGTATTGTTCAAATATGTATAACCACTATAGTTAACGCGGGACACATGTCATGACTACATATACATAATAGAATACGAGTTATTCATAGCCACTATAGGCTCTGCAAATGCAAAAGAACATTGGAATCAGATTATACCAATTAACGGCTTATAACAATAAACATTTGATTTAATTTGCAGCCAGTCAAATTGGCTCTATTCTTCGGATTTAAAGAACGGGGCCAATTTGATATTCCCACTATATATACCAGCAAATTATTAATTGTAAAATTAGTAATCCTGTAGATTTACTTCTTCAATCAATTGATATGGCTTCACTTCTTCACGGTTCTTGCCTCTGTAAGGCTACTACTTTCGATATTGTCGATAAGGATATTTCTCCAATTATTTGCTACTGTGAACATTGTACAAAGTTATCGGGCTCAATCGGGAGTGTCATTGCTGTTGTTAAACCAGAGAACTTCAAAATTTCTGGACCAGTGAAGGTTTATGTCACTGAAGCAACTGATTCCGGGAAACCAAAGTCAATTCATTCCTGTGAACAATGTTCTTGTTTAATTTACACTCAACCTAAAGCTATGGGTGACTTACTTTGTGTTCGGTCAACTTTACTTGATGGAGAATTTCCATCGCTGCTTAATCCAAGTGTAGAATATTACCCTGAGAAAAGACCAGGTTACTGTGTCCTTGAAATTGCCAATCAAAAATCTTAAGTATAGCTACCAAGATTGCTTACTAAGATTGTAGAGGTTTCATAGCTAAACCCACAGTGATGCTACTATGCATATGAGAAAAAGTCCCAGTGTTTTCAGTTTATACGTATGATGTTTATGACCTCAGTATTTACCAATATTATGATCATGTTTAAATTTACATTTCAAGAAATCTGTGTAGAGACATAAAGATATAAAACAGAGAAACAATCAATCTCAGAGAATATGCCAATGGATATTAGAGATCTCATACAACCCAGAAACCCGTTTTACTTCAAAAAAATCTCCCGGGGGTGAGTCGAACACCCGATCTCAAGATATCTTTTGAGGTTACAAATTACAGTCTCGCGCCTTAGCCAGCTTGGCCACCGGGAGGATTTCCGAAGAAATAAAAAGCAAAAGAATATATATGGAATTAACTGAAAGGTCATTTTCTTACTCCTCGGTCCCCCACCGCGCCCAAAAAGATTTTGTTTTTAAAAAAGAACTGGTCATTTGGACAACGGTGAAGGATGAAAAGGGTGTCTCATATTTATTACGTCTTAGAAATGTATATTTCGGGGCTTGTTTAGTTTTTTGAGAGAAGTAAAGAAGGGGTTACTTAATGACTTGGTTTGAATACCATGACCCAAATTTGAGTTTCTTGCTCCTGATTCTTTTGCATTACAGATATACGTCATTTAAAAATGAACCAATACCTCCATTGTTGGTACGGAATATACCGTCTACTACTAGCCAAATCCGACGAATCAATTGATTTGTCTGAAGAAACGGTGTCTAATTGGGTTCGCTATTTTACAACTTACGGAGGTATTTGAGTTGATCTTTAAAAAA
>ERZ778017.3256-NODE-3256-length-11802-cov-3.952584_pt1 | contig 11802 bp, 11 predicted proteins | sample MGYA00375747_ERZ778017 | MGnify/ENA primary metagenome ERZ778017 (study PRJEB29350, sample SAMN05509838) | bioreactor metagenome | biome: bioreactor; material: wastewater | place: South Africa: University of Cape Town | collected 2014-03-17 ... | reverse complement strand
CGGCGCGGTGATGCTGCCTGACCTGCAGCTCGTGCCGATCGAGTCCGGCGAGCCGGAATCGGCGGTCGAGGTCCAGGGGGAGCTCGATTCGCCGTCGGCACGGGCGATCAGCCGCGCCATCCGGCGCGGCGACGAGGCCCCGGCGCGCGCCGCAGCCAGCGAAGCCCGGGTCTGAGCGGCGTCGCGGCGCACACCACGCGGGCCGAGTCAACCCCCACGCAAGGACGACCGGCGTCGATGGCGCCGATGGCGCCGATGGCGCCGCAGGCGCGCGCCCGGGCGCACAGAACTTTACGCAGCCCGCACGTGCACGATACGTCGCGGGTCGAGCATCGCATTCACCTACTCATCCCCTCGAGGAACGTCGATGAATGCGATCACCACCACCTCCGCCTGGACGCGCCGGGCCCGATTCCTGCTCGCCGGCGGCGTTCTGGTCGCCCTCGCCGGCACCGCCGCGCTCGCCCAGGCCCATTCCGGCGCCTGGGGCGGGCACCGTCATCACGGCGGGTCCGCCGACGCCGCGGCCGGCCCCGGCGCGATGGGCGCGATGGGCGCGATGGGCGGCATGATGGCCGGCCCCTGGGGCGCCACGATGGGCGGCCGACATGGCGAGCGCATGCTCGACGCGGCCGGCGTCAGCGCGGAGCAGCGGGTGCAGATCCGCCAGCTCGTCGAGTCCGCCCGGGCCGATCGTGAGGCCGCGCGCGAGGGCGGCGGCGCGCTGCACGAGCAGATGCGTCAGCTCTTCACCCAGCCCAACGTCGATGCCAACGCCGCCGAGGTGCTGCGCCAGCAGCAGCTCGCGCGCATGGACGCCACGAGCAAGCGCCAGTTGCAGCTCATGCTCGACGTCAGCGGTGTGCTCACCCCCGAGCAACGCGCCAAGCTTGCCGAGCTGGCCGCGCAGCGCAAGGGCTTCATGCGGCGCGACCGTGCACCGAAGCCGGAGAAGTAAGCTTCGCGTCCTGACCGCGCCCGCAGGAAACCGGCCTTGAACACCCGCTTGCTGCTGATCGACGACGATGTGCGCCTGACCGGCATGCTCGGCGACTACCTGCGCCGCAACGGCTTCGAGGCCGATGCGGCGGGGTCGCTGCGGGAAGGGCGCGAGCGGCTGCGCCAGGGCGGGTTCGACGCGCTGCTGCTGGACCTGATGCTGCCGGACGGCGATGGCCTGGAGCTCACGCGCGAGTTGCGCGCCGACCCCCGCTGGCGTCGCCTGCCGCTGCTCATGCTCACCGCCCGCGGCGAGCCGATGGACCGCATCGTCGGCCTGGAGATCGGCGCCGACGACTACCTGCCCAAGCCCTTCGAGCCGCGCGAGCTGCTGGCGCGCGTGAAGGCCTTGCTGCGCCGCGCGGCACCGGAACCGGGAAGCGACGACGTGCTCGTCTTCGGCCGCCTGGAGATCGATCTCGGCGCGCGCCAGGCGCGGCTGGACGGCCGCCCCTGCGAGCTCACCAGCCACCAGTTCGAGCTGCTCGTCGTGCTCGCGCGCAGCCCCGGGCGCGTGCTCTCGCGCGACCAGATCATGGACGCGCTGAAAGGCCATCCGCTGGAGGCCTTCGACCGCAGCATCGACGTGCACATCTCGCGCATCCGCGCGCTGATCGAGGACGACCCCAAGAACCCGCGGCGCGTCCTCACCGTGCGCGGCAGCGGCTACGTCTTCTCGCGCAAGCAGGATGAAGATTAGCCGCCTGCGCCGCACGCCTCGCGGATGCGGACGCGGACGAAACGAACCGCGCGCGCGGGCGCAGCGGGAGCGGACGTGAAGTCGCTCTACCTGCGCATCTGGCTCACCGTGGTGGCGGCGCTGGCGCTGTTCGCGCTGGTGTCGGGCTGGCTCGTGCAGCAGCACTTCGAACACGAGCGCGAGCGCTGGGAGGAGCGCGTGCGCGAGCGCACCGAAGCCTGGGCCGAGCTGCTGCAGCGCGGTCTGCCCGACGCGCAGGCGCCGCACGCCGAGCAGGAAGCCGCGCTGCAGGCCTGGTCGCAACGCCTGCGCATGGGGCTGGCCCTGGATGACGCCGACGGCGGTCGCCTGGCCACCAGCGAGCTCTTTCGCCGCCGCGAGGCCGATGCCGGGCCGTCGCTCACGCGCCGGTTGCAGCGCGTGCCGATGGACGACGGCCGCACGCTGTGGGTGCTGCGCCCGGGCGCGCGCGGACCGGGGACGCTGGCGCATCCCGGGGCGTTCGGGGGCCCGCGCATGCACATGGCGCCGGGTGCCGTGCCGCCGCCGACGGGTGCGGCAGCCTGGCTGCCGCGGGCGGGCTGGCCCGGTGGGCCGACGCTGGTGCTGCTGTTGCTGGTGCTGTTTGCCGCGGTCGCCGCCGGGGCGTGGCCGGTGGTGCGCCGGCTGACGCGCCGGCTGGAGGCGCTCAAGCGCGGCGTCGAGGCCTTCGGCGCCGGCGCGCTGCACGAGCGCGTGGCCGAGGACGGCGGCGACGAGGTGGCCGCGGTGGCCGCGAGCTTCAACCGTGCGGCCACGCGCATCGAGGCGCTGCTGCAGTCGCACAAGAGTCTGCTGGCCAACGCCAGTCACGAGCTGCGCTCGCCGCTGGCGCGGCTGAAGATGGCGGTGGCCATGCTCGACGAGACGCCGCAGAGCGAGCGCGACGTACTGCGGCGGGAGATCCACGCCGACATCGCCGAACTCGACGCGCTGGTCGAGGAGGGGCTGCTGGCCAGTCGCCTCGACGCCGCGCCGGGGCACGGCGCGAAGGACGAGATCGACCTCCTCGGGCTCGCTGCGGAGGAGGGCGCGCGCGTCGACGCCATCGTGCGCGGCGAGGCCGTGACGCTGCGCGGCGACGAGCGGCTCGTACGGCGGGCGCTGCGCAACCTGCTCGAGAACGCGCGCCGCTACGGCGGCGGCGAGGTCGAGGTCCAGGTGCGGTTGCAGGACGGCCAGGCGATCGCGCAAGTCTGCGACCGCGGCCCGGGCGTGCCCGACGCCCTGCGCGAGCGCATCTTCGAGCCCTTCTTCCGCCTCCCCGGCCATGCCGAGAGGGCCGGCGGCGTCGGCCTCGGTCTCTCGCTCGTGCGCCAGATCGCGCAGCGCCACGGTGGCAGCGTGCAGTGCACCGCGCGCGAAGGCGGCGGCAGTTGCTTCACGCTGACGCTGGCGCGGGAGGGCGCGCGCGCATGACGCGCCAGAGCACCGCCAGCAGCAGCGCTGCGGCAAGGGTCAGGCCGGCGGTGCTCGCCGCCCAGTAGCCGGGCGCGCCGTGCAGCGCAGCCGGCGCGATGGCCGGCGGGTCGAAGGCCAGCACGTAGCCCCCGCCCAGGCCCACGCCCCACAGCGAGGCGGCGAAGATGAACATCGGCGCCGTGGCGATGCGGTGCGCGCGCAGCACGAAGGCGGCCATGGTCTGCGTGGCGTCGAAGAGGTGGAAGAGCGCCACCCAGGCCAGCAGGGGCAGCGCCGCGGCGATCACCTGCAGGTCCTGCGTGTATAGGCGCACGATGCCGCCGCGGCCGAGGTAGACGAGGCTGCCCAGGGCCGCCGCCACCAGCACGCCCAAGCCGATGCCGTGGCGCGCCAGGGCGCGCGCATCGGGCAGGTCGCGCGCGCCGATGCGCTGCGCCACCAGCGTGCTGGTGGCGATGGCCAGCGCCATCGGCAGCATGAACATCAGCGACACCAGGTTGGCCGCGATCTGGTGCCCGGCCACCGCGTGCGTGCCCAGGCGGGCGATGAAGACGGCCATGAGCGCGAAGCCGCTGACCTCGATCAGGATCGAGAAGCCCATCGGCACGCCCAGCCGCAACTGGGCCCACAGTGCCTGCGCGTCGGGCGCGTGCAGGCCGCGGCCCCAGAGGTGAAAGGGCGCGTAGAAGCTGCTTCGGCGCAACACCACCCAGGCGGCCAGCGCCTGCGCCCACATGACGATGGCCGTGGCGATGGCGCAGCCGACCACGCCCAGCGCCGGTACCTCGAGCGGCGCGATGCCGGTGATCAGCCACGCCGACAGCGGCACCTTCAGCGCCAGCCCGCCGACCTGCAAGGCCATCACCGCCTTTGGGCGCGAGAGCGCGTTGTTGAAGCCGCGGTAGGCCGAGAACAGCAGCGAGGCCGGCAACGAGATGGCCAGCACTGCGAGATAGGCGCGCACCCGCGCCTCCTGCTCGGCCGACATGCGCGCCAGCGTCATGAACGGCTGCGGGAAGAGCAGCACCGCGGAGCCGATCACCGACAGCGCCAGCGCCAGCCACACCGCCTGGTGCAACTGGCGTCCGGCCTGCTCGTTCTGGCCCGCGCCGTAGAGCTGGCCGACGATGGGGCTCAGGGCCAGCACCACGCCCATGAGGCCGATGAAGACGGTGATGTAGGCCGCCGTGCCCACCGACAGCGCTGCGAGGTCGGCCGCCGAATGGCGCCCGAGCAGCAGCGTGTCGACGGTGGCGAATGCCACCACCGAGATCTGCCCGATGAAGAGGGGCCAGGCAAGTTCGCCGATGCGGGCGACGTTGCGCGCCGCGCCGTGCAGGAGGCCGCGGCTCAATAGGCGAGCCCCATCGCCTCGCGCACGTCCTTCATCGTCTGACGCGCCACCGTGCGCGCGCGCTCGGTGCCCATCTCGACGATCCAGTGCACCTTCTTCGGGTCGGCGACCAGCGCTGCGGCGCGTTCGCGCCAGGGCTTCTGCTCGCGGACGATGGCGTCGATCACCGGCTGCTTGCACTCCAGGCATCCGATGCTCGCCGTTTTGCAGCCCTTGTACGCCCAGTCCTTCGTCGCCTCGTCGCTGTAGACCTTGTGCAGGTCCCACACCGGGCACTTCTCGGGGTCGCCGGGGTCGGTGCGGCGCACGCGCGCGGGGTCGGTGACCATGCCGCGGATCTTGCGTTCGACCTCGGCCGGCTCGTCGCGCATGAGCACGGCATTGCCGTAGCTCTTGCTCATCTTCTGGCCGTCGGTGCCGGGCAGGCGCAGCACCTCGGTGTGCAGCGCCTGCGGCTCGACGAGCACGGCGCGTCCGCTGCCGCGCAGGTGCCCGAGCAGCAACTCGGTATCCGCCTCGCTCCAACCCTCCACCGCCGCGGCAGCGCGGCGCACCAGCGCCTCGCCCTTGGCCCAGACTTCGGCCGAACCCGTCTCACCGAAGGCCTTGCGCTGCTTCTCGTAGTAGCGCTGGTCGTCCTTGGGCAGGCGCGCGAGGGTTGCCGCCACGCGCTGCTCGAAGCCGTGCATGCGGCCGTAGAGGTGGTTGAAGCGACGCGCGACCTCGCGCGTGAGCTCGACGTGCGAGCTCTGGTCCTCGCCCACCGGCACGTAGGTCGCCTTGTAGATCAAGATGTCGGCCGCCTGCAGCAGCGGGTAGCCGAGGAAGCCGTAGGTCGCGAGGTCGCGGTCCTTGAGCTTCTCCATCTGGTCCTTGTAGGTCGGCACGCGCTCGAGCCAGCCCAGCGGCGTGCCCATGGCCAGCAGGGTGAAGAGCTCGGCATGCTCGGGCAGGCGGCTCTGGATGAAGATCGTGCTCCTGTCCGGGTCCAGGCCCGCGGCGATCCAGTCGATCACCATCTCGTAGACGTTCTTCTCGATGACCTCGCGCTGCTCGTAGTGCGTGGTCAGCGCGTGCCAGTCGGCGACGAAGTAGAAGCAGTCGTGTTCGTCCTGCAGTCGCACCCAGTTCTTGAGTGCGCCGTGGTAGTGGCCGAGGTGCAGGGCGCCGGTGGGGCGCATGCCGGAGAGGACGCGGGAACGCATGGCTTGGGGCTGGGCAAAGGACAAAGGGGACGATTCTCGCCGATCGACCATCGTTCGAGGCGGGCGGCCTGCCGCCTCGGTACACTGCGCGGCCCCATGAAGCGCATCGTCATCCTCATCTCTGGCCGCGGCTCCAACATGCAGGCGATCGTGCAGCGCTGCGCCGAGCAGCGCTGGCCGGCGCGCGTCGCCGCGGTCATCGCCAACCGCCCCGACGCCAAGGGCCTCGAATTCGCGCGCCAGAACGACATCGCCACCGCGGTCGTCGACCACCGGACGCAGGCCTCGCGCGAGGCCTTCGATGCGGCGCTGGCGCAGGCCATCGACGGCTTCGCACCCGACCTCGTCGTGCTGGCGGGCTTCATGCGCATCCTGGGCGCGGCCTTCGTGCAGCGCTACGAAGGGCGGCTGCTGAACATCCATCCCTCGCTGCTGCCGGCCTTTCCCGGGCTGCACACCCACCGCCGGGCGCTGGCGGCCGGCTGCAAGCTGGTGGGCGCGACGGTCCACTTCGTGACGCCCGAACTCGACCACGGGCCGATCGTCATGCAGTCGGCGGTGCCGGTGCTGCCCGGCGACGACGAGGAGGCTCTGGCCGAGCGCATGCTCGCCACGGAACACGTGATCTACCCGCAGGCGGTGCGCTGGTTCGTCGAGGGCCGGCTGGTCGTCGAGGCGGGCGTCGTGCGCCAGCTCGACGGGGCTTCGCAGGTGCTGATGTAGGCCATGCATCCAAACGCCTTGCTCGACCTCGCCACCGAGCTGCTGCGCCAGGTGCTGCGCCTGGACCAGCCTGCCGATGCCGTGGTCTCGGCCTTCTTCCGCAAGCACAGGGCGCTGGGTGCGCGCGAGCGCCACGCGCTGGCCGAGACCGCGTATGCCGTGCTGCGCCAGCGCCTGCTGCTGCAGCATCTGGCGCAGTCCGGCAGCGGCGCGCTCGAGCGGCGACTGGCGATCCTGGCCTGGCGCGGCGGCGCGGGCTCGTTGCGCGGCGCGCTCGGCCCGAGGGAGCAGCAGTGGCTCGAACAGGTGAGCGCCATCGACCGCGAGGCGCTGCCCGAGAAGCTGCGCCACAACCTGCCAGACTGGCTCGCCGGGGCGCTGCGCGAGCAGTTGCCGCAGGACGAGTTCTGGCCGCTGGTGCATGCGCTGTCGGAAGCGGCGCCGCTGGACCTGCGCGTGAACACGCTGAAGGCGCGGCGCGAGGACGTGCAGCGTGCGCTGCTCGAGGCCGGCATTGCCGCCGAGCCGACGCCGTATTCGCCCTGGGGGCTGCGCGTGCAGGGCAAGCCCGCGCTCAACAAGCTCGAGGTCTTCACGTGCGGCGCGGTGGAGGTGCAGGACGAGGGCAGCCAGTTGCTGGCGCTGCTGCTGGACGCCAAGCGGGGCGAGATGGTGGCGGACTTCTGCGCCGGGGCCGGCGGCAAGACGCTCGCCCTCGGTGCGGCGATGCGCAACACCGGGCGGCTCTACGCCTTCGACGTCTCGGCCCACCGGCTCGACGCGCTCAAGCCGCGGCTGGCGCGCAGCGGCCTCTCCAACGTCTATCCTGCGCGCATCGCGCACGAGCGTGACGACAGGGTCCGGCGCCTGGCCGGCAAGGTGGACCGCGTGCTGGTCGATGCGCCCTGCTCGGGCCTGGGCACGCTGCGTCGCAACCCCGACCTGAAGTGGCGCCAGAGCCCGCGCGCGGTGGGCGAGCTGCAGGTCAAGCAACAGGCGATCCTCGCCGGCGCGGCGCGGCTTCTCAAGCCCGGCGGGCGCCTCGTCTACGCCACCTGCAGCCTGCTGGCGGCCGAGAACGAGGAGGTGGTGAAGGCCTTCGAGGCCGAGCAAGGGCGCGACTTCGCGGCGCTGCCGGCGCAGGAACTGCTGCAGGCCGCGCAGGTGCGCGAGGCCGCGGCCCTGGTCGAGGGGCCGTGGCTGCGGCTGTGGCCGCACCGGCATCGCACCGACGGCTTCTTTGCCGCCGTCTGGACGCGCCGCTGAAGACACAAAAAGGCCTGCTCTTGCGGAGCAGGCCTATGCCGGGCCCACGCGGGGGCCAGGGCTCAGGCAGGCGTCTTCTGCGGGGGTGCACAAAAGGCCTGCGCGCACCCCTTACTTGAGCTTGATTTCCTTGTACAGCACGTGCTTGCGCGCCTTGGGATCGAACTTCAGGAATTCGAGCTTCTCGGGCGTCGTCTTCTTGTTCTTGCTCGTGGTGTAGAAGTGGCCGGTGCCCGCCGTGGACTCCAGCTTGATCTTTTCGCGTCCGCCTTTGGTGGCCATGCTGGGTCTCCTCGGATCAGAGTTCGCCGCGGGCACGCAGGTCGGCCACGACCTGCTCGATGCCGACCTTGTCGATCAACCGCAGCGCCGCGTTGCTGATGCGCAGGCGGACCCAGCGGTTCTCGTTCTCGAGCCAGAAACGGCGGTACTGCAGGTTGGGCAGGAACCGACGCTTGGTCTTGTTGTTGGCGTGGGAAACCTTGTTCCCCACCATCGGGCGCTTGCCCGTGACTTGACAGACGCGTGCCATGACGCTCGCTCCAGGGTTCTGGGTGAAGGGCCGGATCCACTGCCCGTATCAGGCAAGGACCTCAGCAAAGCCCACAATTATAACGCGATCGAAGGCGCTGCGGTCCTTGATTGCGCCCTCGATCCGGCTTGCGCTCAGGCTTGCTGCTGTTCCAGGAAGCGCTGCGCATCCAGCGCCGCCATGCATCCGGTACCGGCACTGGTGATCGCCTGGCGGTAGATGTGGTCCTGCACGTCGCCGGCAGCGAAGACGCCGGCGACGCTGGTCGCGGTGGCCAGGCCCTCCTGCCCGCCGCGGGTGACGATGTAGCCGTCCTTCATCTCGAGTTGGCCCTTGAAGATCCCGGTGTTGGGCTCGTGGCCGATGGCGATGAAGCAGCCCTTGACCGCCAGATCCGTCGTCCTGCCGTCCTGCGTCGAGGCGATGCGCACGCCGGTGACGCCGCTGTCGTCGCCGAGCACCTCCTGCAGCGTCTGGAAGAGGTGCAGCTCGATCTTGCCGGCGGCGACCTTGGCCATCAGCTTGTCGACCATCACCGCTTCGGCGCGGAACTTGTCGCGGCGGTGGATCACGTGCACCTTGGCGGCGATGTTGGAGAGGTAGAGCGCCTCCTCGAGCGCGGTATTGCCGCCGCCGACCACGCACACCGCCTGATCGCGGTAGAAGAAGCCGTCGCAGGTGGCGCAGGCGCTGATGCCCTTGCCCATGAAGGCGTGCTCGCTGGGCAGGCCCAGGTACTTGGCGCTGGCGCCGGTGGCGATGATCACCGTGTCGGCGCTGTAGGTGCCGGCGTCGCCTTCGAGCACGAAGGGACGGCGCGCGAAGTCGACCTTGGCGATGTGGTCGAAGACGATCTTCGTGTCGAAGCGCTCGGCGTGCTCCTGGAAGCGCTGCATCAGGTCCGGGCCCATCACGCCCTTGACGTCCGCCGGCCAGTTGTCGACCTCGGTGGTCGTCATCAGTTGTCCGCCCTGCGCCATGCCGGTGATGAGCATGGGCTGCAGGTTGGCGCGCGCGGCGTAGACCGCGGCGGTATAACCGGCCGGGCCGGAGCCGAGGATGAGGACGCGGGCGTGCTGGGGTGATGCGGTCATGGCGATGCGGTCGGTGAAAGGGCAGGGCGGCCGGAGCTTGCGTCGCGCCGGACCCACGACGGGTCGCGGGCCGACTGCGCGGCGGCAGGTCCGCGTCGGCCACGCCGGCTCATATGGGCACAATACGCGAATTCTTACAGACCGTGGCGTCACGCGCGCCCGGCGGGGAATCCAGCCACGATGCCCGGCGCCAGCCGCACCGGGCGAGGGTAAAACGAACGAGGGGACTTATCGATGTCGATGCTGTCGAACCTGGATCTGATCCGCCGGGTGCCGTTGTTCTCCATGCTGACGGCCGAGCACGCGCAGTCGGTGGCCGACAGCGTCGTGAAGCGACGCTATCGCCGCGGCGAGCTGGTGGTCGAGCAGGGCCGCAAGAGCAATGCCCTCTTCATCCTGCTCAACGGCCGCGCGCGCGTGCTCACCGCCGACTCGCGCGGGCGCGAGGTCATCCTGGCGGTGCTCGAGGCCGGCGACTACGTCGGCGAGATGAGCCTGATCGACAACGAGCCCCACTCGGCCACCGTGCGCGCCGAGGTGCAGACCGACATGCTGGTGCTGGCGCGTGCCGATTTCGCGCGCTGCCTGCCCGAGGCCTCGTCGCTGGCCTACGCCATCCTGCGCGGCCTCGTGCGCCGGCTGCGCAACGCCGACCGCCAGATCGAGTCGCTGGCGCTGCTGGACGTCTACGGCCGCGTGGCGCGCACGCTGCTGGACATGGCCGAGGACGACAACGGCGTGAAGATCATCCGCCACAAGGTCTCGCGCCAGGACATGGCCAAGGTCGTCGGCGCCTCGCGCGAGATGGTCAGCCGTGTGATGAAGGACCTCGAGGACCGCGATGTCATCGAGACGCAGGAGAACGGCTTCGTCGTCATCAAGGAACGCCTGCAGAACGATTGACGCCGCCGTGCGCTCTTGCGCGCGGCGCGCGCCGTCGCCCGGGCCGCGCGCACCCCTCGCGCACCCATCGCGCACAATGCGCGCATGAGTTTTCCCCTCGGTTCGCTGCAGGGCGACGCCGCTGCCGGCGCCGCGCGCGCGCGGGTGCCCGCGGCGATGGGCGTGCGGCGCCAGCTCGTGCTCGTGCTCGGCTTCGTCGGCTGCGCCCTGCTGCTGCTGGCCCTGGCGACGTATCACGGCGGCGATGCCGCCTACTCCACCTCCGGCACCGGAGATCCCACGCGCAACAGCGTCGGCGCCCTTGGGGCCTGGGTCGCGGACCTGCTGTACTTCCTCTTCGGCTGGTCCGCCTGGTGGCTGGTGCCGGTGAGCTGGCGTGCCTGGCTCTCGGGCCTGGCACGCACGCTGCGCGGCGGCGATGCCGCGGCGTCGAGGCCGCGGCGCGCCTGGCTCTGGCTCGGCCTCGCGCTGCTGCTGGCCGCGAGCTGCGCGCTCGAATGGACGCGCGTCTACCGCTGGGAGGCTGGCCTGCCCGGACATGCCGGAGGCGTGCTGGGGCGGCTGCTCGGCCCCTCGTCGATGCAGGGTCTGGGCTTCACGGGCTCCGGCGTGCTCTGGATTGCGCTGCTGGTGGTGGGGGTGGCGCTGGCCTTGCGTTTTTCCTGGGCGCGGCTGGCCGACGCCATCGGCGAGCGCGTCGAGGCGCTGCTGGCGCGGCGCCACGAGCGCCGCGAGCAGGCGCAGGATCGCCGCATCGGCGAGCAGGCGCAGCGTGAGCGCGAGCAGGTCGTCGACCTCGCGCTCGAGCGCCTGGACGAGCAGCAGCACCTGCCGCTGGTGATCGAGCCGCCGGTGCTGGCGGTGCCCAAGTCCGAGCGCGTGGCGCGTGAGCGCCAGCAGCCGCTGTTCAAGGAACTAGTCGACACCAAGCTGCCGCAGGTCGACCTGCTCGATGCCGCGCCGGGGCGCCAGGAGAGCGTGACGCCGGAGTCGCTCGAGATGACGAGCCGTCTCATCGAGAAGAAGCTCGTGGACTTCGGCGTCGAGGTGCGCGTGGTCGCCGCCCAGCCCGGACCCGTGATCACGCGCTACGAGATCGAGCCCGCCACCGGCGTCAAGGGCGCGCAGATCGTCAACCTGGCCAAGGATCTGGCGCGCTCGCTGTCGCTCGTCAGCATCCGCGTCGTCGAGGTCGTGCCGGGCAAGAACTACATGGCGCTGGAGCTGCCCAACGCGCGCCGGCAGACCATCCGCCTGGCGGAGATCCTGGGCTCGCAGGTCTACAACGACGCCGCCTCGATGCTCACCATGGGCCTGGGCAAGGACATCGTCGGCAATCCGGTGGTCGCGGACCTGGCCAAGATGCCGCACTGCCTGGTCGCCGGCACCACCGGCTCCGGCAAGAGCGTGGGCATCAACGCGATGATCCTGAGCCTGCTCTACAAGGCCGAGGCGCGCGACGTGCGGCTCATCCTCATCGACCCGAAGATGCTCGAGATGAGCGTCTACGAGGGCATCCCGCACCTGCTGGCGCCCGTCGTCACCGACATGAAGCAGGCCGCCAA
>ERZ778017.3255-NODE-3255-length-11804-cov-6.949953_pt1 | contig 11804 bp, 14 predicted proteins | sample MGYA00375747_ERZ778017 | MGnify/ENA primary metagenome ERZ778017 (study PRJEB29350, sample SAMN05509838) | bioreactor metagenome | biome: bioreactor; material: wastewater | place: South Africa: University of Cape Town | collected 2014-03-17 ... | reverse complement strand
AGCCTCGGTCGAAGCCGACGGCGACGAACAGGAGCAGCAGCGACAGGCCGGTGATCACGTCGGGCATCACCAGGGGGGCGAAGATCATGCCGGAAAACAGCATGCGGCCGCGAAAGCGCGTGTAGCGCGTGAGCGCCAGCGCTCCCAGCGTGCCGAGCACGGTTGCCACCGTCGCCGAAACGAGCGCGACCCGGATCGTCACCCAGGCGGCGTCCATCAGGCCCTGGTTGTTGAACATCGCCACGTACCACCTTGTGGAGAACCCGCCCCAGACGGTGACCAGTTTCGATGCGTTGAAGGAGAAGACGACGAGCAGGACGATGGGCAGGTAGAGGAAGGCGAAGCCCAGCACGATCGCCGTGATGTTGAAGCGGCTCCAGGTGCTCGTGTTCATGTCAGCGCCCCTGTTCCTGGGCGCGCGCCTGCGCCTGCTGGAAGAACACGATCGGAACGATCAGGATGAGAAGCAGGATGACGGCGACCGCCGACGACACCGGCCAGTCGCGGTTGGCGAAGAACTCGTTCCACAGGGTCTTGCCGATCATCAGGGTCTGCGAGCCGCCGAGCAGATCGGGAATGACGAACTCGCCGACGGCGGGGATGAAGACCAGCAGGCAGCCTGCGATGACGCCCGGCAGCGACAGCGGAAAGGTGATCTTCCAGAACGCGGCAGTCGGCGGACAGCCGAGGTCCTTGGCCGCCTCGATCAGCGAATAATCCATCTTTTCGAGCGACGAATAGAGCGGCAGGATCATGAACGGCAGGTAGGAATAGACGATGCCGATAAAGACCGCCGCATAGGTGTTGAGGATGATCAGCGGCTCGCTGATGATGCCGACACCCATCAGGAACTGGTTGAGCAGCCCTTCCGGCTTGAGGATGCCGATCCAGGCATAGACGCGGATCAGGAACGAGGTCCAGAACGGCAGGATGACCAGCATCAGCAGCGTCGGCCTGAGCGCCGCCGGCGCGCGCGCCATGCCGTAGGCGATCGGATAGCCGACCAGCAGCGTCAGCACCGTCGAGATCGCGGCGATGACGACGCTGGAGACATAGGCGTTGAAGTAGAGCGGGTCCTGCGTCAGCCAGACGTAATTGTCGAAGCTCAATTCCTTCAGCGCCTCGACGAAGCCGGCGACGCCGTCGCCGAAGCCGAGCACCGGCGCGTAGGGCGGAATGGCGATCGCCGTCTGCGACAGCGAAATCTTGAAGACGATGACGAAAGGAATGAGGAAGAAGAAAGCGAGCCAGACATAGGGAACGATGATCACCAACCGGCTGGCAAGGGCCGAACCGAACCTGGCGAGCACCGGCTTTTCAGCCGAACCGGACGTTGCGGCGGCGGAGGAAGCAACAGACATCGGCCGCCCCCTACCGCGCCAACACGATGCCGGCGTCGGGCCGGAAGGAAATCCAGGCGCGATCGTTCCAGGTCAGCGGATCGTCCGCCATGCGCGCCGCGTTCAGCACCGAGGCCCGCACCACCTGCCCGTCGTCGAGCTTGACGTGGTAGACCGTCATGTCGCCGAGATAGGCGATGTCGTAGACCTCGCCTTCGAGCGCGTTGACGGCTTCGGCCGGCCGCTTCGAGGACACCTTTATCTTCTCCGGCCGGATGGCGAAGGCGACGTCGGCGCCGGCGCCCGCCTCGCCGACATTGTCGACGACGATCTCGGCGCCGCTGGCCCCTGTGATGCGGGCGGTCGTCGCATCGCGGGAGGCGACATTGCCTTCGAACATGTTGACGTTGCCGACGAAGCCGGCGACGAACCGCGACGACGGCGCCTCGTAGACCTCCGTCGGCGTCGCCACCTGCATCACCTCGCCCTTGTCGAGGATGGCGATGCGGTCGGCCATGGTCATGGCCTCCTCCTGGTCGTGGGTGACGACGACGAAGGTGAGGCCGAGGTTCTGCTGCAGGTCCATCAGCTCGAACTGCGTTTCCTCGCGCAGCTTCTTGTCGAGGGCGCCGAGCGGCTCGTCGAGCAGAAGCACCTTGGGCCGCTTGGCGACCGAGCGGGCGAGCGCGACGCGCTGGCGCTGGCCGCCGGAAAGCTGGTGCGGCTTGCGCTTGGCGAAGCGCTCGAGCTTGACCAGCTTCAGCATCTCGGCCACGCGCTTTTCGATGTCGGCCTTCGGCATGCCTTCCTGCTTCAGGCCGAAGGCGATGTTCTTCTCCACGCTCATGTGCGGGAACAGCGCATAGGACTGGAACATCATGTTGACCGGCCGCCGGTAGGGCGGGATGCCGCGCAAGTCCTGCCCGTCGAGCAGGATCCTGCCTTCGGTCGGCTCCTCGAAACCGGCCAGCATGCGCAGGAGCGTGGACTTGCCGCAGCCGGATGCGCCCAGGAGGGCGAAGAATTCGCGCTCGAACACGGTGAGCGAAAGGTTGTTGACGGCGGTGAAGTCGCCGAATCGCTTGGTGACGTTCTCAAACCGGATGTAGGGCTTGGCGTTCGGGTCGTTCCACGGTTCAAAGTCCCTGCGGATGCTACCGAGCGATGCCATCGACTTCTCCGTCCTGCCGGGGCCTGCCGTGCGAATCGTGGCGTCGAAGCCCCTGTTCATAAGGGAAGGAAAAGCCCCGGCAGAAAGCCGGGGCCTGTTACCTTACTGACCGGTGACGATCTTGGTCCAGGTGCGCGTAAAGACGCGCTGCGTCTTGGGGTCGAGCGCGGTGTTGACGAACAGCTTGGCCATCGTCGCCTCGTCCGGATAGACGGCCGGGTCGTCCTTGACCTCGGGATCGAGGAACTCCTGCGAGGCCTTGTTGCCGTTGGCGTAGAAGACGTAGTTGGACGACTTGGCGATGACCTCCGGCTTCATCATGTAGTTGAGGAATTCCAGGGCTTCCTCGGGGTGCGGCGCATCGGCGGGGATCGCCATCTGGTCGAACCACATTTGGGTGCCTTCCTTGGGGATGGAATAGTCGAGTTCGACGCCGTTCTCGGCTTCCTCGGCGCGCGAGCGCGCCTGGAAGACGTCGCCGGACCAGCCGACCGCGATGCAGATATCGCCGTTGGCAAGGCCGTTGATGAACTCGGAGGAATGGAACTTGCGCACATAGGGGCGAACCTTGAGCAGCGCCTCCTCGGCCTTGGCGATGTCGGCCGGATCGTGGCTGTCGGGGTTGAGGCCGAGATAGGCGAGCGTGACCGGGATCATGTCGGTCGGCGAATCAAGGAAATTGATGCCGCAATCCTTGAGCTTGGCCGCCTGCTCGGGATCGAACACCGCCGCCCAGCTGTCGATATGGTCGGTACCGAGCGCAGCCTTGATCTTCTCTTTATTATAGCCGATGCCGATCGTGCCCCACATGTAATTGATGGAATAATCGTTGACCGGCCCGAAGATTTCGAGGCGCTTGTTCACCTCGTCCCACATGTTCTTCAGGTTCGGCAGCTTGTCCTTGTCGAGTTTCTGGAACACGCCGGCCTGGATCTGGCGCTCCAGGAAGCTGCCGGTCGGCACGACGACGTCGTAGCCGCTGCCGCCGGCGAGCAGCTTGGTCTCGAGGATCTCGTTGGAATCGTAAACGTCGTAGACGACCTTGATGCCGGTCTCCTTGGTAAAGTCGTCGAGGATCGAACTGTCGATGTAGTCGGACCAGTTGAAGACGTTGACGACGCGCTCCTGGGCCTGGGCGCTTACCGTAAGAGACGCCAACAATACCGAGGCCGCGGAAAGCCAAAGCGCTTTGCGGTTCATGCTTGAAACTCCCTTTTTACAAGCGTTGCCTGCCAGCGGCCAACCCCCGCTGCCGTTCATGTGTTTCAGACTATTGAGATTTTCGACAGGCGACAAGCTGGAATCGGTTGCGACCCCCGCTTCGCGGCCACGGGCGCGGGGCGCCGCGTCAATTGGGCGAAGGCATGCCGGTTATTCCGGGACGGCGCGGGCGCGCCTGCTGCGTGAATTCCATCCCGATATGGACGAGAAGGGCCACGAAGACGATGGCGCCGCCGACGATGGTGCGCGCCGACGGAACCTCGTCGTGCAAAAGCCAGACCCAGATCGGTCCCAGGATCGGCTCGAACGTGCCCAAAAGGGCTGCGACCGCCGCCGGCACCAGCCGCGCGCCGGTGGCGAAGAAGGCGAGGCCGAGCCCGAGATTGAGCACGCCGAAGGCGAACAGGAAGCCCATGTCGCGGCCGGTGACGGCAAGGCCGGAGGTCAGGAAACCGGCGACGACCGCCGCGAGCACGGCAGCGAGGCAGGCGGCGGGCGTCATGCGCACGTTGGCGTAGCGCCGGGTGAAAACGGTGGCCAGCGCCAGCGCGAAAGCGATCAGCAGCGCCAGCGCGTTACCGACCGGCGAGACCGAGGCATGGAAGGAATCGGAAACCATCACCGAGATGCCGGCGATGACGGCGGTGATCGCCAGCCAGGTCGCCAGCGATACCTTTTCGCCGAAGAACGTCCAGGCGATCAGCGCCGCCAGAAGCGGGACGCCCGCCTGCATCAGAAGTATGTTGGCGACGGTGGTATAGGCGAGCGCCACAACGAAGGCGACCGAAGAGGTGGCGAAGAAGACGGCCACGGCGATGCCGGGCAGGCCCATGTGGCGAAACAGGGCAAGCGTGCCGCGCCAGCCGTCGCGCCAGAGCATGAAGCAGACCAGGAAGGCGGCGGCCCAGGCCGAACGCCAGAAGATCACCGTCCAGCTGTCGGCGTTGTCGATGAAGCGGGCGATGGCGCCGCCGAAGCTCCACATCAGCGCCGACAAAAACACCAGCAGCCAGCCCCTGCGCTCGTCGCGCGAAGCGGCGGGCGACAAGACTGCATCGCGCTGGACCGCTGGTCCCGACATCACTTTCCGTCCAATTCAAAAACGCCGGTTACAAGCACGGCAACCGCAGGAGACTACCGGCCTAGCCCAAGGTGCCGTGCCCCGCGTGATCCACCCGGCGAAGACGGTTGGCACTGGCCATCCTCGCCGCGGCCCGTCATTGAAAGTCGAAGGCCGACAGCCCGGTCACCATTTCGTCGAGGCCGAGCGGCCGCGTCACCGGCGGCTCGGCCCGCGCCAGGCAACCGATGCGCTCACACAGCCGGCAGGCGGGTCCCACCGGCGTCGCCGCGCCATGGCCGGCCTTGCCGCTGCCGGCGGACGCCCCGCCGGCAAGGGCGCCGGCATAGACCACCTCATCCCTGAAGCCGATGTCGCAGGCGATCAGCAGCGCCGTGCGGCGCGGCCGTTCGTTGAAGGCGCCCTGCGGCCCTTCGAGCGTGCGGGCGACGCACAGGAATTGCGCGCCATCCGGCATTTCCACCGCCTCGACGAAAATCCGGCCCGGCTGGGTGAAGGCCGCGTGCACCGGCAGTTTCGGGCAACCGCCGCCGAAGCGGCTGACCGGAAAACCCTGTGCCCCTGCCCTGCGAAAGCGGTTGCCGGCATTGTCCACCTCCAGCATGAAGAACGGCACGGCGGCGTGGTCGGGCCGCTGCAACATGGTCAGCCGGTTCGCCGCCTGCTCGAAGGAAACGCCGAAGCGCGAGCGCAGCACGTCGATGTCGTAGCGGGCGCGCCGGGCGGCGTCGAGGAACGGCCGATAGGGCATCATCAAGGCATGGGCGGCATAGCGGCCAAGCTCGAAGCGGGCGAGACGCCGCGCCTCGTCGTTGGAGAACTTCAGCGCCTGCACCTCGGCCGCCACCGCCACGCTCATGCGCATCAGGCAGGCTTCCATCGCCACCTCGCGCAACTGGTCGAAGGGCGACAGCCGCTCCGACAGGAACAGGCGCTGCGAATGGCGGTCGTAGCGGCGCCGCCAGTTGGGCATGGTGGCGACCGGCAGCACCTTGACGACGATGCCGTGCTCGCGCTTCAGCCAGCCCTTGAGCGCTGCGAACAGATCGTCGCCCGGATCGAGCACGGCGCTGAACGCCTCCGCCTCCGCCTCCAGCGAGGGAAAGTGATTGGGGCGGCGCTCGAACGCCTCGCGCGTCTCGTCGACCGGCAGGCGCGCGCCCGAAAGCGCCGCCGCCCGGCCCTCGCTGGCCAGAAGGGCGTTGAGGTCGGACAGCCGTTCCGCCTGCTCGCGATAGGCGCGGTAAAGCTTGACCACCGCCGCCGACGCATTGGGTGCGGCCTCGGCGATCTCGATCATCTCCTGGTCGCCCGGCAGTTCGCCGGCAAGCAGCGGATCGGAAAACACTTCGCGCAGCGCCGCCACCGCGCTTCCCGCGTCGCCCTGCAACTCTTCCGGCTCGACATGATAGATCGAGGCGAGCTTGAGGATGAGTTGCACCGTCAGCGGCCGCTGGTTGCGCTCGATGAGGTTTAGGTAGGACGGCGAGATGCCGAGGCCCTCCGCCATCGCCGTCTGCGTCAGCCCCTTGGCGTTGCGGATACGGCGAATGCGCGGCCCGGCAAAGATTTTCTGTTCGGCCATCGGCTCAGCCTGCCGGAGAAGGCCGTCTGTTACATGCTTTTGACAAATTCACCCCGACGCCTCCTTTACAACATTGACAAATTTACATGCCGCCCTTGTCAAGCACAAGACAGGATTACCCGATATTTTGCGGTATTCTCTTATATTTCCTCGCTTCTTTTGCAGCGCAATGTAAATCAAGTCGTATGCAAACGCACCGCTGATCACCCTTCACGAGCCGTTTGGAAGACACGCAAGCCTAGCAGGAAACCTCCCATGACTGATTTTTACAATCTCACCCCCTCCGCGCCGGAAGGCCGCTTCGACGGCATCGAGCGCCCCTATTTTCCGCAGGACGTCGAGCGCCTGCGCGGCTCCGTGCAGATCCGTCATACGCTGGCCGAGAACGGGGCCAACCGGCTGTGGAAGCTTTTGCAGGAAGAGGATTTCGTCAACGCGCTCGGCGCCGTCACCGGCAACCAGGCGATGCAGCAGGTCCGCGCCGGCCTGAAGGCGATCTACCTTTCCGGCTGGCAGGTGGCGGCGGACGCCAACACCGCCTCGGCCATGTACCCCGACCAGTCGCTTTACCCGGCCAACGCCGCGCCCGAACTGGTCAGGCGCATCAACCGCACCCTGCAACGGGCCGACCAGATCGAGGTTTCGGAAGGCAAGGGCCTGTCGGTCGACACCTGGTTCGCGCCGATCGTCGCCGACGCCGAGGCCGGCTTCGGCGGCCCGCTCAACGCCTTCGAGATCATGAAGGCCTTCATCGAGGCGGGCGCGGCCGGCGTCCACTTCGAGGACCAGCTCGCGTCCGAGAAGAAGTGCGGCCATCTCGGCGGCAAGGTGCTGATCCCGACCGCGGCGCATATCCGCAACCTCACCGCCGCGCGGCTCGCCGCCGACGTGATGGGCACGCCGACGCTGATCGTGGCGCGCACCGACGCCGAGGCCGCCAAGGTGCTCACCTCCGACATCGACGAGCGCGACCAGCCGTTCGTCGACTACGAGGCGGGGCGCACGATGGAAGGCTTCTACCGGATCCGCAACGGCATCGAGGCCGGCATCGCCCGCGCCGTCGCCTATGCGCCTTACGCCGACCTGTTGTGGATGGAGACCTCGACGCCGAACCTCGACCACGCGAAGCGCTTCGCCGAGGGCGTGCACAAGCATCATCCGGGCAAGATGCTCGCCTACAACTGCTCGCCGTCGTTCAACTGGAAGAAGAATCTCGACGACGCCACCATCGCCAAGTTCCAGCGCGAGCTGGGCGCCATGGGCTACAAGTTCCAGTTCATCACGCTGGCCGGCTTCCATCAGCTCAACCACGGCATGTTCGAACTGGCGCGCGGCTACAAGGAGCGGCAGATGGCGGCCTACTCCGTGTTGCAGGAGGCGGAATTCGCCTCGGAAGCGCATGGCTACACGGCGACCAAGCACCAGCGCGAGGTCGGCACCGGCTATTTCGACGCCGTGTCGACGGCAATCACCGGCGGCACCGCCTCCACCAACGCCATGCACGGCTCGACCGAGCAGGCCCAATTCCGGCCGGCCGCCGAATAAGCGGCGGCCGCTGCGCGACAAACCAGGGAGAACGACCATGGCATCGATCAGCCGTATCACCGAACGCACCGAGGAACAGGCGACGACGATGGGCGCCGACCAGCAGGCCGCCGTGCGCATACTGGCCAACGACCTGCACCGGTTGAACCAGTCGGTGATGAAGGCCGTCGAGGCCGGCGTCTCGGTGGAGCTGGTGCGCTCGGCCCGCCACCATGCCGGCGACGGAAACTGGGGCGACCTGCTGATCCCGGTGATCGTCACCCAGGGCGAGGAGTGAGGCCGGCGGCATCTGCCGCGCACATCCCCGATACGCCTGAGAAGAATAGCCGCCGCAAGGCGGCTATTCCGCCGTCCACCAGCCGGAAAATCCGGGTAACGCCGCCGGCTTGATGTCGAGCAAAGGAAACGATGTTTCCAGCTTGACAGAAGCGTTTTGCTCGCGCATCTACACTTCGGTTTGCAACTCTGCATTGAAAATGCGTATGGCGATCATCCCATGCGATGCCGCCGAACGGCCAGGATGCGCGGCAAGACATGAACCAGGACGATGTAGCCGCTCAGGAGATGGATTTCTCGACCGTCGTGGTCGTCGCCAGGTCTCCCGTCAACCGCATCGTCCTGGCGAAAATCATCGAGAGAGCCAGCCTGAAAGCCGTGGTCGAGCAGCCTGAAACGGCGGCAGCAGTCCTGCGCTCCCATGTCCCGGGGGTCGTCGTGCTGGACGGCGGCGTCGACAACAGGGAATGCGAGCAGCTCAGCGAAACGATAGCGGCGGCGCGCTGCGCCGGCGGCGGGACCCTGCCGGCGGTGGTGATGCTTTCCTCTCGCGTCGGGACACCTCGCAGCCTCGGCCTGCCGGACATCGTCGACGTGGTTGTCGCCAAGCCGATCACGCCCGAAAAGTCGCAGCCGGTGATCGAGCGGCTGATTGCCATGGCGCGCGCCTGACCACGGCCGGATCGCTGCTCTTCAACCGAAGCGCACCCTTTCGACACGCGGCTGCCGCCGCCGGCAAAACCGGCATGCGGCTGACGGCGAGGGCACGGCGAAGGATAGCCGCCTGTCGTCATTTCCCCGTTGTGGCTTCGAGCCGGTTCGGTTAAGAAGCGCAGGCCTGCCGCTTTTGGTGCGTTGACGTCCGTCGGCCAATCGGGCTAGGCAGCTTGTAAAGCACCCGTAGCTCAGCTGGATAGAGTGCTGCCCTCCGAAGGCAGAGGTCACAGGTTCGAATCCTGTCGGGTGCGCCAAATACCGCCGATTACCCTCCACAATACGCTCCAGCCGCTGAAACTACGCCAGTAAAAGGGGAGAGAGGATAGCCTGTATATCGGAATGCGTAGAAAAGGCGGCGTTTGGCGGTAAAAAAGTTCGAATCGCTTACCGTCGATTAGTCGCCTTGATCCTTCGCAGTAGCCACTTGTGCGGCTGTGAATGGCAGCTGTGCCCCTGATGTCAGCGCCCTAACGAAAATTCAATAGGGGAGCGCTAAAGCGCGCATAGATAGCCTGGACTCGGTCGGGATCTTACCGAGTTTGGGAACATGCACATCGACAGCATCAGCTTGTTCCTGCGATCTCGTAGGTCCATACCCTAAACCCCTTTAGGACGTGTGGTCCGAAGGAATTGACGAGCGGTATGTCGGCTGCGTCGCGGCCGCGCGCCACCACGATTCTGCCGATCCGAGGGACGTTGTTGCGCGGATCGAAGGTGTGCCATTCGCCATCGAGGAACACTTCCATCCAGGCGCTGAAATCCATGGGATCGACAACCGGCACACCAATGTCGCCAAGATGGCCGTTGACATAGCGAGCGGGGATGTTGAGGCATCGGCAGAACGTGACCGCAAGATGCGCGAAATCCCGACAAACGCCAACGCGCTCGTTGAATGTCTCGAAAGCCGTCCGCGTCGAACGGGCCTGCATGTAGTCGAAGCGGATGTGGTTGTGCACGAAGTCGCAGATCGCTTGCACGCGACCCCAGCCCGGAGGGATCGCACCAAATAGGTCCCATGCGATCTGGCTGAGCCGATCGGTTTCGCAATAGCGGCTGCCCATGAGGTAGACGAGGCAATCGTCCGGCAGGTCCCACACCGCGAGTTCGCGCGCGCCAAGCGGCGCCCTGTCCAGTTGTCCGCTGTCCCGGATTGTTGCGTCGCCCCACATAGTTAGGTCGCCAGCCGGCGCGACCAGACGGCGGCAGCGGTTGCCGAAGAGATCGCGGTAGGTCGAGACCGGTACGTCAGGGTTGGTAAACGTCGTTTCCGGCACCGTGATGTCGGCCGCGCGGTCCTCATGGACCGATAGCAGGCAAACCAGGGCGGTCGGCTGCTGGCAGGTCAGTGTGATCTCATACCCGTAGCGGATCAGCATCGAGTGATGTCTTTACCGGAAATCAGCGGCAGTAAGCGTATAGGAGGTCTGGCGGCGATGGGAGTAGGCCTCGCGTGCGACATCTTCGATCGACCTGCGCGCCGAATCGAAAGTCGAAAGATACATCTCCTCCGATAGCTCCATGCTGCGCAATCCTGCTGAGGACTTGGCGAGCGCCTCCACTTCGACAAAGAACGGCACTTCGAACATGCCGTCGTGTCCGATAAAGCGAATGGCGTTGCGCACTTCGTCAAAGCTGCGGCTGGGGTTCAGGAATTCAAGGGTCATCGTCGATCTGCTCTGGCTGTTTGCAATAGCGGCGGCACACGCAAAAGACCGTTCATTTGCTCTTTGCGTCCCCCTCATTCCGACGATTCAGGGAAAGCATGCCGTCGGTTGCGACCGAGTGGCTAAGGCCGATCATCTCCAGCCCTTCCCGGCTGGCTGGAATGCCGGTGAAGACATGGTAGATGGTCCAGGACCGGTCGGCTTCGATACGGCGGCCATATTGTTCGTCGCCTGGTGTCCGGACAGATGCGCCACCTTCATTGTCCCAAACGCCGATCGCGCGGTCGTGCCGCTCCCGTTCGGTTTCATCTATGTATCGGGTCATGATCGTGGCCTTTCTCTAGTGGTCACGTCGGCATCAATGATGCCGGAAAATAGCGCGTTACCGGATAAGTCGGTGATCGCGATGGCGTCGGGCCGTTGAGGCATATCGAGCGTCTGCGAAAGCAGTTGCGCAATCTCAATGGCGTTAGCGAGATCGACGGCTTCTACCGCCTCTCGGCCCACGACGGCATGAGCGTCATCTGTCTCCCGCGTGCGGTAAAACTCGATGACAACTTTCATGGCGCCCATTGCTCTTTCAGCCGGAGCAGCACTGCCTCAGCGCTTGCCTTTACCTTGTGACGCGTTGGCATTTGCAGCGACCTTGATCTGGTTGCCGAAGGTGCTTTCAGGCTTTGGCGGAGCCTTCTCCTGCTTCGGCTTTCTGATCTCGCGATTGCTTCGTTTCTGGCCTTTAGCCATGTCCGAACGTCCTTTCGATGAGGGTTGCGCCATTACCGGATTGCGACATGTCGACCGGCTCGAGGCTGTCCTGCGTCGTCACTCGCTCATGGCGTTCGTCGTCGTTGCGGATGCGATATTGCAGTGAATCTCCCCGTGCCGGCAGTCTGCCGGTTATGCGGTAGATATCGACGGGCAAAGCTGGTCTCATGAAACCGCCCTTGAGCCGGACAGCCTGTCCGATCGCGAAGAGATGAGCAGGAGCCTCGTGGCGGGCGGGACGGATTGTGCGTCGGATTGGGTTGGTCGATATCATGATTGTTGGTGATCCTTTTCGAGAGCGGCGTCGAGATCGGCGGGATCGATCGGCGCCATCTGATGTGTCTGGCCATCAATGCCGATGGCGGGCAGGTGAACAAAGGCGCCGACACGTCTCCAGGCGAGGCGGGAGGATACCTCCAGCAGTTCCTCATCCTGGTCC
>ERZ778017.3254-NODE-3254-length-11807-cov-4.603046_pt1 | contig 11807 bp, 4 predicted proteins | sample MGYA00375747_ERZ778017 | MGnify/ENA primary metagenome ERZ778017 (study PRJEB29350, sample SAMN05509838) | bioreactor metagenome | biome: bioreactor; material: wastewater | place: South Africa: University of Cape Town | collected 2014-03-17 ... | reverse complement strand
ACGTCGGATTTCTGGAAAGACATTAAGTCTAGGGATACCCGGCATCTTTGTCTATATGTATTCTAAAAAAAGCATCTGTGTCAATGTCATCACCAGTCATGGGAATCTCGTTCTCCAGCCCTACCACAAAGGAGGTCCCTTGGCCCAGTTGGTTAAGGCGTGGTGCTAATAACGCCAAGATCAGCAGTTCGATCCTGCTAGGGACCATTTTTTTGTTTTGAGCTCAGATTTTCGACTAAACATGTGTTACTTGAGCTATATTACTATTCGACTCAAGATTTCATATTATGTTTCTTATATTACTAAAAATTATATACAATGTTTCAAATTAATTAGAAATCTAACTGAACAACGTCTCTATCGTTTAAATAAAACAGCATACCTTACTTCTTTCTCCATTTCTTGAATCTGAGTGCCCAATAGATTACGCAACAAGCACCCAAATTGAAGCAAACATACGCAACAAAGAACCCAAGGTTTCTCCAAGTGTTCGAATACTTCACGTCAATATTTGCTAAGTATTGATCACCATTATTGTAAGCACAGTATCCACAAATATCGGTAGCTTCAGGATCGACAACATATCCATTGAAGTTTTCGATATAGTCCTTCATGTAGGTACCACAATTCATACCACTAGAAGGATGGAATTTAGCCAACTCCACGTCATTGCAATTTATTGGGCGGCCGTGCAAAATAGCAGCGACTAAGTTACCGATATAATATGTGAAAGGACTAAGTCTCCACATAAACTTCCAGAATCCAGGTAATAATCTTGATGGTTGAACAATACCTGAGAAGGAAACAACAAAGGTATAAAGGAAACCAAATATGACACCTGCAGTTTCTAAATCAGGCGCTTGATAAATGATCAATAACGCAAAAGAGATTGCAAACAATTGCAAGAAAATACCATGAGTAAGGTAGAATACCCCGGCATGTGGACCATCAAAGTTGGATTTGGTAGGAAAGTACAAAGAAACAAACATAATAGCCGCACCCACAAACAAGTATGGGATCTCAGCCAAAAATTGAGTGAAAATCATCAATGACCAGTGATAAGTCCGAGATTTCTTTTCTCTGGTTTCAAACAATTCTCTACCTATAATAGCTTTTGACATAATTTGATTAATAATTGGTGCAGAGACAACAACCGACAAGAACGAAACGAACATACTGTTTTGTGCCCCAGTTAAAGTGTCTTTCAAACCAAAGAAAGTAAACCCAAGGAACAAACCTGCAAATGTTTGTAAGAAAATCTTCGACATGATGTATTGTAAATCACGGTAGAAGACATGGGCAGTTCTTTCAAGAACAATCCAAAATTGATACCAGTATGGTGTAGCGTATGTACTGTTCATTTCCTTTGCAAGTTCTGGTGACATTGAAATTGATGTTCTATTGTATTTTTCCAACAATTCATGGCCCTCACGAACGGATTCTTGTTTTTGCGAGGAATTTGACCAAACCTCAAACCAGTCACGATCAGTACTTGCAGTCGCACCAGCACCAATAGTCTCTAACATATATTCAGCAGGATTTTCATCAGGACTACATTTTCTAGCACCATTGCTTTCGAAATAGTCCAACATGATTCTAGAATTTTCACCAATTCTACCAAAATAGACAGTTTGCCCACCTTTCTTAAGTAAAAGCAAACGATCAAATTCTTCAAATAAGGTAGCTGATGGCTGATGGATGGTACACAAAATCGATTGACCAGCATTAGCTAAGTCACGTAACATTTTGACAATGGCCCATGCAGATTGTGAGTCTAACCCAGAAGTTGGTTCATCAAGGAACAAAAGCAATGATGGCTTAGCAACCAATTCGACAGCAATAGATAATTTCTTTCTTTGTTCAACATTTAAACCAGAACCTTGGTCACCGACGATAGCATCAGCATAAGCTGACATACCAAGAACCTTAATGATCTTTTCAACGTATTCAACTTTTTCAGAATCAGGAACGATGTTAGCACGTCTTAATCTGGCAGCAAAAACTAATGATTCTCGAACAGTAGATTCACTGACATGGATATCTTGTTGCATGACATAACCAGTTCTTCTCATGAACGAGTTGTCCAATGGATTTCCGTTCACCAACATGTCACCAGTAACAACACCCATATCAATTCTTTGAGCCAAAGTGTTTAATAACGTTGTTTTACCAGCACCAGATTCACCCATCAAAGCGGTTAATGTACCGGGAACACAATAACCAGAGACATCGTCCAACAACACTCTTTCACTACCATCGTAAGGAATTGTGTAAGTCACATTTTGCCACACAAAGACGTCTTTAGATTTCAAATCCTCAAAAACATCAGCCTTTGCTTCCTCAACAGTATCATCGATAGTAGTGCTCTTGGAACCATTGCTTTCGAGATCGTCTACGTCCATACCTAAAACTACTGCTTCAGGAACTCTATCCCTCAAGAACAATAATCTGTCTGCACCTCCTTGGACTGGACGAACAAATTCAATACCAAGACAGTTGACACCTAACAAGAATACCAAAAACCCAATTAAAATACCAAAGTTTCTCCAAACGTGAGTAAATCTGTAAGTAAAAGCCAAGTCTAAGTATCTGTCACCTGAAACCCAAGATTGGCCCAAAACCGATCCAATAAATGAACATGCTTGCTCACCAGATGGGACAGATGTATATCCTGGACCTGCTGGAACCAAGTTCATACCGGTACATTCCATCTTTCTTCCGTGGAATTCGGAACTGATCATTGACTCGAACGAATATAAAATTGGATTGATGTAACTGATCCACTTGAACCATGGGTGCATCGAAGGACGTTGAATCATATAAGATGAGTATGTCAATGTAGCCAAAATGAATACACCAGCAACTGCATTAGCTGGTCCAGGAGCAGGTGTCAAGGAAGCAATTGACCGGAAAAGCGTCAACATGACCAACTGCAATAGGAACACAAACAAAATTACGATAAAGAACTTCCCTGCTTCTCTGGCTAAATTAGACAAGAAATAAATAATAATAACAAAGAATACCGTAACAATCAAACTCACAGGAATAGACAAGAAGAAACTGCCTAATGCCTCTGTTGAAAGATGATATAGTGAGTAATTTTTATGTTTCATCAAAATTGGTCTGTGAGTGAAGGAAGCAGAAACTTCTGCCAAACCCATAAGCGTAACATACAATGCAGTGAAGAAAATAGTACCACCACGAGAGAAAGCACCAGCTACGGTATCTGGCAAATTATAATACATTGAACCTGCGATAAAACCTTGAACCACTGCAGCTATGATCAATGACATTGTGTAATACTTATCACCCCAAGTTCTTTGCCATGCTCTCTCTGTGGTCAATTTAAGTTGTTGCATGAAATTGACAATGTATTTTGAGTTATCTCTCGCGAACTTTTGCTTTTCTTGATTCAAAGATGCTCTAAACACTTTGTTAGTTTCATTTGAGTCGACCAGTTGCTTATAAGCAACAATATCTCGTTTAAGTGCTTTGTACTCTGCAGATTTGAGCCAATATTCTTCCATTTCTTCTGCGGATTCAGGAATCTTCTTACCTTCGAAATGAGGATTTCTGAATCTACCGATTGGATCAGTAACTGCAGTTAAGAACTCAGCAGTGGTCTGTCTAGCTGGACATTGCCATCCCATATTTTCAAAGTATGCCTTGGCTTGATCAATTGATCCATAGTAGACTTGTTTACCAGAGTACAAAACCGTCACCTTGTCAAAGTTTTGGTAAACATTTTCCCCGGCCTGGTACAAGGTGATGAAAGCAGTTGATTTCAAGAGCGAAGTCATGGTTCTAATGGCTTCGGTATATTCCAAAGCTGTTGAGGCATCTAAACCTCTTGTAGCATTATCCCAACAATAGATCGAACCTCTGCATGCCAATGCTTCTGCAATAGAAACTCTCTTACGCTCACCACCAGAAACACCTCTAATGAACTCATTTCCTACATTAGTGTGCAAACAATGTCTCAACCCAAACACCGTGGCCAACACAAGAGTCAATTTGTCAATGAACTCTTGTCTCGAGACGTTATTGATTCTCAAATTCGGTGTCTTGCACGCAATGGCGAACTTCAATGTTTGTTCTACTGTCAAGTGAGGAAAATGGACATCGTTTTCAGAACTGTAAATGAGATCTGGTTTGAAGTGTTTCAAAAATGTCTTTTGGCCAATACCGTCGTATGTGATATCACCTTCGACTCCGGTAAACAATTGTAAATCACACCCAGCGATGGTTTTCAATAACGAAGTACACCCGGAACCTGGTCTACCAAGAACAAGCACCATATCACCGGGTTTAGCAAGAACATTGAACTTGTTCAAAATGGTTCTATTAGGAGTTTTACCAGCCCTGATAGCTCTAAAAATAGTTAACGGTAATTGCAACACATTGGAAACGGTAGGAATAACTGCAAACCGTTCATCAACCCCGTAAACAGAGACGTCCTCTAAAGTAATACCGGTTGCTCTTAAATTAATGTGCTGGTTCTGCGACAACTTGACAAAACTGGTCAAAATACGCTTAAGATTGAAGTTTTCCTCGAGATCGAACTCGCCATGCAACTGTTGTATCTCCGTAGATGACAACTTCTCAAGTTGGTTTAGCACTTCTTCCTCATCACCACTGGTGAGGGTCTGCACCAACTGCTCTCTGTAAACTGCCTCATCAACGTCGTTACTCATGGCTAATGTTTACCGTACGTAACACTGACCGTTGAAGTTTAATGGTGATAGGCTGCAAAATTGAAATATATCATATCTATATATACATAGAGGGTACATGCAGTCTGGGTAACTTTACTAATGGTGAGGTGTTGTTGCGGCTCCATTAGGTAACAGACGGGTTTAACGGAGGAAAGTCCGTGCGTAAAAACCGTTGATTACGAATGAACTAGTCAATTTTACTAGTCCATCTCCAGAAAAGGGCACATTGTTCGGGATTTTGTGCGTCGAGGCACGGTTATCCTGGGTCGTATAATTTACAATATTACTGCTCGTACCTTTTTACATGTTGCTCATATTTTTGTCGCAATTTTGTCGCACGTTCTACATCTGACAGCTGACTGCGACCAAAGGTGCCAAAGTAGGATCGAGTAGGATGCGACGCAAAACGGAGTTTAGCCGCGTGTAAGTGCATAGAGCCATGATTTGGAATTTAAGTTTCACAAGACAGGTTACGAGTCTAGACAATGTCGGTTCCATATATTGGGACTGGACGGACCGGCGTGTACTCTGAGTCATCAATCGCTTATGAAGACTTTTATGGTAGTCTGAGGCTATAAATGTGGAGGTGGTGGTGAAAGCAATCGTAGAACCCTGGAATGCACCGTGTTTGCGATGGAAACGGAGACGATATCGGAAATCCTACATTTACTTTAAGACGATCTACATTCGCATAATTCGCCACCACACGGATTTATCACGCCTCGTGTTTCCGTTGCGCTCAATTAAATTGCTCTTGTCTTTGTAGACAGTCAACTTCATGCTTCGTACTCGCTCAATTGCGTATCTCCACGTTGTGTTCATTGCCATACTTCCGAATGAGCTTCTTTGATGGTTTAAACAATTTCTGGTAAATGGTATAGCCGTGGAGGAAATAGTTCCGTCGCAAACAGTACAGGGAGACAGTCTGGGACTACGGTATGCTTTGACGGCCATTGTTGACACTACTCCAATGTCGTTATTTGTAAATAACATCGCACAGGTTTATGATCATGCGTACTGGCGTCGGTTATTACTATTTAGGTCGTAGTGAAGTCTTAGTGACAGTGTTCGTGGTACCGGAACGTCTATTGTTATAATGGTGGCCGGCGCACAGCAATTACCACAACATCACATGAAGCTATTTGAACCAAGTCATCGTCATTTTGGTCCACTTCGAAGGTATAAATCCGGGGGGTATTGTTGTGTTGTATTGGTGCTGTTGCTTTGTTTGTAGTGTTGTATCTGTGCTGTTCTATTGTTGTAGAATCGTATGATCTCTCCCTATTCTTTTCTCTGTAACCCTGCCATTAGCAGAGCTCTGGTTGCTCCACAGCCCGTACCCCTACTAACCTACTATCACAACCCACCTACTCAATGACTAATCTTTTAGATATATTACCTATGTACACGGATGCAGACCACTGCTATTTTACATTATCAAACACTCTGATTCGCAGAAATCCTGTTTGAGCCTAAATTCTAAATCTTTCCAATCTGTTGAGTTTAGCTGCGGTTCTGGCATTGTTTCTTGTACCTTGACCTCTAACTGGTAATCCCATCGCATGTCTGAAACCAGCAACTGAACCAATATCTCTCTTCAACTTGATGTCGTCGTTGATCTTCTGCTTCAAGTGACCTTCCACTAATAACTCAGACACTTCTTTGTTCAAATCCATGATTTGTGGTTCTGATAATTGGTTCATTCTCATTTGAGGATAAATCCCGACTTTGGCACAAATTCTTTCGGCTGTCTTGTATCCAATCCCAAAAATAGACTTTGCTAACCCGATACGAACTAGCGAGTTGTGCTTGATGTTCTTACCGAAAACATGTACCCCCATCTTGGTCTGCTACTGTTGAATAACGGCTCGCTAAAACATTTTTCTAGTGAAAATTATCATGGTTGTTCGCTTACGTAATCCGACCAAAAAATCAGTTACCTCTCCTAGTTGGTGGGGAGTTTGACGGAGTTGAATGCTCACACCAGGACAAAAATTTGACCCCTGGTGGGGCAGAGGTGTGACTCAGCTGATGCAGTGAGCATAACATGCGTTTCCAACTCAATTGGGATCAGATGACGATTGCACCAAAGTGGAAGTCTTGGGTCTTTCACTGTGTGCCTGATTTACTACGGGAGTGTGACTGAATCTATAAATCCGTTAATCTACGATTAACATCTTCTTTTACCACGTTAAAGACTATATCGTAATCATGAGTTTTATGCCACACGGTTCAGATCCCGCACATTCGCAGTTCACTTGTAACACATGTGGGATCAAATTTACTACAGCAGAGCTACAACGAAAGCACATGAAAACCGACTGGCACAGGTACAATTTAAAGCGGCGAGTGGTTGATTTACCCAGCATATCGTCAGACGTATTTGCGGAGAAGGTTCTTCAGCTGAAAAATCCAGAAGATGAGCAGGAAGACGAATTTGGGTTTTATGTGAATAAAAGAGAAAGAAGACGGCGATTCTTGGAACGGGAACACGAGCACCAAATCAGGGAAATACCAAACAATGCAAGAGCAACACCATCCGCACAATCGTCTGCTCGTGAATCTGACCGAAGACCATCGACAACCAGTATGATATCGGAGTTTTCGGAGTTTTCCTTAGGTGAGTCTTGTGATTATCAATCGGAGATCGAGACTGGATCAGAGTTGAATTACACAGGATCGGAGTTCAGCGAGGTAGAATACGTAACTACAGACGACGAGAGTTTACACGAAGTTGCAGTAGAGAATGACAACGATGTTGTGGAAGAAGACTCCATCATCCCCATTACTACATGTTTCTTCTGTGGAAAGAACAATCGTGAGATCGAAGCCAATATCAAGCATATGTTCAGCAAGCACGGGTTGTACCTCCCAGAACGGTCATTTTTACACGATATTTCGGGGTTGCTAACGTATATCAGCGAGATCATATCCGATTTTGAGTGTCTTGTATGCCAGTTCCAAGGTAAGAATTTGACAAGTATTCGCCAACATGCCACCAGCAAAGGACATTGTAGATTACCATATGAAACCAAGGAAGACAAATTGTTAATCTCGCAGTTCTATACGTTTTATGACGACAGCGACGAGGATGACACTAAGCAAAGATCACTGAGAAAGGTAGCATTTGAAAGTGAAGAAACCAGTGAAAATGAAGTCGAAATCGAAGGCAAAGACGTAGACGAAGACGAAGACTGGGAGTCTGAAGAGGATAACGGAATCAACGACAATTACACTCTAGTTCACCTCGATCGTACTGGAAACGAAATGACATTACCTACAGGGTCAATTATTGGACACAGATCGCAAATGAAGTACTATCGTCAATCCTTACCGTTGGCTAGAGAGTCCAAGGATGGAGAGAAGACAGTGGCACTTGTTGATAGAAGATATGCACCAGGGCTCACTGTGCATTCCCTCACCAAACAGGAGAAACAAACGAGAAGAATTGAACAGAAAGCTCGAAACATTTCTGTAAGGAAGGACAAGACACGCAAGGTCAATTACCAACCCCACTTCCGCGACGAAATCTTGGGTACTTAGGGCTAGTGGTGCAATATATGGCTGCAAGGTGGCCATAATAAATTGTGCAAGGTAACGGGGCAAGAGGTTTATGGCACTAAATACAATAGAGTTGACGAAAATCCCCCTGTAGAGTAGTGTAGACCCCTCTGGGTACAAGAATTATACTAAGAATAGCACCATAGAATCTAGCAGAAACCACGAAGAACAACAGAGAATGCCACTATACGTAAGCTAGAAAATAACCTGTACGCTATCTGTTTGAGTATGTCACTAAACAACATAACAAAGACCACCAAACAGCAGGCTGTACACCCCACAACTTGAACGTGAGAAATGGATATCTTGTGAAGAGTACCGTAGCGCCCAGCTTGTTGAAATCAATGAAGCTGTTGCCAATCCAGCCCTTCTTTGGCCTACTGCTTCAACCACCTCTGTCATATGAAAAAGTACCATACTGCATATAACCAAGAGGAAGATACGAGATGGGCCACATTTGGAAAGTAAATTATGTACAGTGCAGAAAATTGGGACACGAATATCGAAGAATTCCGGCGTAGAAGTTCCAAACTGTTCGAATAGAAACTTAAAGAAGGATTCTCAAACAAAGTGACTACTGCGAATTTTTACCCACCTTTTTGCAGCACAAATCGTATATAGCAGACTCGTGACGATCGAAAGTGATCTTTAAACGCACAGATAGTAACTACAGCTTCCCGTTTTCAGTATCCTACTTCATCCAATAGTGCTGATTCATGGTAGTCGAAACACAGTACTATGATTTACTAGCGGTGAGGACATCTGCGTCCACAGATGAGATTTGCAAGTCGTACAAGCGACTAGCGTTGAAATTCCACCCCGATAAAACCAACCACGACCCCCAGTTGACAGAAACGTTCAAGGACATGACACGAGCATATGAAGTTTTGCGAAACGGCGAAACCAGAGAGGTTTATGACAAGTACGGAGAGGCAGGTTTGGACGGCTCATACAACGACACTTCCACTAATGCCCGCAGATCTGGCGCCAGACCACGCAACGAGCACCCATACCGCCAATATTGCCCGTCGGTATTGTTCAGCCAGATGTTTTCTGAGTTTTCTGATATCATCCAAGGGAACTCGTCTTTCTCCCAACTCAAGATGAATCCGTTTGGGAACTTCAAGTTTTCCTCGTCCAACGAATATACAATGTCGTCACCAGTAAATGTCGAGGTTTTTTCTGGCTCTCCTAACCGCAACCAAGAGTTTGTAAGAGGTCAAGATATTCATCATATATGCAATATGACTCTTGCCGATTTGTACTACGGCAAAACATTGAAGTTGCAATTGCCAAGATACTGCAAATGTGCTGTTTGTAACGGTATTGGTGGTCTTAACCCCAAAACGTGTCGCACATGTGAAGGTAACGGGAACGTAGTCATTAACCATTACAGCGAATTTCTGAAGTTCCAACAGGTAGGGACCTGTGAGTCATGTAACGGAACTGGGATTTTCGTTGCACCACAGGACAAGTGTTTGAGCTGTAATGCTTGTGGCTACACAAAGGAGAAAAAGTTGTTGAAAGTGGCGGTGTTGCCAGGAACAAAACACGACGACAAGATCATTTTGCATGGTGAGGGCGACGAGGGGAGAAATATCATTCCCGGAGATGTCATTATCCACATTAAGGAGATACAGCACCCATATTTGATTCGAAAATACCACGACTTGTACATGGAGTACGACATAGACCTTAAAACTGCATTACTTGGAGGAGAAATATACATCGACAACTTCCTCCGAGAGAAGCAATCTCTCAAGTTGCACATCAATGTCCACGGAAACCTGGCGTTGAACTCTGAAGTAGTTCAACTGGGTGAGATTTTGGGCACAATAAATCCCGGAGAACCCAAAATCGTAAGAGGGTTCGGAATGCCAATTAATGAAGCAGTGCTAGGAGGAGAATACACACAGAACTTAGATGAAGTGGGTGATTTGTTGGATGTGTGTTTCGACTTGAACAGATACCAAAGAGGAAATTTGTTCATCAACTTTAACATCAAATTACCTAGCTTGAACGAGATGTCTGAACAAGGATTATTCCAGTTGCAATCGATCTTACCAGACACAATCATAGTACCACCAAAGGACCACAACATCCTTGAAGGATATTTGGCAAACATCACTGATAACAATAAAGAGGGTAGAGGTACATCCAATGCGCCAGTCATGGATTCCGAATCCGACACTGAAACTTTCAATTACAACGATATTGACATAAACGATTCCGTGGAAGTGGAAGAAGAGGATAAACAGTTTTACGATAAAGAATGGGATGCTGAACTCAGAAAAAGGAGAAAACTCTGATGGGCCTCCCAGCTAGGGTTTGCTGCTACTGCGCTTCCTAGCAGCAGTTTGCGCAAAATCACGATCATTTCTAGCTTCCCATTTCATTGCATTACCCCATCCTTCCTACCTCACTCACATGAATCGAATTGAGAACATTCGTTTGTAGCAAAGCTTCGCATCGCCCAATCATTTTTACTTCGCTCATCAGAGAGGCCAGTACCCCTCATTTTAGTTGCTCTATGTATTAGTATACTGGCTTAATGCTATACCATCCAACCCAAACCGTAGTTTGCTTGCGACTTTGTAGGGCGCTACCAACTGCGCTATCTGGAACTAAACAATACTCTACAAACGTACCACGTACAATAAATATACGGGGAAACAAACCATGGGAGATCGCGTGCTTGACCCATCGTTGGTCAAAGACTTATCGAATCATATCTACGAGAAGAGGAAGGCAACGGCGTTCCAGATTGAGAGTTTGACCAAGGCAGCCCTTGCACGGAATGATAGTCAGACCATCAACAAGATAATTGGCGAATTGGCCGATTTAACTAATGAAGGGACCAATTCTGCCAAAATGGGAGCCATTACTGCGTTGGGAAGTGTATCTGTTGCACTTGGGTCCTTTGCAATTGCGTATTTTTTGCAAGATATCATTAAGCCTATATTTGCTACGTTTAAAGATACTGATGCCCGGGTCAGATATTACGCTTGCGAATCATTATACAACATTGCTAAGATTGCCAGAGGAGAAATTTTGTTATACTTTAACGAAATATTTGATATCTTGTGTATTTTGGTATCAGACTCAGAGTCATCAGTGAAGAACGCAGCTGATATATTGGACAGGTTAATCAAAGACATTGTTAGTGCCAAGGCGACCAACTACGTGTCAATTATTCAAGAACAAGAACAGAAAGACGGAACTCATAAACCAGGGATTCAATCTCATTTAATTAATGCTAATGGAGTAGCAATTCAAGTAAACCATCCCCAGGATAGTCTTAAAGCATTTTCTTTGCCTAAATTCATTCCAACATTATTGGAACGAATGTATGTGATTGACCCGTTTGCTAAAAAGTTCTTAATTGGGTGGTTAGAGCTTTTCGATGATATTCCGTCATTGGAGTTGATAACATTTTTGCCTAATTTGTTAGACCCATTGATTAAATTCTTGATGAATAATGCACCAGCTGATATAAGAATGGATACAGAAAACCTTTTGAATATTTTCTTG
>ERZ778017.3252-NODE-3252-length-11825-cov-6.697111_pt1 | contig 11825 bp, 10 predicted proteins | sample MGYA00375747_ERZ778017 | MGnify/ENA primary metagenome ERZ778017 (study PRJEB29350, sample SAMN05509838) | bioreactor metagenome | biome: bioreactor; material: wastewater | place: South Africa: University of Cape Town | collected 2014-03-17 ... | reverse complement strand
GGAGACAATTCCAGGCGAAAGGCATCGCTGTGCATCGCAGCGCCGGCGCTCGCCGCCACTGCGGCGATCGCGTACGCGCAAACCGATACGCAGGCCGAGATCGAGCGATATCGCGAGATGCTGCAGGACGGCAACCCCGCCGAGCTGACGGTGATGCGCGGCGAGGAGCTGTGGAAGAAGCCGCGCGGACCGAAGAACGCGAGTCTCGAGCGCTGCGACCTGGGCAAGGGCCCGGGCGTGGTCAAGGGCGTCTATGCCGAGCTGCCGCGCTACTTCGCCGACACCGACCAGGTGATGGATGCCGAGGCGCGCCTCGTGCATTGCCAGGTCACGCTGCAGGGCTTCGATCGCGCCGAACTGGTGAAGAAGCCGTTCTCGGGCTCCGGGCCCGCAACCGACAATGAGGCGCTCGTCGCGTATCTCGTCGAGGAGTCGCGCGGCATGCCGGTGGCGGTTCCGCAGAGCCATCCGAAGGAGATCGAGGCCTACGAGCGCGGGAAGAAGATCTTCTTCTATCGCGGCGGGCCGTACGACTTCTCCTGCGCTTCGTGCCACGGCGACGACGACAAGCGCATCCGGCTGCAGGATCTGCCGAATCTGCTGAAGCCCGAGCCCGCGCAGCGCGCGTTCACGACCTGGCCGGCGTATCGCGTCTCGCAGGGCGCGCTGCGCACGATGCAGTGGCGCCTGAACGACTGCTTCCGCCAGCAGCGCTTCCCCGAACTCGTCTTCACGTCGCCGGCGTCGATCGACCTGATCACGTTCCTCGGCGTGAACGCGAAGGGCGGCAAGATGGATTCGCCGGCGATCAAGCGATAAGAAATCGAGGAGACAGGAAATGCCAGGCAAAGCAAAGTTCGTCCGAGGCGCCGGCGTCGCGCTCGCGGTGATCGTCGGAGTAGCGGGTTGCGCATCGATGAACGGATCGCGCTCGGTGTCCGACGCCCAGGTCAAGCAGGAGCTGCTCGCCTCCTTCCGCGACAAGGGAATCGCGAAGGTCGATCGGCTCGAGCAGAGCGAGCTGCAGCGCGTGTGCAGCCAGTACGCCGACAAGCCGCTGCCCGCGGACCTGCGCGAGCGGCTGCAGGCCGAAGCGCTGAAGACCGTGAAGTTCCCCGCCGACGGCAAGTTCCTCGGCGACTGGAAGTCGGGCGAGAAGATCGCGCAGAGCGGCCGCGGGCTGCAGTACAGCGACACCGAGAAGACGGTGGCTGGCGGCAACTGCTATGCGTGCCACCAGCTGTCGAAGGAAGAGATCGCCTACGGCAACATCGGCCCGACGCTGTACCACTACGGCAGGCTGCGCGGCAACTCGAAGGAGGCGCTCGAGTACACGTGGACGCGCCTGTGGAACGGCCACGCGTTCGCGGCGTGCAACAACATGCCGCGCTTCGGCGATGCCGGCATCCTCACCGAGGCGCAGCTGAAGGACGTGATGGCGCTGCTGCTCGACCCGGCCTCGCCGGTCAACCGGTGAGGAGCGAAGCGATGCGAACCGGGCTGGCCGCGATGCGCTGCATGCGCGGTGCGCTGCGATGATCGATCGGCGCGAATTCCTGCGACTGCTCGCGGCCGCCTCGGCCGCGGGGCTTTCGCTGCCGGCCGGTGCGGCTGCTCCCGGTTCGGCGCGCGCCGAGTCGTTCTACGATCTCGCGCCCTTCGGCAACGTGAGCCTGCTGCACTTCACCGACTGCCATGCGCAGCTGCTGCCGGTGCACTTCCGCGAGCCGAGCGTGAACCTGGGCGTCGGCGATGCGGTCGGCCGCCCGCCGCACCTGGTCGGCGAGGCGCTGCTGAAGCATTTCGGCATCGCGCCTGGCAGCCGCGAAGCGCACGCCTTCACCTTCTTGAACTTCGAGGACGCTGCGCGCGCCTACGGCAAGGTCGGCGGCTTCGCGCATCTCGCCACGCTGGTGAAGCGCCTGCGCGCGTCGCGCCCCGGCGCACTGCTGCTCGACGGCGGCGACACCTGGCAGGGTTCGGCCACGTCGCTGTGGTCGAAGGGCCAGGACATGGTCGATGCGTGCAAGCTGCTCGGCGTGGACGTGATGACCGCGCACTGGGAGTTCACCTACGGCGCCGAGCGCGTCGAGGAGATCATCGCGCACGACCTGAAGGGCCACATCGACTTCGTCGCGCAGAACGTGAAGACCACCGATTTCGAGGATCCGGTCTTTCCGTCGCATGCGCTGCGCACGATCAACGGCGTGCCGGTGGCGATCATCGGGCAGGCGTTCCCGTACACGCCGATCGCCAATCCCCGGTACTTCGTCGAGCAGTGGAGTTTCGGCATCCAGGACGAGCGGCTGCAGCAGATCGTCGACGACGTACGCGCCAGGGGCGCGCAGGTAGTCGTGCTGCTGTCGCACAACGGGATGGACGTCGACCTGCAGCTCGCCTCGCGCGTCAGCGGCCTGGACGCGATCCTCGGCGGCCACACGCACGACGGCGTGCCGCAGCCGGTGAAGGTGCGCAACGCGAAGGGCACGACGATCGTCACCAACGCCGGTTCGAACGGCAAGTTCCTCGCCGTGCTCGACCTCGACGTCAAGGGCGGAAAGGTTGCCGATTTCCGCTATCGGCTGCTGCCGGTGTTCTCGAACCTGCTGCCGGCCGACGCCGAAATGCAGGCGCTGATCGACCGCGTGCGCGCGCCGCATCGGGCGAAGCTCGGCGAGAAGCTCGCCGTCACCGAGGGGCTGCTGTACCGGCGCGGCAACTTCAACGGCACTTTCGACCAGTTGATCATCGATGCGCTGATCGAGGAGAAGGACGCGCAGATCGCGTTCTCGCCGGGCTTTCGCTGGGGAACGTCGCTGTTGCCCGGCGAGGCGATCACGCGCGAGCACCTGATGGACCAGACGGCGATCACCTATCCGTACACGACGGTCTCCGATCTGTCGGGCGAGATGATCAAGACCATCCTCGAGGACGTCGCCGACAATCTCTTCAATCCCGATCCGTACTACCAGCAGGGCGGCGACATGGTGCGCGTGGGCGGAATGACCTACGCGTGCACGCCGTCGGCCGCTGCGGGCTCGCGCATCTCCGACATGCGGCTGAACGGCAAGCCGATGGACGCGTCGCGTACCTACCGCGTGGCCGGCTGGGCGCCGGTTGCGCAAGGCGCGGGTGGCGAGCCGGTCTGGGAGGTCGTCGAGCGATGGCTGAAGGCCAGGCGTACGGTCACCCCGCGCGAGCCGAACCAGCCGCGACTGATCGGCGTGGGCAGCAACCCCGGAATCGCCTGAGGCGATGAACGCGCGTCGCCGCCTGCTGACCGCCGTGGGCGCCGCCGTCGCGGCCTGCGCCGCGCCGCGGCTCGCGTCGGCGGCGACGGAGGCGCCGTCGCTGGGCTCGCGCATCGAGCTGCCGCCGGTGCGCCTGCTCGACGGCCGCGAGATAGCGCCCGCCTACTGGCGCGGCAAGGTGCTCGTCGTCGAGCTGTGGGCCACCTGGTGCCCGTTCTGCGCGCGCCAGAACCCCGAGATCGACAAGCTGCATCGTGCGAACGCCGCGTCGGGGCTCGAGGTGCTCGGCCTGTCGATCGACCGCAAGGCCGAAGACGCGAAGCGCTACATGCGCGAGCACGACTACGCGTTTCACGCGGCGATGCTCGATCCGAAATGGGAGGCGGCGCTCGGCCGGCCGAAGGGCCTGCCGATCGTCTGGGTCATCGGCCGCAGCGGCCGGCTCGAGCAGCTCGAGATCGGCGAGATGTTCCCCGAGGACGTCGCGGAACTTGCACGCTGGGCCAAGCAGGGAGCAAAGGAATGAGCGCTTCGTTTTCGTTTCGCGCTTTGGTCGCCGCCTCGTGCGCAGCGGCCGCGGCCGCCGTGCTCGCGCCGCAGGCGGCGCGCGCCGAAGCGACCTTCGCCACGCGCTCGCTCGTGGCCGAGGCCGCGAACAAGGCGGCGATGGCCGCGCTCGAGGCCTGTCGCAAGGAAGGCTTCCAGGTCGGCGTGGCCGTCACCGATCGCAGCGGCGTGCTGCAGGCCTTCGTGCGCGATCGCTACGCCGGCGCGCATACGGTCGAGGTGGCGACGAACAAGGCCTGGACCGCCGCGTCGTTCCGCATGTCGACGGCGATGCTCGGCGACGAGACGCAGGCGGGCAAGCCGATGAGCGGCATTCGCGGCGCTTCGCGCGTCATGCCGATCGGCGGTGGCCTGCCGATCGAGGCGGGCGGTTCGACGATCGCGGCGATCGGCGTGTCGGGCGCGCCGGGCGGCGACGCCGACGAGCGCTGCGCGCAGAAGGGCATCGACGCGATCCAGATGGACGTCGAGATGCAATGAAAGCCGCGCGCATCCTGCTGCCGGTCGCCGCCGCCTGGCTGTGCGCCGTCGTTGCGGCGGATGCGATCGCGCGTACACCGGCGCCGGTGAGCGTCGAGGTCGCGCCGCAGCGCGTCTCCGATCGCGTCTGGTACGTGCAGGGCGACAGCGGCATGGTGTCGCTGCGCAACGAGGGCTTCAATTCCAACGCAGGCTTCGTCGTCACCGACGACGGCGTCGTCGTGTTCGACGCGCTCGGCACGCCGGCGCTCGGCGCCGCGCTGCTCGGGCGGATTCGCGAGATCACGAAGCAGCCGGTGCGCCGCGTCGTCGTCAGCCACTACCATTCGGACCACTTCTACGGGCTGCAGGCGTTCCAGGAGGCCGGCGCCGAAGTCTGGGCGCATCGCGCGGTGCGCGATTACCTGGCCACCGATGCGCCCGGGGAGCGGCTGGCCGAGCGCCGCGCATCGCTCGCGCCCTGGGTCACCGACGAGGCGCGCATCGTCGCGCCCGATCGCCTGGTCGACGGCGAAACCGTGTTCCGCCTGGGCGGCCTGACGTTCCGCCTGCTGCCGGCCGGCCCCGCCCACACGACCGAGGACATGATGATGCTGGTCGAGGAGGAGGGCGTGCTCTTCGCCGGCGACCTGGTCTTCGCCGGGCGCGTGCCCTTCGTCGGCGATGCCGATCCGAGCGCCTGGCTCGCGGCGCTCGACAGGCTCTCGGCGTATCGTCCGCGCGTCGTCGTCACCGGGCACGGACGTGCGTCCACCGACGCGCTCGCCGACCTGACGCTCACGCGCAACTACCTGCGGTTCCTGCGCGCGGAAATGGGCAAGGCGGTGGACGAACTGCTCGACTTCGACGAGGCCTACCAGCGCACCGACTGGTCGCGCTTCTCGTCGCTGCCGGCCTTCGAGGACGCGAACCGGCGCAACGCCTACAACGTGTACCTGCGCATGCAGCGCGAGGCGCTCGGCGTGCGTTGACGCATGTCCGCCGAGGCCTCGGCGGTGCCTGCTTCACAATCGCGCGATGTCGATTTTCCGTTGCGCCCGCGCGTGCCTCGCGGGCACGCTTGCTGCCCTCTTCTGTTCGACCAGCGCGAGCGCACAGACCGCTGCCGAACGTTGCCTGCTGTCCGCGCTGCAGCGCGCCGCCGACGATGCCACCGTCGAGTCGGTGCGCACGCAGTGCGCGAGGCTCGACGCGCAGGCGCAGCCACGATCGCAGCCGCTGCAGGAACCGCCGCCGGAGCCGGAGCCGGCGCCGCTCGCCGCTTCGCCCGCGTCCCCCGAGGAGGCGACTACCGCGCGACCGCTCTCTCCGGTGGCGCGCCGCATGGCGCTCGAGCGCGAGGTGTGGGCCAGGCGCTTCACGCTGCTGCCGCATCGGCCGAACTACATCGATCCGTTCTCGCACGCTTTACGCGAGCCCGCGAGCGCCGATCCGAATGCGCACCTCCAGCGCAACGAAGTGAAGTTCCAGATCAGCTTCAAATTTGCGTTGGCGCCGCCGCTGCTCGACGATCGGCTGTCGTTCTTCTTCGCCTATACCGGGCAATCGTGGTGGCAGGCCTACAACCACGATCTTTCGAGTCCGTTCCGCGAATACAGCCACGAACCCGAGCTGTACGCCACGTGGAAACCCGAGCGCCGCGTACTCGGTTGGGACTGGCGCATGGCGAGCGCGGGCTTCGTGCACCAGTCGAACGGGCGCTCGGGCGACGCTTCGCGCAGCTGGAACCGGCTGTTCGCCGATTTCCGCTTCGACCGTCCCGACGGCTGGTGGCTCGGGCTGCGGCCGTGGTGGCGCATTCCCGAAGATCGCAAGCCTTTCCCGGGCGCGGCCGAAGGCGACGACAACCCGGACATCGAGCGCTACGTCGGCGACGGCGAGCTGAAGCTCGGATACGTCGGTGAAGTGCACAACCTCACGCTGACCGTGCGTCGCAGCTTCGCGAGCTCGGGCAGGGGCGCCGTGCAGCTCGACTGGAGCCGGCCGACCGGCTTCAGCCCCGACCTGCGCTGGCACATCCAGTACTTCGACGGCTACGGCGAATCGATGCTCGACTACCGAACGCGCGTGCGGCGCATCGGCTTCGGCGTGATGCTCAACGATTGGTACTGAAAACGCCCGCCGCTCGCCCTCTCGCGCGGTTTCCGGCGCGTGGTAGTGTTCGCCCTTCGCAGCGAAGCGATTCGGACGGAAGGTCGAGACGTGAGCAATTCCCTTGTGACGCAGGCAAGCGCGCTGTTCCGTGAAGCGGCCGGGCAGGGGCGCGACAGCCTCGATGTCGCCGCATTGAGCAGCCTGCTGGCCGGAGTCGGCCTCGAGCGGGACGCCGGTTCGCGTGCCGGCGGCGCCGAAATGCGGATCACGCTGAACAGCACGCGCGAATTCGGCATGGTGATCGGCGCCGGCTTCGGCGGACTGGAGGCGGAACTCGACGAGGCTCAGTTCCGGCGCGACCGCGCGTCGGTGTATGCCGTCGCGGAACTCACCGACGCGCCGGATTTCCTGCGGCTGTTCCAGCGCACGCTGGCGTGGCAGAAGATCGCGGCCCTGGCGCAGCGCGAAGGCAGGCCCTCGCCCGCGGCGACGCTCGAGGAATGCTTCGCCCGGCTGCTCGGGCTCGCGCGCGCCTTCGCACCCGGGCAGGCCGATGTCCCCTTCGTGCTGCAGGCCCTCGAACTCGATTGCATCGTATCGACGCAATCGAGCGAACCCCGGCTCTTCGTGCGCAGCGCCCGATGCAGCTTCTCCGCGCCGCAGCCAGGGCGGCTGCCGCGGCCCGTGGCGAAGATCGACAAGCTGATCCACCCCGAGCGCATCGGCATCATCGGCGTTTCGGGCAGCGGCATGAATTTCGGCCGCATCATCCTGCGCAACCTCATCGGCACGGGCTTTCCGAAGGAGCAGCTGCTGGTCCTGAAGCCCGGGGAGACCGAGATCGACGGCGTGCGCTGCGTCGAGGGGCTCGCCGCGATCGACGGCAAGCTCGACCTGCTCATCGTCGCGGTGGCGGCCAGCGCCGTCTACGCGCTCGTCGACGAGATCATCGACACCGGCGCGGTCGAGGCGGTGATGCTGATCCCGGGCAGCATGGGCGAGACGAAGAAGAGCCGCGAGCCGGCGGCGGCGCTGGCTGCGCGCATCAATGCCGCGCACGGCAAGCCCGACAGTCCGATCTTCCTCGGCGCGAACTGCCTGGGCGTGGTGTCGCATCCGGGCCGCTACGACTCCTGGTTCATCCCGCTCGAGCGGCTGCCCAAGCCGCAGAAGAAGCCGTTGCGCAACTCCGTGATGCTCTCGCAGAGCGGCGCCTTCATGATCACCCGGCTGTCGCAGAACCCGTGGCTCGATCCGGCCTACATGATCGCTCTGGGCAACCAGACCGATCTCACCCACGGCGACATGCTGAGCTACTTCGCCGAGCAGCCCGGAATCGACACGCTCGGCATCTACATCGAGGGCTTCAAGGACCTCGACGGCCTGCACTTCGCCAGGGCGGTGCGCAAGGCGGTGCTCAACGGCAAGCAGATCGTCGTCTACAAATCGGGGCGTACCGCGCCCGGCCAGCGCGGCGTCATGGGTCACACCGCTTCGATCGCCGGCGGCCTGGCGCTCTTCGAGTCGGTGATCCGGCACGCCGGCGCCATCGTCGCCGAGGACCTCGACGCCTTCGACGATCTCTTCTACATCGCCGGCGCGCTGCACGGCAAGAAGGTGGGCGGCAACCGGCTCGGCGCGATCAGCGGCGCCGGCTTCGAGGCGGTCGCGATGGCCGACAACATCGAGACCGACGGCTTCGCGATGCAGATGGGCACGCTCGCCGATGCGACGGTGCAGAGAATCGAGCAGATTCTCGTCGCCAAGAAGCTCGACCAGCTGGTCGAGGTGCGCAACCCGCTCGACATCAACCCGGGCGCCGACGACGAAGCGCACCTGGAGATCTCGGACGCCTTCCTGCAGGATCCGGACATCGACGCGGTCATCGTCGGCCTCGATCCGACCGCGCCCTCGGTGCGCGCGCTCGAGCAGAGCAAGCTGCGCCCCGGCTACGACCTGAGCGATCCGAAGAGCACCGTTCACCTGATGCCGCCGCTCGCCGAACGCCACGACAAGCCGCTGATCGGCATCCTCGACGGCGGCAGGCTCTACGACGCAATGGCTGCCCGCCTGATGGACCAGGGCGTGTGCTGCTTTCGCAACTGCACGCGCGGCACGAAGGCGCTGGTGCGCTATTTCGACGCGCGGCACAACGCCGATTACCTGAAGACCCGCCGACCGGGCGGGAACAACAGCTGAGGAAGCAAGTGAGCGACGCACTGAAACCCGGACTGAGCGCCACCACCCGCATCGAGGTCGACAAGGGCCGCACGATCGGCTTCATGGGCGAGGATCTGCGCGTATATTCCACGCCCAGCCTGCTCTACGACGTCGAAGTCGCCTGCCGCGAGCTGATCCTTCCGTACATCGGCGAAGGCAAGGACTCGGTGGGCACGCGCGTCGAATTCGATCACGTCGGCGCGACGCTGCTCGGCATGTGGGTCGAGATCACCGTCAAGGTGGCGGAAGTCAACGGTCCTGCCGTCACCTTCGAGTTCTCGGCACGCGACGCCGTGGAGGAAGTGGCACGCGGCAAGCACAGCCGCTTCGTCGTCGGGCTGGAGAAGACCGCCCAGCGGTTGCAGGCCAAGCGCGCGAAGGCGGCGGCGGCCTGAGAGTCCCTGAGGGCCGTCAGGCGGCGGCCCGAGGGCCCAGGATGTGGCAGCCTGAAGGTTCAGGCGCCGCCCGACGACGGACGATCCCCCCGATCAGGCATACAGCGCCTCGATCTCGTCGGCGTACGCCGCCTGGATGCTGGCGCGGCGCACCTTCATCGTCGCCGTCACCTCGCCGTCGTCGTGGTCCAGCTCCTTCGTGAGCAGGCGGAAGCGGCGGATCTGCGAGACCTGCGCGAGGCCCGCGTTGGCGCGCTCCACTTCGCGCTCGATCAGTTCGCGCACGCGCGGATTTTCGGCGAGCGAGCGGAAGTGCGTGAACGCGATGCGCTGCGACTCGGCCCATTTCGACACGGTGTCGAAGTCGATCTGGATCAGCGCAGAGACGAAGCGCCGGCGATCGCCGATGACGATGCACTCGCGCACGTAGGGGCTCGACTTCACCGCGTTCTCGATCTCCGAAGGCGTGATGTTCTTGCCGCCGGCGGTGATCATCACGTCCTTCAGCCGATCGACGATGCGCAGCTGCCCGCGCTCTTCCTCGACGACGTCTCCGGTGTGCAGCCAGCCGTCGCGGATCGCCTCGGCGGTGGCTTCGCGGTTGCGGTAGTAGCCGGCGAAGACGACGTCGCCGCGAACGAGCAGCTCGCCCTGCGCGCCGATGCGATGCTCGACGCCGAGCGTGGGCTCGCCCACCGTGCCGATGCGCACCGCGTCGAGCCGCTGGCCGGTGATCATGCCGGTGGATTCGGTCAGGCCGTAGACCTCGATCAGCGGCACGCCGATCGTGCGGAAGAAGCGGATCACCGCCGCCGGGATCGGTGCGGCGCCGGTGAGCGCCACGCGCGTGCGGCGCAGGCCGATGAAGTTCTGCAGCGCACGGAACACGAGCCAGTAGGCGAGGGCGAAACGCGCCTTCTCGCCCAGGCTGCGCTGCCGCGCCGACTTCTCCGCGAAGGGCTCGCACCAGCGCATCGCGCGCTCGAACAGCGCCCGGCGCAGGCGGCCGGTCTCCTGCATGCGGATCAGGATCGACGCGTGCATCTTCTCCCAGATGCGCGGCACGCCGAGGAACATGGTCGGCGCGATCTCGCGCAGGTCTTCCTGCACCGTGCGGATCGATTCGCCGAAGGCGACCTGCGAGCCGAGGTAGATCGGCACGAAGGTGGTCAGCATCTGCTCGGCCACGTGGCATAGCGGCAGGTACGACAGATGCGTCGTGCCGGGACCGATGCCGAGCCGCTCGACGATGCCCGGCACGACACCGCGGATGTTGCGGTAGCTGATCATCGCGCCCTTCGGCTTTCCGGTGGAGCCCGACGTGTAGATCATCAGCGCGACGTCGTCGAGCGTCTGCGCGGCGAGCACGTCGTCGACCAGCCGCGGATGCTCGGCCTCGTGCTTCGCGCCGATCGCTTCCAACTCGTCGAAGGCGACCAGCAGTTCGCGGTGCTCGTCGGACGCGTTGCGCAGGCCCTTGCGCTCGACGACGACGATCCTGCTCAGCCGGGGCAGCTGCGCGCGCGCGGCGAGCACCTTGTCGGTCTGCTCCTGGTCCTCGCAGACGACGATCTCGACGTCGGCGTGCGCGAGCACCCAGGCGACTTCGGAGGTGGGGCTGGTCGGGTAGACGCCCACGGTGATGCCGCCGACGAGACTCGCTCCCAGCTGCGCGAGCACCCATTCGACGCGGTTCTCCGACAGCACGCCGACGTGTCCGCGCTCGCTCAGCCCGAGCGCGCGAAAGCCGTGGCCGACGCGGCGCGAGCGCTCGAGCCAGGTCGCCCAGTCGATCGGCTTCCAGATGCCGTAGTCCTTCTGCCGGATCGCGATCTGCTTCGGCCGCACGCGCGCCTGCTCGCACAGCATCTGCGCGAGCGTGCGCTCAGGTAACGGATTCTGCAGCGGATTCACGAAAGCCATCGCTTGCGCCGCTTGTAGTGCTTGATCGCGCGGTAGCTGCGCGCCTCGCCCGCGCCGCCCATGCCGAGATAGAACTCGCGCACGTCGGGATCGGCCGCGAGCCGCTCGGCCGCGCCGTCGATGACGATCTTGCCGTTCTCCATGATGTAGCCGTAGCTCGCCACGGCGAGCGCGACCGACGCGTTCTGCTCGACCAGCAGCATCGACACGCGCTGCTCGGCGTTGATGCGCGCGATGATCGTGAAGATCTCCTCGACCAGCAGCGGCGACAGCCCCAGCGACGGTTCGTCGAGCAGCATCAGCGTGGGCCGGGCGATCAGCGCGCGGCCGATCGCCAGCATCTGCTGCTCGCCGCCCGACAGATAGCCCGCCAGGCCGCGGCGCCGTTCGTGCAGGCGCGGGAAGTACCGGTAGACGAGATCGAAGCGTTCGCGCGACCTGCCGCCGCCCGCGTCCGCCGGCTCGCGCCCGCCCAGCGCGTAGGTGGCCGCCAGCAGGTTCTCCTCCACCGTCAGGTCCTCGAACACGCGGCGCCCCTCCATCACGTGGAAGAGTCCCGCGCGCACCAGTTCGTGCGGACGCCGCCGCGCGGTGTCGGCGCCGTCGAAGCGCACGGTGCCGCGCGTCATCTCGCCGTCCTCGAGCGCGAGCAGGTTCGACACCGCCTTCAGCGTCGTCGACTTGCCCGCTCCGTTGGAGCCGAGCAGCGCGACGATCGCGCCGCGCGGCACGGCGAGCGACAGCCCGTGCAGCACCTGCACCGCCCGGTTGTAGATGACCTCGATGTTCTCGACTTCGAGGACGGCGTCGGCGCTCATTCAGTCGAGCACGATCCAGTCGGAAGCCGGAGATCGGAAGAGCACACGTCTGAACTCCAGTCACGCCAATATCTCGT
>ERZ778017.3249-NODE-3249-length-11832-cov-3.814893_pt1 | contig 11832 bp, 7 predicted proteins | sample MGYA00375747_ERZ778017 | MGnify/ENA primary metagenome ERZ778017 (study PRJEB29350, sample SAMN05509838) | bioreactor metagenome | biome: bioreactor; material: wastewater | place: South Africa: University of Cape Town | collected 2014-03-17 ... | reverse complement strand
CTTCGCGAAGAACAGGCCCTCGCCGCCGAAGAGCGCGGTCTTGATCTTGCCGACGTACTGGATCTCGAAGCTCACGCCCGGCGTGTAGGCGACGACGCAGCCGGTGTCCACCAGCAGCGTCTGACCGGCCTGCAGTTCGCGCTCCAGCAGCGTGCCGCCGGCGTGCACGAAGGCCAGGCCGTCGCCATCCAGGCGCTGCATGATGAAGCCCTCGCCGCCGAAGAAGCCCGCCGAGAGCTTCTGCTGCAGCGCGATGCCCAGCTGCACCCCGCGCGCGGCGCAGAGGAAGGCGTCCTTCTGGCACATCAGGGTGCCACCCAGCCGGCGCAGGTCCATCGGCAGGATCTTGCCCGGATAGGGCGCGGCAAAGGCCACGCGGCGCTTCTCGCGCGCATTGTTCGTGTAGACGGTGGTGAACAGCGACTCGCCGGTGACGAGGCGCTTGCCGGCACCCAGCAGCTTCCCCAGCAGGCCGCCCTGCGCGTTCGAGCCGTCGCCGAAGACGGTGTCCATGGCGATGCCGGCCTCCATGAACATCATGCTGCCGGCCTCGCCGACCGCAGCCTCGCCGGGATCGAGCTCGATCTCGACGAACTGCATCTCGGAGCCCTTGATCTCGTAGTCGACCACGTCCATCGCCATCGCTCACCCGCCCTCGAGCCTCCGGCCCGAAAAACCGGGGATCGTAACAAGAGCGCCCTGCCCTGCGCGGACCGTGCGCGGTCGGGCCGCGCCCGGGTGTTGCATGCCGTTGCAGGCGCTGCGTCCTGCGACGCCGGGAAGCCGCGTGCCGCTTTCACAATGCCGCTCATGAGCGAGGTCGCGAGCACGCTGTGGGTGGCTGCCGGCGCCAGCGCCGTCGCGGCGACGGCGCTGGCCCTGGCGGCGCCGTCGCCGCGCCCGCGCGGCTGGGGGCTGTGGCAGGCCGCGGCGGCCATGACGACCGCGGCCATCGCGCTGGCGGCCGCGCTGCCGCGGGTGCCCGGCGCCCTGCTCGCGGCGCAGTTGCTGCTGCTGCCCTGGCCGCTGCTGGCGCTTGGCGGCATGCGGCGCTTTCATGCGCGCCTCGACTGGCCAGGCAACGAACGGCACGACCGCGCGGTGCTGGCGCTGTGCGCGCTGCTGCTTGCCGTCGGCGGCCTGTGGCGCGAGCATTCGCCGTCGATGGCGGTGGGCGTTCCCGGCGGCACGCTGCTCGCCCATCTGTACGCGGCCAGCCTGCTCGTCTGCGCCGGCGCCAGCCGCTCGCTGCGCCCGGTGCACCTGCTCGGCGCGGTGATCGCGCTTGCCGCCTGCGCGCCGATGGCCGCGGCGCTCGCCGGCCTGGAGCACGAGGGCTTCTTCGAGGCCAGCGCCATCGCCACCGCCCTGGCGGTGTCGGCCCTGGCCTTCGTCGCCGTCACCCTCGTGCACGTGCGCCACGAACACCGGCTCCAAGGCACCCAGCGCCAATGGCAGGCGCTGGCGCGCACCGATCCCCTGACGCGGCTGCCCGGCTGGCGCCCGTTCGAGCGCCTGGCCGCGCGCATGCTGGCGAGCGATCCGCCGGCCAGCTGCGTCCTGGCGGTGTTCGACTTCGACCCGCCGCCCGCGGGCGCGGCATCCCCGCCGCCGCAGGAGCCAGAGCGCGTGCTGCGGCTCGTCGCCCGCAGCCTGCGCGGCGTGCTGCGCGCACACGATCTGGCCTGCCATCACGGCCGCGAGGGCTTCACGCTGCTGCTGCGGCGCACGCACCCGCAGGAAGCGATGCGCGTGGCCGAGCGCCTGGCCGAAGCCGTGCGGCAGGCGTCGGCGCCAGCCGCGGCCACGCCGCCAGCGGTGCCGACGCTGAGCTTCGGTCTGGTGCAGGTGGGCCCCGGCGAAGAGTTCCAGCGGGCGCGGCAGCGCGCCCTGCAGGCGCTGGCGCTGGCGCGAGGGCAGGGTCGCGCCCGCATCGTCGCGGCCGGCGGCAGCGAGCGGGAGCCCCGGCTCATCGAGAGCCGGGGGCTGGACCTGCGCCACGCCTGAAGGGGCCCGAGGCACGCACGCCCTCGGGCCGCGACGACCTCGCGGCGACGTACCCGAGGAAGCCGCGCTAGCATGGCCCGTTGGACGCGTCGGCGTCCCCATCCGCCGGAGACCCCTGCATGAACGCCCCGCTGCCCTTGCCTGCGCTCGAGGAGATCCGTACCCACGAGGACGAGATGGTCGCCATCCGGCGCCGGATCCACGCCAACCCGGAGCTGGCCTACGAGGAGCACGCCACCGCCGACCTCGCCGCCGAACGCCTGCAGCGCTGGGGCTGCGAAGTGCACCGCGGCCTGGGCGGCACGGGTGTGGTCGGCACGCTGAAGGCCGGCCGCTCGACGCGTCGCATCGGCTTGCGCGCCGACATGGATGCGCTGCCGATCGCCGAGACCAGCGGCAAGCCCTGGGCGAGCAAGGTGTTCGGCAAGATGCACGCCTGCGGCCACGACGGCCACACCGCGATGCTGCTCGCCGCGGCGCGCCACCTGGCGGCCACGCGCGACTTCGACGGCATTCTGCACTTCGTCTTCCAGCCGGCCGAAGAGGGCCAGGCCGGCGCGCGCAGGATGCTCGAGGACGGCTTCCTCGACCTCTTCCCCTGCGAGGCCATGTTCGGCATGCACAACATGCCGGGCAAGCCGGCAGGCAAGTTCGTCGCCGTGCCGGGCTTCGCGATGTCGAGTTCGGACAGCGTCACCATCACCGTGCGCGGCAAGGGCGGGCACGGCGCCATGCCGCAGGCCGCGGTCGACCCGGTGGTCGCCGGCTCGGCGATCGTGATGGCCTTGCAGACGGTGGTCAGCCGCAACGTGCCGCCGCTGGAGATGGGCATCGTCAGCGTCGGCGCCTTCCACGCCGGCGAGGCGCCCAACGTCATCCCCGAGACCGCCGAGCTGCGGCTGTCGGTGCGCGCCTTCCGCCCCGAAGTGCAGGACCTGCTGGAGCGCCGCATCACCGAGATCGCGCACGCGCAGGCCGCGGTCTACGGCGCCAGCGCCGAGGTCGACTACCAACGCCGCTACCCGGTGCTGAACAACGACCCCGGGCACACCGACTTCTGCAAGCAGGTGATCCGCGACTGGCTGGGCGAAGACGGCCTGCTGCCGATCAACGAACCCGTGACCGGCAGCGAGGACTTCGCCTTCTTCCTCGAGAAGGTGCCGGGCTGCTACGTCTTCATCGGCAACGGCGAAGGCAGCGAAGGCGGCTGCATGGTGCACAACCCCGGCTACGACTTCAACGACGCCGTGCTGCCCACCGGCGCCAGCTACTGGGTGCGCCTGGCCGAGACCTACCTGAAGAAGACCGGCTGAGGGCCGCGGGCGCGCGCCGCGCCGGCCGCCCTCGCCCTCGCCCTCGCCCTCGCCCTCGTCACGCCCGCGCCATCTGCAGGCTCTCGCGCACGGCCACCGGCAGGTCGCGCCGGCCCTCGCGCATCCAGGTCTCGAGCCCGAGTTCGGCCATCAGCTCGAGGAAAGGGCGCGCCGGCAACTGCTCGACGTTGACCATGCGCCGCACGTCCCAGCGGCCCTCGGCCACGAGCAGGGCCGCCGCCGCCGCCGGCACGCCGGCGGTGTAGGCGATGGCCTGGCTGCCGACGTCGTGCCAGCTCTCGACGTGGTCGGCGACGTTGTAGATGAAGACCTCGCGCGGCTTGCCGTGGCGCACCCCGCGCACGAGGTTGCCGATGCAGGTCTTGCCCTTGTAGGTGGGCGCGAGCGACGCCGGGTCGGGCAGCACCGCCTTCACCACCTTCAGCGGCACGACTTCCTGGCCTTCCGCGGTGCGCACCGGCTTCTCCGACAGCAGGCCGAGGTTCCTCAGCACCGTGAAGACGTTGATGTAGTGCTCGCCAAAGCCCATCCAGAAGCGGATGTCGGGCACGTCCAGGTGCTGCGAGAGCGAGTGCAGTTCGTCGTGGCCGGTGAGGTAGGCGGCCTGGCGGCCGACCACCGGAAGATCCCACTCCTGCTTGCGCTCGAACATGCGGCCGGCGACCCACTTGCGTCCCTCCCAGGACCACACCGTGCCGGTGAACTCGCGGAAATTGACCTCGGGGTCGAAGTTGGTGGCGAAGTAACGGCCATGGCTGCCGGCGTTGATGTCGATGATGTCGATCGAGTCGACGCGGTCGAAGTACTCGTCGACCGCCAGCCTGGCGTAGGCGTTGACGACGCCGGGGTCGAAGCCCGCGCCGAGGATCGCGGTGACGCCGGCCTGCTCGCAGGCCTCGCGGCGCTTCCACTCGTAGTTGGCGTACCAGGGCGGCGTCTCGCAGACGATCGCCGGGTCCTCGTGGATCGCGGTGTCGAGGTAGGCCGCGCCGGTGTGGATGCAGGCCTGCAGCACCGACATGTTGACGAAGGCCGAACCGAGGTTGAGCACGATGCCGGCGCGCACGCGCCGGATCAGCGCCTCGGTCGCCGGCACGTCCATCGCATCGAGTGCGTGCGTGTGCAGCGGCACGGCCGGGTAGCGTCCTCCCTTGGCGTGGATCGAGGCGACGATGGCGTCGGCCTTGCGCACGGAGCGCGTGGCGATGTGGATCTCGCCGAAGCGGCCATGCTCGGCCAGCTTGTGCGCCGCGACGTGGGCGACCCCTCCGGCACCGATGATGAGGATGTTGCGCTTCATGGCTCTTCTCCTTGCCTCCTGCGAATGCCGCCTGCCTCAGGACAGGCTGTCCAAGTAGTCCCGGTAGCCGAACTGCCGCACCAGGCGCTGCGTGCCGTCGAGCTCGCGCACGGCGATCGAGGGCATGGTCAAGCCGTTGAACCAGTTCTTCTTCACCATCGTGTAGGCCGCCGCCTCGCGCAGCGCGATGCGGCTGCCCACCTGCAGCGGCTCCTCGAACGCGAACTCGCCGAAGACGTCCCCGGCCAGGCAGGAGCGGCCGCACACCAGGTAGCGGTGCGGCCCGCGGTCGGGCAGCACCTGCGCGCGCTCGCGGTAGATCAGCAGGTCCAGCATGTGCGCCTCGGTCGAGGCGTCGACGATCGCCAGCGGCTTGCCGTTGAAGGACAGGTCGAGCACCGAGACCTCGAGCGTCGCGGCGTCGCTCACCGCGGCCTCGCCGGGCTCGAGGTAGACCTGCACGCCGTGGCGCCCGGCGAAGGCGCGCAGGCGCGCAGCCAGCGCCTCCAGGGGGTAGCCGGGCGCCGTGAACTGGATGCCGCCGCCCAGGCTCACCCAGCGCACGCGCGAGAACAGCGGCGCAAAGCGCGCCTCGAGCTGCGCGAGCATGGCGTCGAAGCGCTCGAAGTCGCGGTTCTCGCAGTTGTTGTGGATCATGAAGCCATCGAGCCGGTCGATCACCGCCTCGATGCGCGCCACATCGCCCTCGCCCAGGCGGCTGAAGGCGCGCGCGGGGTCGGCCAGATCGAAGTCCGACGAGCTGATGCCCGGGTTCAGGCGCAGCCCGAGCGGCTTGCCGCGGGTGCGCGGCGCGAAGCGCTGCAGCTGCGAGAGGCTGTTGAAGATCAGCTTGTCGGCATGCGTCACGACCTCGTCGAACTCGTGATCCGCATAACCCACGCTGTAGGCATGCGTCTCGCCGCCGAACTTCTCGCGCCCCAGGCGCACCTCGTAGAGCGAGGACGAGGTCGTGCCGTCCATGGACTCGCGCATGAGGTCGAACACCGACCAGGTCGCGAAGCACTTGAGCGCCAGCACCACCTTCGCGCCCGAGGCACGGCGCAGCCGCTGCATGACCCGCAGGTTGGCCAGCAGCCGCGTCTTGTCGATCAGGTAGTAAGGCGTCTGGATCATCGCTCTCGAAACACTCTCGACGTGCCCTCGCGGCGCACTCGGCGCGCGCACGAGGCACGCAGATGGCTCCACGGCATCGGCGGGGCCGATTCGAGCCGCAGGAACCCGTCGACATGCACCCGCCCTGCCGCATCGGGGCAGGCACGCAGGCAGCGTCGATCGACGGGAAGAAACGGAAAAAGCGGCGGGTGAGGCTGCGATCAGCGCACAGGCAGGCGCGCGCGCAGCCACGGACTTCGCTCACGCCTCGGTTTCAACGAGGCGGTGCAAAGTGAGCATTCCGTTTGGGAGCTGTTCAGAAAGACTGAAACTATCCCCAATTGGAACAGGGCGTCGTCAGACATGGCGTCCTCTCCAACCAGCAGATGAGTACCCCTTGCAGGGTGTGGCGGATTGTAAGGCCCCCTGCCGCTTCGCGCGACTCCCCGGAGCGCGAACGGGAGCGATCCGGGGACTGCGCCAGAATGACACCTCCCCCTTCGCCCCTGGCCGGCCATGACCGAACCCGCTTCCACCGTCACCCAGGCGCTGCGCGCACGGCGTTCGACACGTGCCTTCCTGCCGACGCCCGTACCCCGCGCCGTGCTCGAGGAGGTGTTCGCGCTCGCGCTGCGGGTGCCCTCCAACTGCAACACCCAGCCCTGGCGCGCCTACGTCGTCTCGGGCGCGCAGAAGGACGAACTCAGGCAGGCGCTGCTGGACGAGGCCGGCAGCGGCCGCCCGCCGAACGCCGACTTCGACTGGGACGTGCGCTTCGAGGGCGAGCATCGCGAGCGCCAGTTCGGGGCCGCGGCGGCGCTCTACGGCACGACCGGCATCGAACGCCACGACCGCGCCGCGCGTCAGCGTTCGCTGCTGCGCAACTGGGGCTTCTTCGACGCGCCGCACGCCGTCTTCTTCACCATGCAGCGCTACCTGGGCATGGTCGGCGCGGTCGACCTCGGCATCTTCGCGCAGGCGGTCTCGCTGCTGCTGACCGAGCGCGGCATCGCCAGCTGCTTCCAGGGCGCGCTGGGCATGTACCCGGGCCCGGCGCGGCGCCTGTTCGCGCTGCCCGAGGAGGTCGGCATCCTCTTCGGCATGTCCCTGGGCTATGCCGATCCCGATGCCCCGGCCAACCGTACCTGCACCGGGCGCATCGGCCTCGACGCCGCGGTGAGCTTCGTCGGTTGAGGTGATGGCCGCGCCACGCCTGCCGCGCTGAACGCCACGACGGCCGAGAACGCCCATGAGCTTTCGCCTGACCTACGCGAGCATGTTCGACCCGCCGGCCTCGATGCACGAGGCCTTCGAGGCTGCGCTGTCGCACCTGCGCCGCCAGCTCGGCGCAACGCACGGCCTCTACCTGCAGGGGCAGGACGAGCCGCACCGCCCCACGCAGCGCCTGCTCTCGCCGATCGACACGCGCCTCGAGCTCGGCCGCTTCGCGATCGCCGGGCCCGAGGACGTCGAGCGCGCGATGCAGGCCGCGCGCGCCGCGTACCCCGCCTGGCGGGCGACGCCGCCCGCCGCGCGCGTGGCGCTGCTGCGCCGCGTCGCCGAGCTGATGCAGCAGCGCGTCTACGCCATCGCCGCGGCGCTGGCGCTGGAGGTCGGCAAGACCCGCATGGAGGCGCTGGGCGAGACGCAGGAGACGGTGGACTTCTTCCGCCAGTACGCCGACGACTTCGAGCGCGCACGCGACTTCGACGTGCCGCTGCCCGATGACCCGCTGGCCGGCGTGCGCGCGACCAACCGCTCGGTGCTGCGGCCGCATGGCGTGTGGCTGGTGATCGCGCCCTTCAACTATCCGCTGGCGCTGATGGGCGGGCCGACGGCAGCGGCCCTCGTCACCGGCAACGTCGTCGTGGCCAAGGGCTCACCGCACACGCCCTGGGGCGGGCGCCTGCTGGCCGACTGCCTGCGCGACGCCGGCGTGCCGCCGGGCGTCTTCCAGTGGCTGCACGGCGACACGCACGAACTCGGCACGGCGCTGGCCGCGCATCCCGACGTCGCCGGCATCACCTTCACCGGCTCGGTCGCCGTCGGGCGTGCGCTGCTCGCGCAATGCGCGGGCGGCCGCTGGCCGCGCCCCTGCATCGCCGAGATGGGCGGCAAGAACCCCTGCATCGTCACCGAGCACGCGGACCTGGACGCCGCCGCCGCCGGCATCGTGCGCTCGGCCTACGGGCTCTCCGGGCAGAAGTGCTCGGCGCTGTCGCGCCTGTACGTGCACCGCCGCGTCGCCGATGCGCTGATCGAGCGCGTGCAGGCGCAGACGGCGGCCTTGTCCGTCGGCGACCCGACCGAGCGGCGCCACGGCATGGGCCCGGTCAACAACGCCGCCGCGCGCGCGCGCTTCGAGCACAGCCTGCAGCAACTGCGGCAAGGCGGCGCCACCCTGCTGGCCGGCGGCACGCAACTGCTGGAGGGCATGTACGCGCACGGTCATTTCGTCGCCCCGACGCTGGTCGAGGCGCCCAGCGCGCATCCGCTGTGGCGACAGGAACTCTTCCTGCCGCTGCTCATGCTGCAGCGGGTGGACTCGCGCGCACAGGCGATGCAACTCGCCAACGACAGCGAAGTCGGCCTCAGCGCCGGCTTCTACGGCGCTGCCGACGAGGTCGCCTGGTTTCACGAGCACATCGAGGCCGGCGTCACCTACGCCAACCGCGCCCAGGGCGCGACCACCGGCGCCTGGCCCGGCTACCAGCCCTTCGGCGGCTGGAAAGGCTCGGGCAGCAGCGGCAAGGCGATCGCCAGTTTCTACTACCTGCCGCTGTACCTGCGCGAGCAGTCGCGCACGGTGGTGATCACCTGAGCCTGCACGCGGCGGACTGCACCAGGGGGCCTGCGCCAGGGGTCGGTCCGGGCGCTACAGTCGGCGGCGGAGGATGACGCGATGTCGAGTTCGAGGAACCAGGCCGGCGCGACGCTTCGCGCCTACAAGGCGCTTGCCGCACTGGCAACGCTGGGCGCGCTGACGACGCTTGGCGGCTGCGCGGTCGAATGGCAGAACCGGCAGGCGGCGAAGGAGCTGGCCGAGCAGGCGAAGCCGCCGGGATCGCTGTACGCGGGCTGGCGCGTGTTCCAGGAGCGCTGTGCCGGCTGCCACGGCGCGGACGCCACCGGCACGCGCGGCGCGCCGGATCTGCTGGCGCACATGCGCGAGATGGGTCAGCGCCGCTTCGTGAGCCTGGTGCTGCAGCGCTACGACTGGCCCGCCTCCATCGCCGGCGGTCGCGGCGATGGCCCGGCGCGCGAAGCGCTGCTGACCGAGATCGAGCAGCGCCGCGCAGGCGGCCTGACGATGCCCGCCTGGCAGGGCGAACCCACTGTGCAGGCGCACATCGTCGACCTCTACGCCTGGCTGTCGGCGCGCGCCCAGGGCACGCAGGGGCCGGGGCGTCCGCCATCCTGACGCCGTCGGCTCGATCCCGCGGCGCAGGCTCACTCTGTGAGCCAGCACCGTGGCAGGCTGGAGCGACAAGGCCGCTTGCCCGATCCGGGTGCGGCCAAGCCCGGGCCCGACGATGCTGAACCTGCACTTCTCCAACCGCACCGAGGCGCTGGCCGAGCGCCTGCTGGCCACCCTCACCGAGCACGAAGACGACCCCTTCGCGTTCACCGAGCTGATCGTTCCCAGCGCGGCGATGCGCCGCTGGCTGACCCTGGCGATCGCGCGCGCGCAGGGCATCGGCGCCAACCTGCGCTTTCACTTCCTCGCGCAGTGGCTGTGGCGGCTGCTGGCCACGCAGCGCCCTTCGGCGCCGCAGGAATCGCCGCTGGCCACGGCGGTGCTCGGCTGGCGCGTCTACGCAGCTTTCGGCGATGCTGCCTGGATCGCCGCCCACCCGCGCCTGGCGCACTACCTGGCGCAGGCCGACGCGGTGATGCGCGCGGAGCTGGCGCAGGACGTGGCGGCGCTGCTGGAGCAGTACACGAGCTGGCGCCCGGACTGGCTGCAGGCCTGGGGCGAGGGCCGGCGGGTCCTGCCCGCGCACCCGGACGAGGCCTGGCAGGCCGCGCTGTGGCGCCGACTCGCCGCCGAGCTCGAGCTGCCCGAGCGCCAACCCGTGGCCGCCTTCGTCGAGGCACTGCGCCGCGACGGCGCCGCGGGCGCGCGCGCCGCCGGCCTGCCCGCGCGCGTGCACGTCTTCGCGCCGCCGGCGATGCCGCCGCTGCACCAGCAGCTGCTGGCGCAGCTCGGCGGCGTGATGGAGGTCGACGTCTACATCCTCAACCCCTGCCGCGAGTACTGGTTCGAGCTCGTCGACCGCAGGCGCCTGGCGCACCTGGCCGCGCGCGGGCAGGCCGCGGCGCACGAGGAGGGCAACCCGCTGCTCGCCGCCTGGGGCCGGCAGACGCAGGCGCTGGTCGACGGCCTCGTCGACCTCGGCGGCGAGGCCCTCGTCGACGACGGCGACTACCGGCCGCACCCGGGCAGCAGCCTGCTGGCGCAGCTGCAGAACGCGCTGCTCGACCTGCAGCCGATCGAGCCCGGCTCGATCACGCTTGCCGGCGAGGACCGCAGCCTCGAAGTGCACGTTTGCCACTCGCGCACGCGCGAGCTCGAAGTGCTGCAGGAGCGCCTGCTGGCGCTGTTCGCGCACGATCCCGGGCTGCAGCCGGGCGACGTGCTCGTCGTCCTGCCCGACCTCGAGGCCGCGGCGCCCCTGATCGAAGCCGTCTTCGGCAGCACGCCCGCGCCGCGGCGCATTCCGTTCACCATCACCGGCCGCGCGCGCAGCGCGGTCGACGCGCCCGCGCGCGCGCTGCTCGGCCTGCTGGACCTGCTGGCCTCGCGCCTGCCCGCCAGCGCCATCGTCGGCCTGCTGCAGCAGCCGGTGGTGGCGCGGCGCTTCGCCATCGACGACGACGAGCTGGAGCAGGTGCACGCCTGGCTGCACGCGGCCGGTGCGCACTGGGGCCTGGACGGCGCACACCGCAGCGGCTTCGGCGTGCCCGCGCAGGAGCGCGGCACGCTCGCCGACGGCATGGCGCGGCTCTTCCTCGGCCATGCGCTGCCGCCCGGGCTGGCCGAGCCCTTCGCCGGACTGCTGCCCGGCGCCGACATCGCCGGCAGCGACGCCGCCCTGCTCGGACGGCTGTGGAGCTTCGTCGAGGCGCTCACGCACTGGCACGCCGCGCTGGCGCAGGCGCAGCCGCCGGCGGCCTGGGCGACGCTGCTGCACGCGGCCTGCGACCGCTTCATCGCCGCCGCAGGCGACGAGCGTGCCGACCTGCGCGAGCTGCACGCCGTCATCGCGCAACTCGCCGACGAGATGCAGCAGGGCGGGCTCACCGAGCCGCTGCCGCTGCCGGTGCTGCGCCAGGCGCTGCAGCAGCGCCTGGACGACCCGGCGCGCGGCGGCGTGCCCGGCGGCGGCGTGACCTTCACCGCGATGAGCAGCCTGCGCGGCCTGCCCTACGGCGTCGTCTGCGTGCTCGGCCTCGACGACGGCCTTTTCCCCGGCCCGGCGCGCAGCGTCGAATTCGACCTGCTGGCCGCGATGCCGCGCCGCGGCGACCGCCAGCGGCGGCTCGACGAGCGCAACCTCTTCCTCGACCTGCTGCTGGCCGCGCGCACGCACCTGCACCTCAGCCACACCGGCCGCAGCGTGCGCGACAACGCGCCGCTGCCGCCGTCGGTGCTGGTGGCCGAGCTGCTCGACCTGCTCGTGCCGGCGATCGCGGGCGAAGCGGCCGGGTACGAGGGCCTCGCCGCGGCGCGCGCGCGGCTGGTGGTCGAGCACCCGCTGCAGCCCTTCTCGCCCGTGGCCTTCCAGGTCGACGGCGACCCCCGGCGGCGCAGCCACGACGAGGCCCTGGCCGAAGCCTTGCGCCAGGCGCTCGCGCCGCGGCCGGCGCCGGGCAGCACGCGCGGCAGGCCGCCGGACGCAGCGAGCCCGGCTGCAGCCGGCGCAGGCGCGGACGACGGCGCCGACGAAGGCACCGAAGACGAGGACGCGAGCCCGTGGCCCGACCTGTCGCAACAGGCGCCCTTTCTTGCCGCGCCCCTGCCCGCGCCGGGCCCCGAGTGGCGCCGCGTGGCGATCGAGCAGCTCGTGCAGTTCT
>ERZ778017.3246-NODE-3246-length-11848-cov-5.002544_pt1 | contig 11848 bp, 3 predicted proteins | sample MGYA00375747_ERZ778017 | MGnify/ENA primary metagenome ERZ778017 (study PRJEB29350, sample SAMN05509838) | bioreactor metagenome | biome: bioreactor; material: wastewater | place: South Africa: University of Cape Town | collected 2014-03-17 ... | reverse complement strand
AGTCATTGTTTACATTCCAATTTATAAACTGACAACTACCGTTAACGATGTCATCGTTTGGCTTCAACATTAATTGCCAGAGAAGCCAATAGCAATGAATCACACTTCTGTAGTTGATCAAGTTGGATATTGATTTTTCCGAAGGTGCCTTTGCCCACATGGTTGCAAGCTTTCTTTGAATTATGTACACATCTTTCATTGAAGCATTCACACTCATGTTTGCCGGTGATCCACCATAAATGGCAATGTCGTAATGATTAATATCAGAAATACCAATTATTTGACATAGTTGATACATTGCGGAGATACTTGGCTTGGAGCCAACAACTTCAACTGAAAAGTTAGTTGAATATCCATGTTCCATTGTACTGGAATACCAATAATCGATCGCTTTCGTAACATGATCTTTCCATAGTCTATTTTTTATAGTTGTCTGGGAGATCACATTTATTGTGGAGAGAAACGAACTGCTTTGTAGTTCTGTTTGTTGCATCTGATACACAACTGACATTAATCCTGCTAACAAGATGTTTTTGGTAAACAATGATGTCATTTGTTTGTCTTGGATTCCTCCTGAGTTTGGTTTCAATAATTTCTTTAAGGCACTCAAGAAGCTTTCCCCATACTTTAGGTGGCCAGGTTCTTTCTTTTTGTTTCCTTGGTTGATCCCTAGTTGTTGTTGTACTTTCTTTTGTCTTTTGACAACCTTTTTGAACGAACCGTTCACTTTCGCTGATTCCCAAAGTTGTTCATCATCGCAAGGTAAACTCAACAATTGTAATTGACAAAATAAAATTTGAGGATTATGTCTAAATTTTACATAATCCATTATATCTAAGTAGAATGTCAAGAATGTTATCCTTTTCATTGACTCGGAATCTACCCACTTTTCAAAAAGTTCTTTATCAGAGTTATCATTATCTGTTGTTATTTCATTTGCATTAGAATCTGAATCTTCTTCTCCTGTGCTACTAGTTATTGTTCCACTTGATGTTGGTTTTCTCGTGGCAGTTGCGGGATTTCCACCCAATAACGGAGACCTGCGCAAAAGTTGGACATTTGTTCCATGATGGACATGAGCTCTTTCGTGCATTCGTCTCAGCAAGAAGTTTTTCTCACACCATTCCAACAAATTTAAACTTTGCAATACCCATAGTTTTGTTGGTGACCTAAAGTCGTCATTTTCGAAAATCTTATATCTTAAAGGGGTTGCAATTGCTACGCTGAACTTGAATTCTGGACTCTTTTTCTTTTGCTTGACCAAAACTTCATTATTTGATGGATAGCTGTATGAACATCCGATAAGCATCATTGATAAAAGAAGAAGGGGTTCCGCAGTTTTCGTGTCAAATGATGGTCTGTGTAAAACCGTAAATTGTGGATGAAAGATTTCCCAATACAAGTATAGATAATATGACAACCTATCCTCAAGTGTAAATGGGAATTCCTCATCTTCACGGAAGAAGTCCTTGACCAATGCACTATTAAAATCCAAGGCTTTGAGTGTCAGGTCAAGAATCGGTGCATCCACAAAGTACTCGTTGTGTATCGGTAAATTTAACTTTTCAGCATGCTTTATTATTTTTGGTACAATTGAATCAAAGATTCCACTAGATAATGAAGTTCCTTCTGATTTCGGTGATTTCACTGATTCATTATTGCTGACGGGAGAGTGTGATGAAAGTGTTGGTGGTAAACTAATATTGAAGTTGTTACTATCTGAATTATGATCTTGCTTATTGAATTGTTGATAGTTTCTCAAAAACACTTCGTCCAAAGGATTATCATCGTTCAAGAATATATTAACATCTTGAAAGCCATAAGTATTAGCAGTTGGAAACGGGGCCCCAAATTGTGAAAACGGAGTTATTTGACCACCTATAGCCTGTTCTCCATAACTTGATATTTGCGACCCTCCATAAGGGGAAGGAACAAGGTGATTTGTATTAGGTGAGTCTAGAATTTGGTGATTATTAAATGACACGATTTGGTTGGATGTGGGCTGTTGAGGATTTCCAAATTGATTCTGTGTGGGAGTGGAGATAGATTGTGGAACTCGAAATGGGGCTTGAGTTTTATCTTGCGACAAACGATGTTCAGATTGAAATCCCCTTTGTTGGGTCTGATTGAACTGTGCCCCATTTGTTGGCGGTGTGGATTGTGGAAGCATAACCTGTTGGTTGGTGATAGAAATTTCTGAGTCTTGTCGTTGGTGGTTTTGGTGCTGTGCCTGTGGAATAGCCTGTTGTAACTGCTGTGGAACTTGATGTTGTAAAGGTTGCGGTACTATTTGTGGATTTTGAGGCAATACCTGCTGTGCTACTTGTTGTGCTTGAAGTTGAGATTGTTTTTGGGCCCCGTTAGTTTGTTGCAAGTCATTTTGAACAAATGTGGACCAGTCTGGTGACGACTGGGGAACAGAGTTAGGTTGAGTGTCAGTAAACAACCAGTATAAAATATCGTTTTGACTTTGCGGAAAAAAATTCATTTGCCTGTTGTATACATCATTCAATGCTTCTGGGTTCTGATCAACTGGTTTTTGGTAATTGAAATCTTGACGTCCCAACTTTTCATTGTTTATCTGAGGAACTAGTGGTTGTTGAATAGGATGGCCGCTTCCCTCATGGATCAAATTCGAAATGTGTAATTGAGATTGACCTAAAGAATCGCTGCTAGATGTAGTTGTTTGACTAGAAATACTCGATTTTCTAGGAGTGGATAATTTGTGGGCCTTCATCAGTTGCTTGTCATTATTAAGAAGCTCCAAATGTCGCCTGGCATGCCTCTCTTTCAAGTCTTTCCTCACAAATGTTTTACCACATATTCTCTTACTGCCACCAAACTCCTGTAATACGAAATCGCACTTGAAAACCTCCTTGGGCTCGTGATTCAAATTGTGTCTGGCCAAGTGATCGGACCTTGAAAACACTTTGTCGCAGTGAGCACAGGGAAATGTACCTAAAGTCCGTTTCTTCTTCTTCACAGGTGCTGAGCTATCCATGTTGCTATCGGAAGTACTCGCCGAATTAGTGGACATCACTTCTTCATCGATGGTTGTCGCTTGTTAGCCTTCCGTGGGCCTAGGTTTCTGTCAAATATGTTAAGTTGATCACGTGACTAAATGCTCGTATTTCACAATCAAGCTCACTGCAACAATTGCGGCGTGGATGTGTACCCTTACGGAGTGGATTATGGAGTACCTTAAACCGGATGGTAAAAAAACGGGATTTTGGAAGCCGTACGTAGAGTATTATGGGGGAGGCTACCAACTACAACCAAATAAATCTGTTAAACCGCAGTTCAAGGCATTTGTTGGGATATATTTCCGTCGGGACAAGGCATTGCGATCGACATGGAAATGTAGCTTGACAAAACAATCGGAGGATAACAGGAAAGCCAGCATTGAACCATGGATCTTTGGAGTGGACTAGGAATTTTGTTGCAGATGCAAACCACCTAATCCGAGCTACAATGAAATGAAATAAAAAAAAATGATCGTCTAGAAGAATTGAATAGTAGTCGAGTACACATGTGTTTGTCGTAAAGTACGAAAACTTTGTAAGCTTGGAATTTCTCTGTCTTCGTGGCAACAGCTTTGGTTTCGAACAAAGTGAGTCCAAAATCACACCAAATTTGTGAAAACACTAAAAGTTATTTTTGCAACAATTTCGCAAAACTTTTAAATGAAAGTTAAATATATTGCAACAAGTTTAATATGTAGCTTATTTTGTTATGCACATTGATATACTTATACATACTCTACTCGGTAAATCGCGCTTTTGTGTAACACTATTTCTTGATCGACGAACTTTGCAACCATTTGTATGTCCGTAAATATGATCATATAAAGGGAGTTGTTCGCCGTAATGTTGCAATATGGTGAATCACTATAACGATCAAGTATGCTATGATGCTGCTATTCTAGATTTCTTTGCATCACCTTAAGGCTAAAGTTTTGGGCTATCAAAAATCCTACAAGACGTGTTTAATGACGACAACGCATTATGTTTACAATATAACCGCATCCACTAGAGCATAGCTTTTTGCGTATACATTTGCAGTCGATTTGAACTGATTACTGGTGGTTTACGTAATAACACATTCTGCGAAATTTCATTTCTTGGTATACATGTAGGTTTACTACTAAGAAACGCGCAGTGATGAGATTACGATTTTTCATTCTTACCACCAAATGTTGAATACTCGTAATATTAGGGTGTTGATCACCGTTTTGGTGCTCTTCTGTGTTGTTGGGTTCTTTGTTACCTCCAAAACCTCGATTACTAACTCGATTCAACAAGTTAGACCTGCTCATTCTGAACCTCATCTTCCAAACCAGGGCCAGCAGAATAATCGTCCGTACGTTGATACTGCCAACAACGGTAAAGTTATTGCTGATAAGTTGCAAAACAATGTTCCTGCTGGTGATAAGTTAGCTGATGGTGAACTGAACGTTAAGGCTCCAGCAGCTAAACCACAAGCCGGTTCTGGTGGTTCCGTCGCAGGATCAAAAGAAAGCAAAAGTTACGTTGTAATGATTGACGCGGGTTCCAGTGGTTCAAGAGTTCATATTTATGAATTTGACACGTCAGTTTCGCCTCCAAAATTGTTAAATGAAGTATTTGAAAGGTTGAAACCAGGTTTATCTTCGTTTGACACCGACGCTAAAGGTGCAGCTGCATCATTGGACAAATTATTGGATGCAGCAGTTGCAGCAGTTCCTAAGGACAAGCAAGGATGTACTCCTGTTGCTGTCAAAGCTACTGCTGGTTTGCGTAAATTGGGTGACGAAAAGGCTAATGCCATTTTGGCTGAAGTTAGAAGACACCTTGAAACTGATTATCCTTTCGCTGTGGTTGATGGTGATGGTATTTCAGTTATGGAGGGTAAAGACGAGGGTGTTTATGCTTGGATCACTACTAACTACTTACTTGGAAACATTGGTACTTCGGAAAAGAACCCAACTGCTGCTGTGTTTGACTTGGGTGGAGGGTCGACTCAAATCGTTTTCGAGCCAGAATTCGCCGACGACTCTCAAATGATTGAAGGTGAACATAAATATGATCTCAATTTTGGTGACCGTGAATTTACTTTGTACCAATACTCCCATCTTGGTTACGGTTTAATGGAGGCTAGAAATAAGATGAACAGTCTTGTGGTCGCATCCCATTTGCAAAAGAATACCGAACTTGGTGCCATGAAATATACTGATGGAAAGGCTACTAAGGCCGCTGCCGAAGAAGGTAAATCTTCAATCACTCTTCCAAATCCATGTATTCCACCAAAAGTCACCAGTGAAAATGTTGTTGTTGAAATGAGCAAAGATGAGTTCTACGTGGTTAATTTCCATGGCCCATCTACTGCTGCTGGCGCTCAATGTAGGTTCTATGCTGAAAAAGTCCTTAAGAAAGACAGTGAGTGTACACAAAAACCATGCTCGTTCAATGGGGTTCACCAACCATCATTAAACAGAGCATTCAAGAAATCCAACGACATGTTTGTGTTTTCATTTTTCTACGATAGAACCACTCCATTAGGGTTCCCAACATCATTCACTGTTGAAGAATTACACGATCTTGCCAAGATTGTTTGTAACGGAGAGGACTACTGGAACGAAGTTTTATTGGACGACCACATCCAAAAATTGAAGGAAGAACCACAATGGTGTACCGACTTATCCTTTATTTCTGCATTGATCCACAACGGGTACGACATTCCACTCAATCGTGAATTGAGAACAGCTGCCAAGATCGACGGAAACGAAATTGGATGGTGCTTAGGGGCTTCGTTACCATTGTTGGACCCCAAGTCCGGATGGAAGTGTAGAGTAAAGGAATCATCTTAGATGCACTCTAGATCCAAAATATTCCATAAAGATATAGGCACATTGACTATACACCGATCTATACTTGCTACAGTAAATATAGTACCAAGCTCAAAACCTTCTCCTGGTTCCAAGCACTTCTACGCTATTTAACACAATAACACAGTATAACGGAAACAACCTCCCAGATGCTTGCTCGCAGTACATTATAAATTTCCTATATTTCGGAATATGTAGTAGTTTAGTCATATCGCAAAGCATTTTTCGGAGACGGACTAACTGAGAAAAAATCATCGTACAAATTTTCCCGGAGATTCCAGAACTAATTGGACTACCACTTGATAATGTCTGGACAGATATCACGCGTGAGTAGCTTCTCGAGGAAGAAGCATGCTATAGGGAACACCACGCCCAAATTCAACGAGAAAGAGCTCATACAAGAGCCGGTGATTCACAACAAACTATATTGTGAGCAGGTCAAGAAACGGGTGACGTCCACCCTACAGAAGATAAGTGCTGAGGAAGTGAAGCATGTAAAAAGTCATACTGAGTTGGCCGAGACTGCTAATGGTGTTAGAATGATGGCAAAAAGTCTTTCTAAGGCTACCATTCATTTAGATGTGCGGGCGATCATGATCGTTACCAAAGCACGGGACAATTCATTAATTTATTTGACAAGAGAAGTGGTGGAGTGGCTTTTGACACGAAACCGTGATATTGTCATCTATGTGGACCATAATCTTCAGAAATCTAAACGGTTTGATTCGGACAATTTGTTTGAAACTTACACTAAAGCTAAACATACACTTAAATTCTGGAATACGAAAACAGCACTACAAAATCCAGAACGATTTGATTTGGTGTTGACGCTAGGAGGAGATGGTACTGTGCTTCACGTATCGAGTTTGTTCCAAAAGGTGGTTCCTCCAGTGATGTGTTTTGCTTTAGGATCATTGGGGTTCTTGACGAACTTTGATTTTGCACAATTTAGAGAGAAGATGACACACGTTATTGAATCTGGAGTAAGAGCTTGTTTACGAATGAGATTTACTTGTAGAGTTCACAAATCAGATGGTAAATTGGTATGTGAACAACAGGTTTTGAATGAACTAGTCATTGATAGAGGCCCATCTCCATTTGTTACCAATTTAGAATTATACGGAGATGGATCGTTATTAACGGTAGCACAAGCAGATGGATTAATTATTGCTACCCCAACTGGATCTACCGCATACTCGTTGAGTGCTGGTGGGTCGTTAGTACACCCAGGTGTTAGTGCAATTAGTGTTACGCCAATTTGTCCTCACACATTGTCATTTAGACCGATTTTGTTGCCTGATGGAATGTTTTTGAAAGTCAAAGTTCCAAACGATAGCAGAGCTATTGCGTGGGCATCATTCGATGGTAGAGTGCGGACGGAATTGAGACGAGGTGATTATGTCACTGTACATGCTTCGCAATATCCATTACCTACAGTGATATCATCCAAGACAGAATACATTGACAGTGTATCGAGAAACTTACATTGGAATGCTCGGGAAAACCAAAAATCGTTTACGGATTATCTTAGTGATGATTCCAAGGCTAAGGTGAGAACTAAGAGTTTTGTTGAAGCAGACAAAGTAGACATTGGTCCTCCTCCAAAGCAATTCGACATCGATTTTAGCGATGGCGAATTCAATGATGAAACACCAAGTGACGAGGGAAGCTATGATGAGCTTAAATACGTTCCTACAGACACTGGTACAAATACTCCGTTAAACACCGATTACAACAGCAATGATGAGCGAGAAGTGATAGCTCACCCCAAAGCCAAGATTAGCCTATCTGCTTCAGCCCTCGACCTGGTTTTGGGATCGACTCAAGCTTCTCAATTGTCTCTTTCTTCTCAGTAGTATTTTGTTTGCATATGACATGATGTTAGTTCACTTACGTAGCATTCTTGAACATTGTTTTACAACCTCATACCTTGAGCGAAACTTCGCATACAATCGCCAAATTTTCAAATATATACGAACGTCATTGGTGTACGTTACACACCGCTCTACAATCTTTTTGTACTCGAACAAATGTACCCCACAACTACAGATAGACTGATTGACGGTACAAAAAGTTGGGTAATGACGACACAATTTAGTGCATTGTACAGGGAGACGTCATAGTTCGAATAAGGAGGTATCCATCCGAACCACTACAGGAGACGGTTTAGCCAGTCTATTGACTTGTAACCCCGTAATACAGGCAGAGGCTAGATTCGACACCGCAATGAGTTACACGTACATAATCAGCTTATCAATCTAGTATTGTGCGACTTAGCCATTCTGCATCATAAACATCCACACCACAATAGTGAAACCTAGATTTATCGTAGCAACTTGATACCGAGGACGGAGGGCAGGGACCGGTATAGAGCTGGACGAATGTTCTGGTCCGCTAATATGGACAGCAATGTACTAGTGGCGTGTCGTGCTAAGTGTAAAATCGCGTTTGTTTAATTAAGGCGGTGGCGATAATTGATGGCGTAACGTGTGATTGCTTATCGATAGTGCCTGTAGAATGATGCAGTATTTGTTGCAACACATTTAATTTCAGGACGATATCTGCACTCAGCTCAGCCGGCTACGAGTATAGAAGTTAACAGCAGTTGAAACCAGTAAAATTGTTTGTAGAATAGTATTTAGAGTATCAAATGTAGCAACAGCAATCGTGGTTACTAGGATCTCATTGGCTTATATTGCCTTCCCAATGGGCTGTGATTGTATATGGAATGAAATCCTATGGACCACTGATTTCATCCTCATCTCCACCTGCACATAGACCATGTCATGAAAATGGACAGTGACACAAAACCGATGGCAAAATCTTTGAAAACACCAGGGAAGCCCAGGAATCAAGCTAGAAATGACCTAACTAACGAATAAAATGACCTCTTCAGGAACTCTCACCAATGTAGTGACAGTAGCGTCGCTTGAGGGCGTGTAGGAAAAGAAAGGTCAGTGGAAGTGGTAGTTCGTGTACTCCTCAAAAAAGAAAATTTTAAAAAAAGAAACCCTTCTAATGGAAAAAAAAAATGTATAAAAACTCTTTATTGGTAGAATAAGTAATAAACATAAATTCTTTATCAAAATGGCTGAATTTACAGAACAAATGAGTAACTTGTCAGTGAATGATTCTGGCAGTGGTGGAAGAAGCGGGTACGTTCCTCCCCACAGAAGAAATGCTAGGGGCGGGGCCCCAAGCTCAAGCGGTGGTTTCTCTCGCGGCGGAGGCTTCTCGCGTGGTGACCGTGGATATTCCAACGGCTATTCCAACGGAGGCTACTCCAACGGAGGATATGGCGGTGGCTACGGTAATTACAACAGACGTGGTAACGGTGGTTTCAACCGTGGTGGATCCAGATACCAACGCCCTGGTGTAGGAAGATGGGTTGATGGTAAACACGAACCAGCAGCAAGAATCGAATCGTTGGAATTGGAATTATTCGGTACGCCTGATGACTCTTCATTCCAATCTTCCGGTATCAACTTTGATAACTATGATGATATTCCAGTTGAAGCATCTGGTGATGGTGTTCCTGAACCAATTACTTCTTTCACAGCTCCCCCATTGGATGCCTTGTTAGTTGAAAACGTCGAATTAGCTAGATTTAGCAAACCTACTCCAGTGCAAAAATATTCCGTTCCAATCGTTGCTGGTGGTAGAGATTTAATGGCTTGTGCCCAAACCGGTTCCGGTAAAACTGGTGGTTTCTTGTTCCCAGTTTTGTCTGAATCTTACATGACTGGTCCATCTCCAATCCCTGAATCGAATACTCCTTTCAGTTCCAATAAAGTATACCCTACTGCACTTGTATTGGCACCAACCAGAGAATTAGTCATTCAGATTTTTGACGAAGCCAAGAAGTTTTCGTACAGATCATGGGTCCGTCCATGTGTTGTTTACGGTGGTCCACCAATCCAAGGTCAAATCAGAGAATTGGAAAAAGGTTGTGATTTGTTAGTTGCAACTCCAGGTAGATTGAAAGATTTATTGGAAAGAGGAAGAGTTAGCTTGGCTAATATCAAATACTTAGTTTTAGATGAAGCTGATAGAATGTTGGATATGGGTTTTGAACCACAAATCAGACACATTGTCCAAGAATGTGACATGCCAGGTGTCGAAAACAGACAAACTCTTATGTTTTCTGCTACCTTCCCAAGAGATATTCAAATGTTAGCTCGTGATTTCTTAAAGGATTACATCTTTTTAAGTGTTGGTAGAGTCGGTTCTACATCCGAAAACATCTCACAAAAGATCTTCTATGTTGAAGAAGACGAAAAGAAATCTGTTTTATTAGATTTGTTGACCTCTGGTGACAAAGGGTTAACTATTATCTTTACCGAAACTAAACGTATGGCTGACAACTTGGCCGATTTCCTTTACGACCAAGGTTTCCCAGCTACTGCTATTCATGGTGACAGATCTCAATACGAAAGAGAAAAAGCTTTGGCTCAATTCAAATCTGGTGCTGCACCAATTTTGGTTGCCACTGCTGTCGCTGCTAGAGGTTTGGATATTCCAAATGTGTCCCATGTTATCAATTTCGACTTACCAAGTGATATTGATGACTATGTTCACAGAATTGGTAGAACTGGTCGTGCTGGTAATACCGGTACTGCTACTGCTTTCTTCAACAGAAACAACAAGAACATTGTTAAAGGTTTGGTTGATTTGTTGTCAGAAGCAAACCAAGAAGTTCCAGATTTCTTGACCAAAATCGCTCGTGAATCATCATTTGGTGGTAAGAGTAGAGGTGGCTCTGTCAGAGGTGGCAGAGGTAATGGACCAACCCGTGACTTCAGAAGAGCTGCCGGTGGTGGTTCATCCTGGGGATCAAGTGGCAGCAACTGGGGCTCCAGCGGTGGTTACAACAGTGGTGCATCCAACTACAATTCTCGCGGATCCAGTTTCAATTCTTACGGAAACTCTGGCTACGGTAACCAATCTGCTTCCACTTCTTGGTGGTAAGTTAAGATGTGGGTACCGCAGTTCATTTGATGGTGGACTATACCATCAAATGTGTACACTAATTATTGCTTGCTTTTATTTACTATGTTATTGATTGCTTATCACTTGTTTGTGCATTTTAGTCTGTTCATTTTACTTGGTTATTCAATGTCTCAATCTATATATTTTCTATGAAGAAAATATGGAAAAAGATTTTTTTATTAAGGTTGTTAACATTTTGCATTAATTTTGTTTTTTCATTGTTGGCTTTTCAATTTTTGTTCATTACTTGTATTATTAGGTTTTGCTTTCATAATACAAAACGAAAAGTTTGGGACGATAAACACGACAAAGTAATAGAGTTTGTTGGTTATTTTTATTTTCTCAAAGTTGAAAAGTTTTATTTGTACTTATTGGTGGATTTAGACATTGGGGTTTAGTTATAAAGAGATAAATGCATTATTGCAAGTGTCATATTTAATATACAAATATTATATATATTATCAGTTAAATCGTTGTAGCGTGCGAATATTTACTGGGACTTATTCTGCACATGAATCATGTATTCTCTACTGCGGGTTTTCGAACACGCACGATCGCAATTCTAAGTTTTAAATCACAACGCTAAATACGATATTTAACTAGACCTATGAACTCCTAAAATGATTACTAAGAGATTCAGACTAGTTTTAACATGTATTCTAGTAGGTTTTATACTCTGGAGTTTTGTTGCATCGTTTTCCGTACCCCGAGTTGGCTACAAGACGGAATTTTCATCTTCCAAGTTGCAACTCCAACGAGAATTTGATTTGAACTCCAATTGGAAAACATATGGATTGAATTTCCAGCCAAACAAATTGGCAAGGTTGCCGGAAGAATCCACAGTACGTCAGCAATTATCATTTCAATTTCCGTATGAAATGTCCAAACCTCTTCCTAAAGTCATTTGGCAAACTTGGAAAATTGGGATTGAGAACGAAAGATTTCCCAAAAAGTACCAATTGTACCAGGAAACTTGGAGTGTCAACAACCCTGATT
>ERZ778017.3245-NODE-3245-length-11858-cov-4.947810_pt1 | contig 11858 bp, 8 predicted proteins | sample MGYA00375747_ERZ778017 | MGnify/ENA primary metagenome ERZ778017 (study PRJEB29350, sample SAMN05509838) | bioreactor metagenome | biome: bioreactor; material: wastewater | place: South Africa: University of Cape Town | collected 2014-03-17 ... | reverse complement strand
TTGTAGCCCGCAATCGTTAGGCGACGGTTACACGCAGGTCGTGAAGGCCTGGCTTACAGATGTGCGATTTCGAGAAATGCAAAGGCGAGAAGGATGATTGCGCACAGGCCTACCGTGACGTTGCCCCGTCGCGATGGCGCCGCGTGCCCAAGGATCAGCGGTCCGATCAGCATGGACGCGGCTGCAAGGTTGATTGGGATCAAGCCTCCGGGTCCGATTGCGCCATGAACGTTGGGGGACGCTATCCCGAGCCACGTACCAGCGGCAATGCCGAAGAGCACTCCAGCGCAAAGGCGCGGCCAAAACCCGGTATTCGGCCGAGCCAATCCAAGTATCGAACTCGAGGTGAGCGGAGCGACGATCAGCAGTGCACCGATCGCGGCTTTGATGATGACTTCAGCCCAGAGGATCTGCTGCATGATGTCATCTCCGATGCGCACTGAAAACCGGAGCGCTACGACTCTGCCGGTCTTGGAGCGCGTTCTATCGGAAAACTTCTTGCATGTCGGCGCCATGGCCGTCGGGCGATGACTTGCCCCAGCCGCCGAACAGGCTGGTGTCATCATCCTTCGGTTCGGCCGGGGAAGGGGTGTAGTCGCCCGCCAGATGGCGGTTCAGGGCGAGCTTTATTTTCGCCGTGCGGTCGGCCGAGCAGTAATCGGCGTTGGCCGCGACGGTTTTGGAGACGCTGTTGAAAGATGCATCATAGATTTGCGTCAGCTTCGCAGTGTCGGCTGGATTGCCGGCCGTTTGCGTGTTGAGGAAGTCGTTCTTGAGTTTGATGGGATCGAAGTTATAGCCGCACTTGAGCGCGCGCGCAGAGGTCGCTGCGACGTCCATCGTGCGCTCGACCGGGTCATTATTCCGGTCGACCGTGCTGGCAGCCTTCGCGCCGCCTCCGAACAGCGAGCCCGTCGTTACTTTAGACAAGCTGGCGCCGCAGCCAGCAAGACTTCCTGCCGCTAAGGCTACGAAAAGAAACCGCGTGATTTGCATTTGGGATATCCCCCTTCCCAATTGCTTATTCCAATGGCAAAGCCGAAGCGGCAGGTCAACTGCGCCTAGCCATTTCTCCGTGATCTTTGCACTGCAATAGCTCAGGATGAGCATCCGCACGAACACCAGGCTTCAGCGCATCAGGGCGCGCACCGCGGCGTCCAGCCCTTCCAGGGTCAGCGGGTACATGCGTCCCTCCATCAGGCTTCGGACCATGTCCACGGAAGGCGTCCAATCCCAGTGGCGCTGATCCAGCGGATTGAGCCATACAACATGCTTGTAGATGTCCGTCACGCGGTTCAACCAGAGGGCGCCCGGCTCTTCGTTCATGTGCTCGACGGAGCCGCCGGGAACAGTGATCTCGTAGGGGCTCATCGAGGCATCACCAACGAAGATGACCTTGTAGTCCGCGGGATAGGTGTTGAGCACCTGCCAAGTATCGGCCTTGTCGGTGTAGCGGCGCGCGTTGTTCTTCCAAACGCTCTCGTACAAGCAGTTGTGGAAGTAATAATATTCGAGGTGTTTGAATTCCGAGCGTGCGGCGGAAAAAAGCTCCTCGACGTCCTTGATGTGATCGTCCATCGATCCGCCGCTGTCGAAGAACATCAAAAGCTTTATCGCATTGTGGCGCTCGGCCCGCATGTGGACGTCGAGATAACCCTTTTCCGCGGTTCCTCGCACGGTGCCTTCGAGGTCAAGCTCGGAAGCGGCGCCGGTGCGCGCAAATTGGCGGAGGCGCCGTAGGGCGACCTTGATTGTGCGCGTGCCGATCTCGGCGGTGCCGGCAAGATCCTTAAACTCGCGTTTGTCCCAAACTTTGATCGCACGCCGATGGCGACTTTCTTGCTGGCCGATGCGAATGCCTGCGGGATTATAACCGTAAGCACCGAACGGCGATGTGCCACCGGTGCCGATCCACTTGTTGCCGCCCTGATGCCGTTCTTTCTGTTCGGCGAGGCGCTTTTTCAGCTCCTCCATAATCTTGTCCCATCCGCCCAGCTCAGCGATGCGCTTCTTGTCCTCATCGCTCAGGTGGAGCGTGGACATGCGGCGGAGCCATTCCTCGGGAATTTCGGCAGTGATGGCGTCGGAGGTGAGTTCAAGGCCTTTGAAGACGTGTCCGAAGACCTGGTCGAAGCGATCGAGATTGCGCTCGTCTTTCACAAGGGCGGCCCGGGAGAGATAATAAAAATCTTCGATGCGGCTGCCGGCGATGTCCGAAGCGACGGCTTCGAGCAGCGTCAGGTACTCTTTGAGCGTGACGGGGATTTTGGCGGCACGGAGCTCGGCAAAGAAGGTTTCGAACATGTGCGCAGTGTAGCGCTATCATCCCAGCCTGCAACGCGGCGCAAGAGCGATGCTTTCTCAAACGAAGAAGCCGCCCGGTGAGGGGCGGCTTCCTGGATTTCGGAGTTTTCTGATCGGATTAGAAGTTGATCAGAGCACCGACGGAGACCTGATGCATCTCGTCAGTATCGAAGGAGCCGGCACCGAAGGTGTTGGCGTCGATGTTGCGGTACTTGACCCACAGTGACATCGCAGCAGCATCGATTTCCTGCACGACACCAACGCCCCACAGATTGGCCGCCGATGTGCCCGGATCTAGCTCGCTAGCGAAGCTCCCACCTTGTCCGTTATCAGTGGCAAACGAGTCGTGGTTTTCGGCATACATATACTCGCCATAGAGCACCGTATGGCCAAGCGGGTTCCAACGCTGACGGATACCGCCTTTGATGTAGTATGTGTCGTTATTGTCAAGACCATTCGGCCGCACCACAAGCGCGTTGTTGGTATTGAAGTAGTCAAGATGGCCATAGGCACCGTACGCGAACAGACCCGTCGGGACATGCTCGACGTAAGCGCCGATCTGGAAGTATCCCGTCCCCGCGGGCTGTACCATGTTTTGGCTGAAGACATTGTCGTCGCTCGTCTGGCTGTAGGCACCGGCGACGGAGATCTTGAAATCATGCCATTCGCCGGCATAACGGGCTGCGATGTCCCAGAAGTCGCTTTCACCCCAGGATGCCGACACGGAGAAGCCGCCGAATGTCGGCGAGTCGTAACGGATCGAGTTGGTCGGCAGGCCGTTGCCGTCACCCCAGACCCCGCCGCCGGCATTCCCCCAAGTCAGGTTGCTCAAATCGCCGGTAGAGCGATTGCGCGCGAAGAAGCCGTTGTAATCGAACGACACCCAGTTCGCCGGAACCAGCGAGCCCGAACCGTCAACCAGAATGGCCGTGTTGTCCGATGCCTGCGACTGCTTACCAAGCGAAATCTTGCCGAGGCGGTCGCTCTTGATGAACCAGAACGACTGCAGCACGCCAACGCCGTTGTTGGTACCGGTCAAAGCCGAGTTACCGTCGGCATCAAACTGGTTCATCGTCAAGCTGTCGGAGCCGACCGCTTCAAGATGCAGAACATAACCCGCTGTCCAGCCCGGCAGGATCTGCGCCTGGCCCGTGAACTTCACGTGGCTGGCGAGCGTCGTGCCGAGATCGTTGACGTAAACTTTCGATTCAGCGCCGTCATCCCACCAGGTCGCCTGCTGACCGACCCATCCGGAGACCGTCAGAGACACCTTGCGGTTGCCCTTGCGCGCCGTCGTGGCTTCAAGTTCCGCGATGCGCTCCTCGAGGTCCGCGCAGCAGTTGCCACCCAAGTCTGCGGCGGAGGCGTTCGTGGCGAAACCGCCAGCGATGACCCCTGCTGCGACCAGAGCGGCGCCTAGCCTATATTTCATCATTCTACCTTCTCCCGTCTTCATCACTTCTAGTGGTGCACGCGGTACTTGGCATTTCGCCGTATTGTCGGCTGCGCCTGAACGCAGCAAACGGCGGTACACCTGCCAAGTGACTTCGCCGCTTGACGGGGAAGCTCTGTGATTCGCCCTTCTGCAACAATTACGCTTTGCAAAATCGCCGCGACGAATCCGCGGTTGTGGCACGAAGGCAACGGAGTCGACGGGGGATGTAACGTGAGATTATTCAATTAAGCCGCTGATTTTTCTCAATATATATCGGCAGCCTAGAAACTAACGAAGGGAATTGAGTTTTCCACGCATCGCCTGCGAACAACCTGTGCAAGATGCCAAACGAAGAAGCCGCCCGGTGAGGGGCGGCTTCCTGGATTTCGGAGTTTTCTGATCGGATTAGAAGTTGATCAGAGCACCGACGGAGACCTGATGCATCTCGTCAGTATCGAAGGAGCCGGCACCGAAGGTGTTGGCGTCGATGTTGCGGTACTTGACCCACAGTGACATCGCAGCAGCATCGATTTCCTGCACGACACCAACGCCCCACAGATTGGCCGCCGATGTGCCCGGATCTAGCTCGCTAGCGAAGCTCCCACCTTGTCCGTTATCAGTGGCAAACGAGTCGTGGTTTTCGGCATACATATACTCGCCATAGAGCACCGTATGGCCAAGCGGGTTCCAACGCTGACGGATACCGCCTTTGATGTAGTATGTGTCGTTATTGTCAAGACCATTCGGCCGCACCACAAGCGCGTTGTTGGTATTGAAGTAGTCAAGATGGCCATAGGCACCGTACGCGAACAGACCCGTCGGGACATGCTCGACGTAAGCGCCGATCTGGAAGTATCCCGTCCCCGCGGGCTGTACCATGTTTTGGCTGAAGACATTGTCGTCGCTCGTCTGGCTGTAGGCACCGGCGACGGAGATCTTGAAATCATGCCATTCGCCGGCATAACGGGCTGCGATGTCCCAGAAGTCGCTTTCACCCCAGGATGCCGACACGGAGAAGCCGCCGAATGTCGGCGAGTCGTAACGGATCGAGTTGGTCGGCAGGCCGTTGCCGTCACCCCAGACCCCGCCGCCGGCATTCCCCCAAGTCAGGTTGCTCAAATCGCCGGTAGAGCGATTGCGCGCGAAGAAGCCGTTGTAATCGAACGACACCCAGTTCGCCGGAACCAGCGAGCCCGAACCGTCAACCAGAATGGCCGTGTTGTCCGATGCCTGCGACTGCTTACCAAGCGAAATCTTGCCGAGGCGGTCGCTCTTGATGAACCAGAACGACTGCAGCACGCCAACGCCGTTGTTGGTACCGGTCAAAGCCGAGTTACCGTCGGCATCAAACTGGTTCATCGTCAAGCTGTCGGAGCCGACCGCTTCAAGATGCAGAACATAACCCGCTGTCCAGCCCGGCAGGATCTGCGCCTGGCCCGTGAACTTCACGTGGCTGGCGAGCGTCGTGCCGAGATCGTTGACGTAAACTTTCGATTCAGCGCCGTCATCCCACCAGGTCGCCTGCTGACCGACCCATCCGGAGACCGTCAGAGACACCTTGCGGTTGCCCTTGCGCGCCGTCGTGGCTTCAAGTTCCGCGATGCGCTCCTCGAGGTCCGCGCAGCAGTTCCCCCCGAGGTCGGCTGCAGATGCACTGCTGACTGACATGCCGCCTGCCAGCAGGCCTGCCGCCACCAGGGCACTCAGACTGTACTTGCTCATTGACCTACTCCCGTCTGCTTCGACTTGAGGAATGAGGACGGAACGCAACTGTTCAGCCCAACACTCTTCTTATTCGATGTTCTTTTGTTAAAACCCGTCCTCAAACCCGTCTTGCGCGGTCCGCGGGCTTCCCCCCGAATCACCGCTCAGGGCAATGCTTAAAGCAGATAAGATTCGCAGGTGAAATAGCTTTGGCCAATCCGGCTGTGGAATTGCCGAGATTTGTGACACAAAAGTCACGAGCAATTGAGCTGGCCGAAGAAGGCCCTCATGGATCGACGGCTCATGCACTCGATCCGGTTACAAGGGAAATGCCGCCGGGGCTGTTGCGAACGTCAGCAGTTCTTAAGACGTACATCGTCGGTGAGTGCGAAGCGAGCCTCGGGCTCTGAATAAGGCGTCGTGATAGAAAGGCCAAGAGAATAATCGCGACCGAACATGGCGCGCCCTCAGCATCGTTGTGACGATCGCTATAGGACGCGTGCTTCCGCGATTGGCGTCACTCAAAATTCGGAATGCCATCTTCAACCGCTGAGGTCATCAAGGTAAGGTTGCTAGGCAAGCAAGTGCGAGGGGACGCCCTCTTTCGTCGCAGCGCAATTCCAGCGGGAAAGTCACACATTCAAAACGGCGAAGTGGAAAATCTGCCACAATCATCGTTTAGCAAATTCGTCTTTGTTGTTTTGGTTGCGTTTGCCGGAAGCGTACACCGAAGCTCAAAACGTTCACCGCGGGGACTGGCAGTATACCAGACATGACAGGGAAATTGCTCGATCGGCGGTCAGTGCTCGGACAGGCCGCGATGGGAACTTTTGCCCTTGCGGCGGCCAGACTTGCCCTGACGACCACGTTCGCCGAGGCCGCCGGCAACGGGCCGGCGCAGCCGACACCCTTCAATGCGACGAATGTCAACGCCGAGGCCAAACGCCTCGCCGACCAGCCGTTCTCGAAACCGAGCCTGGATCTACCGCCGCCGTTCAACAAGCTTTCATACGATCAGTACCGGGACATCCGATTCCGGCCCGAAAAAGCGATCTGGAAAGGCGAGCATCTCGACTTTGAAATCCAGCCATTCGCGATGGGCTGGCTTTACGATATGCCGGTCGACCTTTGGGTCGTCGACAAGGGTTCGGCGACGCGGCTCATTGCGGATAGCAAGCTGTTCTCGTTTGGGCCGTTGATCGGTCCGGGGCCGGACGCGGCCCCTTATGGATTTTCCGGATTTCGTATTCACGGGCCAATCAACAGGTCCGATTATTTCGACGAATATGCCGTATTTCAGGGCGCGAGCTATTTTCGTGCTGTCGGCCGCAATGAAGGGTACGGAGCCTCGGCGCGGGGCTTAGCTCTCGGCACGGCACGTCCTGCAGGTGAGGAGTTCCCATTTTTCCGGACATTTTGGCTCGAAAAGCCCAAACCGGGTGCAACTCAGATCACCATTCACGCGTTGTTGGATAGCCAGTCCACAACCGGCGCGTACCGGTTCACGATCGAGCCAGGAGAGACGACGGTTATGGACGTTTCAGCCACGCTTTACCCGCGTGTGACTCTCCCTCATGTCGGAATCGCGCCATTGACGAGCATGTTCCTGCACGCCAGCACGGGACCTCAGCGTCGGCTGGATTTTCGTCCCGAGGTTCATGACAGCGACGGGCTCGCGATCGTTAACGGAAGCGGGGAACGTCTATGGCGTCCCTTGAATAATCCCAAGACCCTGCAGATCAGCGCTTTCATGGATAAGAGCCCGAGAGGGTTTGGGCTATGGCAACGCGATCGCTCGTTTCAGAGCTACGAAGACCTCGAAGCGCATTACGAGCGGCGGCCGAGCGTGTGGGTGCAACCCAAGGGGCAATGGGGTGACGGTTTCGTCGAACTCGTCGAAATCCCGGTCACCAACGAAATTCACGATAATGTCGTCGCCTATTGGCATCCTGCGAAGGAACTTCCGGCCGGCGGCCCTCATGTTTTCAACTATAGACTCTTCTGGGGTCAGGACGTGCCGGCGGCGTGGCCGGGAGCGCGGGTCGCAAAGACGCGGATCGGTAACGGCAAGAAGTCCGGAAATATCCTATTTGTGATCGATTTCATTGGGCCTTCGGTCGAGGACGCGAAGGATTTGCCGATCGCCGACGTTTCAGGACGTGCAGGCCAAACTTCCAACGTTGTCGTGCAGCGCAATCATGAGATTTCCGGCGTACGGGTCACTTTCGAACTGACACCCGGCAATGCCGATCTCGTCGAGTTGCGCTGCTTTTTGAAAACTGGCGATCAGCCCATCTCGGAGACGTGGCTCTATCGATGGACGAAGCCGTAAACGAGAATTTCAAAGGTCAGATGCCCGTAAACTCGGCAGAGGTCGTTAGCGGCCGCGATGCCGGACCGTGGTGGTATTTGCCGCCGCCGGCTCACCTAGATATGCCTGAGCAGGACTTCGCGCGGCGGATCGACCTCGTCAGCGAGCCGAAGCGTCGCGGCTATTGGGTGCCGCGGGCTGCCATCTTTGCTGGCGCCGCAGCGCTGACGGCAGCATTCGCGCACGAGCTATTCAGCATTCTGGCGTTCGTCATGATCACGCCGGTGCAGTTCCTGTTTCTCATTCTTTCGACGATCGCGTTCGGGTGGATCGCTATTGGGAGTTTGAGCGCGGCGCTGGGTTTTCTTCCACTCTTTGCGGGAGAGCGGCCGGACACGATCGAGCCGCCAGCATCCGAAACGCCTCTCTCTACGAGAACGGCTCTGCTTTTCCCAGTCTATCACGAAGAGCCGGCGAGGATCGCGGGGGCAATCGAGGCCATGGCGAGAGAACTCGTTGCGCTTGGCCGCAACGAGCATTTCGACGTTTTCATTCTCTCCGATACGCGCGGCGACGAAGACGGCGAACGTGAAGCCGACGTTTACCGGGCCCTCAGCCAAGAGATCGCTGACGCCATGCCTGTCTACTATCGGCGCCGATTGCAGAACACGGCACGGAAGGCAGGCAATATCGCCGATTGGGTCGGGCGCTTCGGAGGAGACTATCAGTCCTTCGTCATTCTAGACGGTGATAGCGTCATGAGCGGTGAAACGCTCGTGTCACTGGCGCTCGCCATGGATGCCGATGCGAAAGCCGGCCTTATTCAAACCGTCCCGCGTATCGTCGGCGGCGAAACGCTGTTGCAGCGACTGCAGCAATTCGCATGCAATACCTATGGGCCGCCGGTCGCTGCAGGCCTCGCGTTCTGGCATCGCGATCAGGGCAACTACTGGGGTCATAACGCAATCATTCGGACGGCGGCATTCGCCGCGGCAGCGGGGCTACCTGATTTGCCCGGCCGCAAGCCTTTTGGCGGCCATATCATGAGCCATGACTTCGTCGAAGCCGTGCTCCTGCAACGTGCAGGCTACGGCGTGCACATGATGCCTTCGCTTGAGGGGTCTTATGAAGGCATGCCGCCCAACATCATCGATGTCGTGGCGCGCGACCGGCGCTGGGCCCAGGGAAACCTGCAGCACCTCGCCATCGTATCGCAGCCGGGTCTGACGCCGATGGGACGCGTGCATCTCGGCATGGGCGCCACATCGTACCTCATCTCGGCGGTCTGGGCATTGTCGCTGATCGTCGGCGTCATCCTGGCTCTCCAAGGCCAGCAGATGATTCCGAGTTACTTCCGCGATGCGAAGACGTTGTTTCCGATCTGGCCGATCATTGATCCCGGCGCTGCGCTTAGGCTATTTCTCGCAACGCTGGTCGTTGTGCTTCTCCCGAAGATGCTGGGTTTGATCCTGGCGTGGAAGGAAGCGCGGGCGGAAAATGACGTGCTTGGCGCGATCCGGGTCACGTTCGGCGTCCTTATTGAAACTATCTATTCGATGCTGATCGCTCCCATTTTCATGGTGACGCAGACTGTGGGCGCGGCGGAGATTCTGGCCGGGCTCGATTCCGGGTGGAAGCCGCAGAAGCGGAACGATGGAGCCATTTCGTTTGATGACGCAATGTGGTTCGCACGCTGGCACACTTTGGTCGGCGCGATTGTGGCCGTGATCGCTTGGACAGTCTCGCCCGGTCTGCTCGCGTGGATGGCGCCGGTCATTCTCGGGCTCGTGCTCGCGGGGCCCGTGAGTTGGCTGACGTCGCTCAGGGCCGGACCTATCGAGCGTTGGGCGTTGTCGACGGGCGTTGACCGTACCCCGCCGCCCGTCCTGATCGATGCCATCCATCGGGAACGCAATTGGGCACGCCGCGCCGCAACGCCGGGTGGCCTCAGCCCACGGCCCCAGGCGGCGGCCGCTTAATCAGTACAGTCAGGCTTTTCCGTTTTTTCGGAGCCTCTGAGCGAGCCGACGAGTTCGCGGAATATCTCGCGCATGCGGAGCGGCTCGGAATCGAGATTAGGAACCGGGCGCGTGACCTCGACTGCAACGACGCCGAGGCGGGCAGTCAGTGCGCCATTGAAAGCGCCTTCGCCCAGTCGACGCGACAACCGGCGCAGGACGTCCTGGCCAACGAACTGACCGAGCAGATCATCGGTCATCGCTATTCCGCCGGTTGCGATAACGTGCGCCACCACGAGGCGAGCGAGGCGCAAAGCTCCAAGCACGCCCGGGCGGCCGCCGTAAAGTCCGGCGATAGAGCGGAACATGCGTACGTTCTCGACGAGGACGAAGCCCATGGCGATCCACATGATCGGCGATAGGGCAGATACCGTCGCGACCCGCTTCGCAGATTTGAGGATAACCCTGCGAGCTTCCTGGTCGAGCGGGTGCAACAACTCGCGGTCGGAAAGGCGCAGAAGCTCGCCGCTCTCAAGGACGTCGGCAGTATGGTCTCGCACCCGCGCCAGCCCCCATGCGAGGTCGGCGCGGCCGCGATAGTGGGCGAGCAAGGCATTCACGGCTTTTCGTTCGCTGGCTGCGTTGGGATTGGCAATCGCCGCCTTGACGAGCGCGCGCAGTTTCGCCAGCCGAGCGAGGCGGCGGAAACCGATCAACTCGCGCAGCACGATCGCAATGATCGCGAGAACGATGACGGACATCAATCCGAACGCGACCCATCCCACCCAATCGTTACGCTCGAGTGCAATCGACACGAAACGCGCGAACCAAAGGCCGATCGCCAGAGAGGCCAGTGCTCCGATTGCGGAGAAGAGGATGCCGCCGAAGCGGAATCCGCGGTTGATGTCGGTGACCGTCAAATGCCGAGAGGGAGCCGCTACGCTGCGGCGCCCGGTAACAGCGCCTGTGCGAGGCGTTGCGTGTTCGATCTCGGGCTCGACGAGAATATCGCCGGGCTTGAAAACGCGCGGCTTGCGCGGCGGCGGGATGTCATCCTCGAAGCTCATGCGAGATAATCCGAAATGAGGAAGTCGAGGGCGCGATCGAGCCTGATATGGGGAAAAGCGGCGGGTTTTCCGTCAGAAAGAGCGTCGGTGAGCTTGGGTGGCGCAAATCGAACAAGTTCGAGCGACGTCATTTTTGCGCTCCTCGCGGCGCTGAGCGCGGCGGTCGGATCGATGGGGAGGTCGCCGGGGAAAATTCCGACTTCCGTCGTGCCATCAAAGGTCACTCCGCCGATTGTCTCTCCACTAATCGGCGTACCCCGCAAGCAAGGAAGTACGTCAGACCCGTGTTTGGCCGTTGTTTCGCGCGTGGCGCGCAGCGCCGACATGGCCAGCGAATTAACGCCGGCGCCTTCCGTTTGGGCGCGAGAGATCGCTTCTTCGATGACGGTCTTGAGGATCGCTTCCAGGCGGTCGTGGCTGGAGGCGGGCAGGTGATCGGCCTTGGTCGCGGCGAAGAGAACACGGTCGATCTTCCGGCCGAGCAGAAGCGAAAGCCACGAGTTCGCACCGGGCCGGAACGCTTTGAGGATCGAGGTCATTGCTCGTTCCAGATCGGCGACCGCTTCAGCGCCGCGGTTCAGCGCCGCGAGGACATCGACAAGCACGATCTGGCGATCGAGGCGGGCGAAATGCTCGTTGAAGAACGGCGTGACGACGGTGGATTTATAGCTCTCGAAGCGCCGCAGCATCATCGCCGCGAGAGAGGCGCGCGGCGGGCGCTCACCGGAGGCGAGAGGCATCGGGAAGAACGTCAGCAGAGGCGAGCCTTCGAGATCTCCCGGCAACAGGAAGCGTCCGGGCGCCAGCGTCGATTGAGCACCGCTATTGCGCACACGCCGCAGATATTCCGTGAACAGCTTTGCGCCGGTCATTGCGATCTGCTCGTCTTCGGCGGCGGCCGGATCGGTGCCAGCGAGAAATTCCAGGAACGGCTTGGCGGCTTCGGCGCGCGAAGGCGCAGCCGCAAGCGCCAGCGCTTCCGCTGCAAACGTTCTGTAGTCCTGATCGAGAAGCGGCAGATCAATCAGCCATTCGCCGGGATAATCGACGATATCGAGATGGAGCTTCGAAAAACCGGC
>ERZ778017.3244-NODE-3244-length-11858-cov-5.358299_pt1 | contig 11858 bp, 7 predicted proteins | sample MGYA00375747_ERZ778017 | MGnify/ENA primary metagenome ERZ778017 (study PRJEB29350, sample SAMN05509838) | bioreactor metagenome | biome: bioreactor; material: wastewater | place: South Africa: University of Cape Town | collected 2014-03-17 ... | reverse complement strand
TTCTATTACCTTTTCATCACTCTCTTCTTCCCCTGTTTTAGCATTTGAAACAACTTCACGCTCTTCTTGCTTTTCGTTCGTTCCTTTTTCAGATTCCTTGTGAACTTTGTTATCAGTGATTTCATCCTTTTGGACAACTGGTTCATCACTCACTTTTGTTGGGGTTACTATTTCGCTAGTAGACCCATTACTCTGTGTTACAACGCTAGACCTTTTCGAATCAGTAGAGGTGTGGTCTGAGACAACTGTCTGGGCGTGATTAACAAAAGATTGTAATTTCATTTCATCAATATTTATTTCGTCAATCTCTTCAAAGTTGTCCCAAACACCCATTTTGCTCCAAAATATTTTTCCTCTAATGAGAATCAACAGTACGTATATCTTGATCAACTTGGCTTCTTCATTTATGTCAAGTTGTATTCTCTTTTTGTTGCTATTGACTAAGCTTGAACTTACAGATTCCTGGTGAGTGTTTCCGGAGTTGATTTTGAATTGGCCAAATTGATTCACCAATGCAAACTCGTCAAATGACGAATTAGGTTTAAGTTTGTAGATATTTTTCTTGATTAATCTTAACTTGGCAAAAAATTCACAAATGTTTCTAAGTTTAACAACACAATAATTGCAAAGTGGAAAGGAAGCGATAATTTCTGAAGTTTCCATATCAGTAAGCAATTTAAGATAATACAACCGTGAGTGTTCAAGAATGTCATTTCTGTGCTCACCACAGGTTGAGCAAGGGTCCTGAACGGCTACTGGAGAGGTACCTTCATGGGTTTCACCTTTATACGATAATCTGAACGATTCATTACTTCCTTTTACAGGCTCGATTATTGCTCTTCCTTCGACTATCGATGACCAGAAGTTCTTACCACGTTGGAAATTCTTGAATATACCATTTTGGGAAATTGCGGGAACATAGGACAATGCGGTTTCAACTTCATCACTCCAGATCTTCTTGAAAAAACGATAGTTTTTCAAATTCCATAGCTCGAATGCAAAATCTGGTCTTATTATTGCATAAATAAATGCTTTGAACTCGTGGTTGTAGTTATTCAAATCCAAACGGATTGACTTTATTGTTGGCGAGTAAATTGGAACATTGAAAACTTCGTCGTTGTGTGGTTCATTAGATGCTGTAGTTTTGGTGGACGTGGTCTGGGCGTCCTGCAAGTCCAGTAACATATCTTTCAAATCAGATAATTGCAACTGTAAACTCTGGATGATGTTGTCTTTTTCGTCCAATTCGTCTATTAATTTTCTGTTCTTGATCTTGAAATTATGAGTTTCTCTCGATGCATCGCTGACCATTTTATTCGCTTCGTCGAATAATGACGCCGTTAAATCTTCAACTTCGCCGTTTAATTCGTCATTTTTCTTCTGCACTTCAGCCTGGATTCTCTTAGACTCAATCAATTGTTCGGATTTCTCCTTGAACTGCGGTAATAGTTCGTTATACTTGCTTTCAATCTGTTGCAAGCTTTCGTACTTGGTCTTTAGTTGGTTGTTGTCCCTTCGCAAGTGATAAACTATCTCCTCCAACTCCAGCTGTTTCTGGACAGCGTTGACCAACTTGGTCGATAGCAACGACACCTCTTCTGTCAACCGTGCATCCAAACTCACGTCGCTGCTCGTCATACTATAACCAGATGTGTGGTTGTCTCTGTTCTGTTTGTACTGGTTGTTTATACGATCAGTAAAGTTCAAGTAATATACAGGTCCGCTGATTTTGCAACAACTCGCCAAAGAAACCTTAAACGTGAACCCGACAGTATATCAAATGTTATTAGAGCAGATCTCGTAGTTTGGCGAATGCGGTACTCGGGCACAAAATGTTGTTGTTGACGTAAAACTGGACATGAAAAAGTGTGCAAATCGTGTAGTTAAATTACTCACTGAAACAGTGGTGAAACAGTATGTGGGACTGCGTACCTCTGGTGCATCGCGAGCGGTTTTGGAACGGAACCGCGACTTACTGGACAATTTTGTCCCAGACGGGCTTGCTGGTGGCTCCCACTGAAAGTATTGGCCATGGCGGCAGAAAGTGCTAATATGCTCTAGGAAGAAAGAATACTGCTTGAATCAACAAATTGCGTGTTTGACACAGGACAACATTTCAGTAACACTTTTGCCCACAAATTGCAATGCGGCGTACACTCAGCTCTAACCGCACAAGAGCAGTTTACACTGGTACGGTCCACTGAGCAACTTGGACACAACCGAAGTAACTGCGTAGAAATACGTAGGACATGCATGCCGCGGCTTCGATTCCCAGGTACGAGACTTTTAAATACATGATCCCCTGTCGCTACCAACTTATTTGGTCGTCTTCTTACAACCACAGTCACAATATTGCTTTGGCGGACGTGGAACATTGTCTGTGAGTCTCAATTTGCTGCTGATATTGCTTGTTACTGCTAAAGAGTGCAAAACCTGCAGCTACTATAATTTACGTGTTAATCGTCTTATCTATAGTTTGACGGTATACGACAGATTTCTACAGGAGTTCTAGTTTAGGTTCTTTATCTATAACTGGAATACCGGGACAGCGACGTGGTAGTCTACTAGAACTGTGCTGATTATGGTAGACTAGACGACGCGTAAGGTTGAATTATAACTTTTCGGTGCAATTTTCATCGGACTTTTCCAATTTCGAGATCGGAATAGGTAATCGGACTAGAATCGGGATTGGTCCTGGCAAAGAAAATTGTTGGTTTAAATGGGACATAAATTAGGTGGATCCAAGTTGGTTTTGATTCGTTTTGTGTTTACTATTGGTTTCTGTAATGTTTCTGTGTCAAAGACCACCATCATTTGATTTAAACGCACCAGTTGGCTATTTTAACAATCCGCTTAAAGTTAGTTCTAATTTTAACATGGAAGTTTCTACCAACATCCCATCTACAGCGTCTAAATCACCTCCAGGAAGAAACTTTCCAATAGATAAGTTTCCATTGGAAATTGGGATGAAGATTTGCCAACTCTTGTCTCAATTTGATTGCATAAACTTGTCTTTAGTCTGTAAACCACTCTACCAATGCTGCTTCGAAAGATTGTATCAGAACATCATCATCGATAAAGACTTCAATCGGTTCGATAACGAGAAGGAATATCAGTTTTTCGATGAGCTGGGTGTTTCATGTTGCTATATCAACAATCATTATAGCTTCAAAAAATTTATTAAAACTATCCGTAATTCAGGGAAAATATTTCCAATCAAGCAACTTCAAGTCGTCAGTTTACCCACCTCACTTAATATCTTTGAATATTATCCAGACTTACTAATTTTGTTTCAGAATTTACATCACTTGAACAAATTAGTTTGGTTGAACGACAATTTCAATGTTCAGTGGTTACGGTTTCTACCAAACAAGTCGTTAATTACGACGTTGAAATTGCATATGAAAGACATTCACGAGTCTAGTTTTATAATATTGAAATTTCCCAACTTGCGTGAATTTGAATTTCAACCATTCAAACCACATCAATTGAAAAATATAGGGAAATTCCTCAATTCTGACTTGAGAAGTTTAGTCTTATCAAAACATTCTGAAACTAATGATAACTTATTGCCAAATTGCTATGAGTTAGTCATGGTTAGGGATCGTGAAAGTATCATTGAAACAATTCAAAGGGGTACAATTCATAGTAAATACTATGATATTGACCTAAAGTCGATCACTAAGTTCGTGACGAATCTTCCATATTTAAAATGTTTGACTAAACTTTCAATCGACAACATTTTGGTGACTTCTAATGATGCCAATTTGATACTAGACTCCATCAACATTTCGAATTTAACGTATTTGAGTTTGAAGGGTATATCAGAATACCAATTACTAGATCATCATGACGATACAATTAAGAATTCGTTCTTACTCAAGTTGGTTCCATTTTTGAAAAACTTGAGGCATTTAGCATTAGACTATCGTGAATCAAAAATGGATAGTGTACCACAGTTTCTTGACAAGTTGAACAAAGAAAAGTTAGAATCGTTGGACTTGACAATAAGGTTGAATCAAACTAGAGATTGGAGAGCAGTTGACGGGGAAAGGGCATTTTACCAGCATTATGGGTCGATCATTTTATCTATGAAGAACTTGACAAGATTATCGATGGAGATGAAACAAGAACTAGATAACATGGTTGATGGAACCAACATTAATGTGTTGGCGAATTTCCCCGAAAATCTAGAATTTCTAAAAAGATTGGATCACCTTACAAAACTAACTACGTTTAGAGTAAATCCCAGTGGGAATGTGGACAACATTTTGGGGGTATTACCAACAATGAAACTGTTGGAAATTATTGACATATTCGGTGATAAAGCAGGAGGATCACCGAATCTCGGTCTAGGAATGGTTCATCCATCAATTTTCGATGAGTGGTTCAAAGTCCAGCATATCGCATTAGCATATTGGAAACAACGTAAACAATTACAATACATTCGAATCAACTCATATATTTTTGAATGCACCACAAATGTGAACCCTAGAAATGGATTATCAAGGTGGTTTGAGGAAAAAGTTCGGGTTTAGACGGTTAGAGGTATAAGGAAATATAACGCGATGGCACAATTAATAAAATGACTCAAATGTGTCATATCTCGCGAGGAGATAAACTAATAGGTCTAGCCAGGAGGGGTATATAGCGGTAGAACACAAGTTTACTGAAAATATACGAATACGGTACAATTCATAGTAGACAGTACCAATATGGAAGGGTATGTGCCGTGCTTGCGCCAACGGTTGTGATGACAAGAGTGTGGCGCGAATGGCAATTAGTTGGCAAAATGGATGGCGGCTTACTCTTGGCTGGACTCTTGGCTAGAAAGATGGTCTTGGATGACCATACTCGCTCCTTCGGAACCAGCACTAAGCACCATTTGTTGGATCATTCCTAAAAAGGTACAGCCGCCAAGTACAAGACTTGTTTAGCCAGTAACTTCAAGTTCCCAATGTCCGAACTGTATGGTCGTGTGACACTCGATGTTTGTCCAAGTAATTTCTTTTTATTCCTTGGTTGGAACGCTCAGAAATGGACGAAATTTCACCCCTCTTTTCGCCGCCTCTGTCCCCACTACCAAAAAAAAGAAACCAGAGAACTTTTTAACTTAGGTCTTTCGAACTTGTGGTAAGGTAATGGAGATGTGCTCATTTAAGAATATTATGACCGAGGTGGACTAATGGGTTCTAAGATTGATAGTGTCATATCTACGGACTAATGGTAGAATCATAGTCCGGAAAATTCCCATCCATTTGCATGCATATTGGTTGTGCATATTGGTAGAAGAGACATTCTTCCCATTAGTCCGTTGGAAGATATTTTTATGACTAAATTGAAAATTTTAGCTACACGAAGTAATATAAATAGACGACAAATCCAACTAGTTTCGTCTTGTTATTATCATTATCAATCAATACAATCAGAATAACAATTCAATCAAACAAAATGACTCCAATGAAATTAACTGGTGCTGAAAAAGAAGCTCAAATCATGAAAGAAATTAGATCAAACCAAACTAAATATGAAACAAAATTCGCTGGTAGTTTCTTCGGTGAATTATTCGGTTTTGCTGTTAAATCAAACTAATACTTACGTTTTATGAATTTGGGTTGGGAAGGTTAATATAGATTACATTTTAATAGACTAATATAAACTAATATTGTGAATTTTTTTAGAGTAGGAAATGAGTTGTCTAAGTAGTGTAATGAGACAAAGTTGTCATCTTTTCGTTCTTACTATCGAACAAATCGCTTTAACAATACCACTTGTACAATGCGCTGTACCATAACTGGTGGTTAGGGTTGTTTAATCACATTATCTCCAAATCTTAAGTCTACTAAATTCATGTTGGATATCCCACTGATAAGGAACAATCTCGTATAATCGCGCACAAGTCCGTGGAACTGATCATTCTTCGCGTGACTGGTGTGACATCTATTATGCTCAAATCGCTTCTCACATACACTTACATATATCCATCTACCCGAAACCTGGTCGAATGGAAGTTGAAATTTGTAGGATTAATTAGGAAAACTTTTTTATCAAGATTTATCCTATAGCAAAGGCGCCAACAAAAACACATATCTATCATATGCTATATCTCTGGTTGATATATTCTTAAGCAACTTCCAATGGTTACCTTTAACAATTGTTCTCAAACTCGATTTCTTCCAATATGCACATCTTCAGCTTCGGAAAAACCTTGAAAAAAATATTTTCAAAACCGCACCCTCGATTCGAAACGAAAGGCCTGCTATACTATGTTTAGGGAAACCTGTAATTTTAGAGTTTTTCTACTTGTGGAGAGCTACTGGGTAAGTTGTATTAACTTTCACAGACCATATTGAAGAAATCAAAATTTGATTTTTTGCATAAATAACAAAATGTTTACAATTATTAATAATATCGTGTAATCTTTTGTAGATCTGAACGTAAACTTACATAGAACACTAAGTGAAATTTACCTACCATGAAAATCTTGTTTCAAAGAAACTTTTGCATTTCTACTTTACGCATTAATTAGTATAAATATTTAAATTGTGGTGCCCGATCACCTGCCACTGCCTGTGCTCTTTCATCCATGGAAGAGAATTTGTTCCTGTACTCATCAGTTTGCTTCAAGTGATTTAATCTTCTTACCGCGAAGAAATATAAGATTGCACAAATCATAGCAAAGCATACACCCGCAATACTGACAGACAAACCTGGTTTATATACTGGTGCATCTTTTTCCAAAAAAATAAATGTTGCAATAATCCCCCCAATATTTCCAAACCCAATTTGCCATGCTGTACCTACCGACTTTCGAATATGAGAACCATTATTTAAAGCTGCCCAGCAAACAACCAAGGGCATAGCTGTGTATAACCCAGATGCTGTTAAAAAACACCCTGCATATCTCACTTGTGGATTCGTTTTTGCACCCAATACCATTGCTAGACCAATAATTGCAAAAACGCAAGCTCCCAATGCATACGGTAATCTTCGTTTATGTTTGTCAGAAATAAAACCAACAATATTAATGCAACCAAATGCGCATAACCAAGGATAGACTGAATGAGCTTGTGCAGATACAGCCGTATATCCCATTTCATTGATAATGGTAGCCGCGAAATATGCATAACCATACGAAGGTATAATTAACCCAAAATAAGTTAAGGCTGGTAACCAGATTAAGTAATCTTTCAAGCATTTGACAACGTCTTTGAACTTGTTTTTGACTTCGAATGCTGACTTTGTACCCGAGTAAATTTCTAATTTCTTTTTGATAAAGCTGATTTCATTCTCCTTCAAAAATCTAGACTGTTCAGGGAAATCAGGAATCGTGAAAAGTAAAATAAACGCACAACCACATGTAACAATACCTTCTATAATAAAAATCCATCTCCAAGACCTCAAACCATGAACTCCATCCAAATCCTTGATTCTCCAGGCAATTGCTCCGGATGCTGCACCTGATAATGTAGTGACGGAAAAAAAGGCAGAAAACCGTCTTTGGGCTTCTGCCTTGGAATAATACGTAGATAAAATATAGAAGATCGAGGGAAACGTAGATGCTTCTGTTATACCGATTAAGAAACGGCAAGCTGCCAAACTACCGAAACTTTGACTAAACCCCATTCCAATGGAAATAGCACCAAACAGGAGAATACAAGCAGATAGCCAAAACCTTGGTCTAATCAACTTAATTGTATAGTTACCTAAAATTTCAAATACGATATAAGGCACAAAAAACAAAGTTAAAGCTGTGTTGTATTGATCCCCATGAAGATTCAAGTCTTCAGAAAGACCGTACAATTTGGCATTGGAAATGTTCACTCTATCCAAAAACGAAAGGAAATATAGAAGACAAAATGGGGGAACGACCCACAAATCGATTTTCCACATTAACTTGCGCTCGTCTATACCATGTTCACTTGCCAATGCCGCTACCTGAGTGTCGGGATCAGTAGATTCGTCAGCAACTGCTAACAGTGATGAATCGTAGATTTCTTCAGTGGAAAGTTTTTCTTTCTCTTCTTCAGGTAACATAACGAACTTAAAAATGTCTAAAGAGTAGTCTCACATGGTGAAGGGCTCCGTATTATATACTATTGTCCCCCCACATCCCGGCTTTATTACTCATACTGTTAACACGGCTGCAAAATTAGCCGGTCTTACCCCGTTTAATTCATTCCGCGCCCGGTAACGGCGAATGGCTTACACATACGGAAAAAATGCATGAATTCCGAAATTAGTAAAGCGTTTATAATGGAAACTCACAAGGATCGTATCATTCAAAGGCATATTCATCACCAACGGAAGGCATTCACCTATGACAACAGTTGTGGTGTGTATATCTGTTCGTAGAGCTTGAATTTAATTGTAAATTTAATATGCACTAACGAGTGTGTTTGTTTGGACGGAAATATTTTGATATACTCGCACAAATTTTTATTGATAAGACATACCTTGTACGCCTCGACGCCCGGCAAATCGTGTCCAATTAGGTCGTTGTCTACAAGCTTGGACTTTATACTCCACGGAAACTATTATCCTTGGTAAATAGTAAAACGCCTGTTGCAAATGCAAGGATTAAACAACTCAAATTCTCATGAATTTTACTATTTGGAGAAAGCTTTGACTCATTTTTCCCCTTCGGAACAGCAATGTAGGGATTTCAAAAAATTACGGAATCACCATTATTTGAAAATCTTCACTATCCAGTCAAAGTTTTTGATTTAAACTAGAAGCTGCCATTTCAGTATTCCCAAATCTATTTCAAGCTTTATTTGCCTTGTTGTGAATTCACGAAGCAATGTTAGAAATTGTCGTAGTCTTGTTACCTGGAAAAGAAGAATTCTGGAATGTTCCTGGTTTTCTTTAACATTATTGAGTTCCAGAACATCTTGAACTCCAAACTGAGTGCTGATCTGAAGACCCTTGTTAAACACACATTCTGCCAGTGGCTTATTAAGGAAATGGTTGCAAAATTTAACATATCTTGTTTCCTACATATACCATGATAACTCCGTTGTGATTGCATGTAAAAGTTAATGTTGCCTTGGTTCGTTTAGAGCGTTCTTCAGCTGAAACCAACGTGCACCGCAACCAAACATGCAAACTTGCTACATTGAAATTCGCTGACATAAACTTTAAATTGAATAAATACCTAATAAATAAATAAAAATAAAGACTATTGCGTTAACATCGTACAATGAACTAACACACATAGATCGACTATGTTTGTTTCCAATACTCCGATAAGTCCCTTACAATTTTTCAGCAGGAGTAGCTCTGCTAATAGTGGTGATGTCATCGTAAAGCAAGGTGGTAACGAAGTCAGAGTATTTTTCAGCAGCAGCTTCTGGAGCAAAGTATTGTAATGCTTGCTTGTACTTGTTACCTGGTTTAGCAGAAGCAACCAATTTCTTGTATTCTTCTTCCAACAATTGTTTAACGTACTCCTTGGTGACAACTTTACCGGTTTCGGTCTTAGCACCGTGAGTAACCCATTGCCAGATTTGAGTTCTGGAAACTTCAGCAGTGGCAGCATCTTCCATCAAGTAGTTAATTGGGACACATCCAATGTCTCTTAACCAAGCTTCAATGTAAGATAAACCAATGATGATGTTAGTTCTGATACCTTGTTCAGTAATCTTGGCACCTGGAACGAATGGAGATAATAAATCACGGGCAGTGACTGGTTTGTATGGAGTCTTTGGTGGAACGTTGATTTGGTTTGGTCCCTTCATGTTTTCATTGAAAACCTTCAAGACAACTGGAACCAAAGCAGGGTGAGCAACCCAACAGGAGTCACAACCAGCGTTCACTTCACGTAATTTGTCCTTAGCGACATTTTCCAAAGCTAATCTGTTTCTTTCTTGGTCATCTTTGATTGGAATTTGAGCAGCCATACCACCTAAAGCGTGAACTTGACGCTTGTGACAAGTGTGGACTAATAATTTAACGTAAGAGGACATGAATGGAGCAGCCATGGTGACTTGAGATCTATCTGGTAAGATGAAGTCTGGGTGGTTTCTCAAAGATTTGATGTAAGAGAAAATGTAATCCCATCTACCACAGTTCAAACCACCAATGTGTTGTCTCAATTGGTAAATGATTTCGTCCATTTGGAAAGCAGCTGGTAAAGTTTCAATCAAAACAGAAGCTCTGATGGTACCTCTGTTCAATCCAATGTAGTCTTGAGCGTGGTTGAAGATATCGTTCCACAATTTAGCTTCTAAGTGGTGTTCCATCTTTGGCAAGTAAAAGTATGGACCGAAACCTTGGTTAAGGGTTTCTTTAGCGTTGTTGTAGAAGTAAATGGCAAAATCCCAAATACCACCGGAAACAGGTTCACCGTCAACGAGAACGTGTTTTTCATCCAAGTGCCATCCTCTTGGTCTGACAATAAGAGTTGGCATGTGTCTCTTTGGGTCCTTGTTCAATTCGTACTTCTTACCGTTGATAACAGCAGAAATGTTCTTTCTGACACCGTCGTATAAGTTAACTTGACCTTCAACCAAGTTGTTCCAAGCTGGAGTTAAAGAATCTTCGAAATCAGCCATGTAGGTAGCAACGTTAGCATTCAAGGCATTGATAACCATCTTTCTATCGGTTGGACCGGTGATTTCGACTCTTCTATCTCTTAAACCAGGAGCCAATGGAGGACCAGTCCAGGTTGGGTCGTCTCTAATGTGTTGAGTTTCTGGTAAGAAGTCTGGTAAAACACCTTGGTCACGTTGAACTTGAGCAGCTTTTCTGTTGGCCAAAAGTTGTTTTCTGGTAGCTTGGAAATTTCTGTGTAAGGTGGCAACCAAAGCTAAAGCATCTTGGTTGAAGATGTGCTTAGCTTCAGCTGGAATTGGTGCCAAAATTTGAACACCTTTAACTTTATCAGCAGTGGTTGGGAATGGACCAGACATAATTGACAAAAAATAAAATTTAAATTACTATTGAAGAATAATAGAAATAAACCCTATAAAACAACTAAAACAAAATCTATTACAAATAACAGGGATGGATTTACTTAAATACTTTTCACTATACCCCAGACTTCTTCCGATTATACACAGGATGCCACCTCCAACCTACCAGATTGTTCGGATAACGTCAGAGTCATTTGACTATCCCATGTGAATGGGTAGCTCCGTATCGGGCCCGGACACATTCAAGTATCGTACAGCATGAAAATTCATATAATGGAAAATCACATAGTGGGCCCAAAATCACAGAACACCCCATATTGTGTGCCCCATGTGCATTCGCACCCACAATTGGTCTGGAAACTCTTGGATGGAACGATTCAATTATTGACAGAGACTGTCTCGCCAACGCCCTTCTCGTGTGGTTGTGGCACCCAGTCTATCCCCTAACTTGTCCCCGAAACTTCTATTACTTCTGCCAATGAAGCATACGGATAACCGGATGGAAATTACCGAGGATTCAAATCAACTCCGAATCAGAGTCATCATCTGGGCGTTAACAGCGATAACGCCAGACTATATGCAGACCGCCACCGGATATCAGGAACTTCCCAATCTACACCAAATGAGCAGCAGTTTGCCATCACTTCCTGTTGTTCCATATGCTGGTGGCAAGGTTGCTAACAACGAAAGATACTACAACAAGAATGACCACGAAGGTTTGTTTGTTCCAGGATGACCATTGCGGGCCACTGTCGATTACGGAGTGGTGTAGTACGGCTGTAGGGAGTATTCCACCGTCTTGGTGGTCAATCCGCGGATGAACGCCATGACGAATTTGACGGTCAACGTCCCTATTCAGAAAGATGGCCCCATATTAGCGGCCCCAGGATAGTAATGAAGGCATAGCCAATTCCGCAATATCCTGGTAGTACGACGATGGAC
>ERZ778017.3243-NODE-3243-length-11871-cov-4.735867_pt1 | contig 11871 bp, 12 predicted proteins | sample MGYA00375747_ERZ778017 | MGnify/ENA primary metagenome ERZ778017 (study PRJEB29350, sample SAMN05509838) | bioreactor metagenome | biome: bioreactor; material: wastewater | place: South Africa: University of Cape Town | collected 2014-03-17 ... | reverse complement strand
GCGCCGATGCGGGCGTGGCGGAACTGGTAGACGCACTGGATTTAGGTTCCAGCGGCGAAAGTCGTGGGGGTTCAAATCCCTCCGCCCGCACCATGCGGCGCCTTTGCGGCGCAGCCTGAGCTTTGTAGACGAGACGGCGCCTCCCTAGATTATGGTCGATCGATGAGGCCAGGTGCGAGAGCGCCGCCTCCAATCAGGAAACGGACGATGCAGGTCACTGAAACAGCGAGAGACGGATTGAAGCGCACCCTCCAGGTGGTCGTGGAGAAAGCCGAACTGGGCGAGCGCTTTTCCGAGCGGCTCGATGAACTCAAGGACCGCGTCCAGATCAAAGGGTTCCGGCGCGGCAAGGTGCCGACGGCACACCTGAAAAAGGTCTACGGCAAGTCTGTGATGCAGGAAGTGCTCGAGCAGACGGTCAGCGACACGAGTGCGAAAGCCGTCAAGGATCGTAACGAGCGCCCGGCGCAACAGCCTAAGGTCGAGCTCATAGGCTTCGACGATGCAGTCTTCGACCGTATGGTCAATGGCGAGGCCGATCTCTCGTACAAGATGGATTTCGAGGTTCTTCCGCCGATCCCGGTTGCCGATCTCTCGACGCTGAAGCTGGAGCGTCTCGTCGCCGACGTCGATGACGCCGCAGTCGATAAGGCTTTGGCAGACCTCGCCGAACGCAATACGTCCTACGAGGCCGAAGAGGGCAGGGTTGCGGGCGAGGGCGACCTCGTGACGATGAACTTCGTCGGCCGCATCGATGGCGAGGCGTTCGAAGGCGGGTCAGGCGAGGGCGCCAGCCTCGTCATCGGCAAGAAGCAGTTCATTCCGGGCTTCGAGGAAGGCATCGTCGGCCTCAAAGCTGGCGATCAGAAGGTTGTCGCCACGACGTTCCCTGAAGATTACCCGATGAAAAATCTGGCCGGCAAAGCCGCCGAGTTCGATGTTTCGGTGACGGCTGTCGCCAAGCCGAAGAAGCCGGAAATCGATGAGGATTTCGCCAAGGGTCTTGGCGCCGAGGACCTGAACACGCTGCGGGGCTTTGTTTCCGAACAGATCAAGCGCGAATACGATCAGGCGTCGCGGGCGAAGCTCAAGCGCGAAATTCTGGATGCGCTCGACACGGCCCATAAATTCGAGCTACCGGCCTCTCTTGTCGATTTCGAATTCGACAATATATGGACACAGCTCGAGAACAATCTCAAAGCCCAAAAGAAGACGCTCGCCGACGAGGGTAAGTCCGAAGAGGAACTTCGGGCCGAGTACCGCGGCATCGCCGAAAGGCGGGTTCGTCTCGGGCTGGTGATCGGCGAAATCGGCGAGAAAAATAAACTCCAGGTTTCGCAGGACGAGATGCGTCGTGCGCTCGTCGAGCAGGCACGCCGGTATCCGGGAAGTGAGAAGCAGGTTTACGAGTATTATGAGAAGACACCCGGCGCGCTTGCCGAGCTCCGCGCTCCGATCTTCGAGGATAAAGTGATCGATCACGTGATCGCCGAGGCGAAGCCGGTCGAGAAAAAAGTCTCGCGCGACGAACTTGTGAAGGCCGTTGAAGAAGCGACCGAGAACTGAGGTACATGGATCGGGCGCCGGTCAGGCCGGCGTATGATCTTCTAAAATATGCGTGCGAGTTTGACCGGACGCTCCGTGGGGGCCAAGCCGGCTGCAACAAGGAAAGAGCGAGGCGATGCGCGATCCCGTCAACACCTTGACCAATACATTCTGGCCCATGGTCGTCGAGCAGACGACCCGCGGTGAGCGCGGTTATGATCTCCCGTCGCGCTTGCTGAAGGAGCGCATCATCTTCGTTACGGGCCCGGTCGAGGATCACATGGCTGCATCAATCTGCATGCAGCTTCTGTTCCTTGAATCCGAGAACCCGAAAAAAGAAATTTCGATGTACATCAACTCGCCCGGCGGCGTTGTGACCGCCGGTATGGCGATCTACGACACGATGCAGTTCGTGAAGCCTCCGGTTGCAACGTTGTGCGTCGGGCAGGCGGCATCGATGGGTTCGCTGCTGCTCTGTGCGGGCGAGAAGGGCATGCGCTTTGCGCTGCCTAACGCGCGCGTCATGGTCCACCAGCCGTCCGGCGGCTTCTCCGGGCAGGCTTCGGACATCGAGCGGCACGCCGAAGACATCATCAAGATGAAGCGCCGTCTCAATGAGACATACGTGAAGCACACCGGCCAGAGCTACGAGGTGATTGATAAGACCCTCGACCGCGACTACTTCATGACGGCGGATCAAGCCCGCGATTTCGGTATCATCGACAAGGTTCTCGAAAGCCGCGACGAGGCCGATGTGGAAGCGCTCGAGGTCAAACAGGCATCAGAATAAGTGCAGCGGCAACGTAACCACGTCGCGATGAACGCGTTGATCCTGACGCATCGTCGCGGGTAGAACAAATGCCGCACATGCGAAGGCTTCGTTTACCTGAATTATTAGGATGAATCGCGCTGTTGCGGCTCCGTTCACCAAGTGTGGCAATACCGCCGCTTGCGAGGCGTGGCCGGGTGCGATCCATTAATCCAATCTTGATCTGCCGAATGCTACCGTGTGAGATTGAATCCGTGATTTCATGCCGCCGCAGATCGGCCAGACACCACGGCGTGAAGTACGGGCCAAAGCAAGAACATCTGTAGACGATGGCCTTGCACTGAAAGTGAGAAAACATGGCTCAAGAGAAAAACACTCTCTACTGCTCTTTCTGCGGCAAGAGCCAGCATGAGGTGCGCAAGCTTATTGCCGGACCGACGGTGTTCATCTGCGATGAATGCGTCGAGCTGTGCATGGACATCATTCGCGAAGAGAACAAAAACACTCTCGTCAAGTCGCGCGATGGAGTGCCGACACCGCAGGAGATCTGCAACGTTCTCGACAGCTACGTGATCGGGCAGTTCCACGCCAAGCGCGTTCTCTCCGTCGCCGTTCACAACCACTACAAGCGGCTCAATCACGCGACGAAGAACAACGACGTCGAACTCGCGAAGTCGAACATTCTGCTTGTCGGTCCGACGGGCTCGGGCAAGACGCTGCTGGCGCAGACGCTGGCGCGCATCCTCGACGTGCCGTTCACGATGGCCGATGCGACGACGCTCACCGAAGCCGGTTACGTCGGCGAGGATGTCGAGAACATCATCCTGAAGCTGCTGCAGTCGGCCGACTATAACGTCGAGCGGGCGCAGCGCGGCATCGTCTACATCGACGAGGTCGACAAGATCAGCCGCAAGTCCGACAATCCGTCGATAACGCGCGATGTATCGGGTGAGGGCGTGCAGCAGGCACTTCTGAAAATCATGGAAGGCACGGTCGCGTCGGTGCCTCCGCAGGGCGGCCGCAAGCACCCGCAGCAGGAGTTCCTGCAGGTCGATACGACGAATATCCTCTTCATCTGTGGTGGCGCCTTCGCAGGCCTCGAGAAGATCATCTCGCGGCGTGGCAAGGGCTCGTCGATCGGCTTCTCGGCCAAGGTCACGGGTCCCGATGAGCGGCGCACGGGCGAAATCCTGCGCAACGTCGAGCCGGAAGATCTGCTGAAGTTCGGGTTGATCCCAGAGTTCATCGGGCGCTTGCCGGTTATCGCGACGCTCGAAGACCTCGACGAGGCTGCGCTCGTGCAGATCCTGACGGAGCCGAAGAACGCTATCGTCAAACAGTACCAGCGCCTCTTCGAAATGGAGGACGTGAAGCTGACGATCACGCTCGATGCATTGAAAGCGATTTCGCGCAAGGCCATCGAGCGTAAGACCGGCGCTCGCGGTCTTAGGTCGATCATGGAAGGTATCCTGCTCGACACGATGTACGATCTGCCGACGCTCAAGGGCGTTGAAGAAGTCGTTATCGGCCCGGAGGTTGTCGAAGGTTCGGCGCGTCCGCTCCGGATCTATTCAGATCGGGTCGAGGAAAAGGGCTCGACGGCGTAAAAGCGGTCGCGACGTTTAAGCTTGCCGGGGCGTCTGGTCCCGGCACTTGTTTGCGGGACGCTGGTCCCTATTTGTTCGAAGGGAGTGGCACCAAGCGCCAACCGGTGCGTTTCCTTCAATAAAATATCAGTGTGTTCGGCTTGGGTCTCACCCCGCGCCCGCGCTTCACGAGAATGCCGACCGTCGCCACAAAAGGGGCGGGAAGCGTGGCTCCAAAGTGGAACGGGCGTGGATTGCGCAGGTAGGCTCCGAAAGGGGTCCTGCGCACGGCAAAGGTAGTGAAATGAGCGAAGATAAAAAGACAAAGGAAAAGGTGAGCGGCAAAGAGCTGTTTCCGGTTCTGCCGCTCCGCGACATCGTCGTTTTTCCTTACATGGTCGTGCCGCTTTTTGTCGGCCGCGAAAAGTCGATCGCGGCGCTCGAAGAAGTCATGCGCGCGGACAAGCAGATCCTGCTCGCCGCGCAGAAGAACGCCGGCGATGATGATCCGTCACCTGACGCGATCTATGAGATCGGAACGCTTGCTTCGGTGCTTCAGCTTCTGAAGCTTCCGGACGGGACCGTGAAGGTTCTGGTCGAAGGCAACGCGCGTGCGAAGATCATCCGCTACACCTCGAATGCCAGCTATTTCGAAGCTGAAGTCGAGCGTGTGGTCGAAGTGCCGGGCGCCAAGGATGAGCTTGAGGCTCTCGCGCGCTCGGTCGTCACGCAGTTCGAAAGCTACGTGAAGCTCAACAAGAAGGTCTCGCCCGAGGTTCTGAACAACGTCGGCCAGATCGAGGATTACGCGAAGCTCGCTGATACGATCGCGTCGCATTTGGCGGTCAAGATTTCCGACAAGCAGGACGTGCTCGAAACCGGCAGCATTTCGGAGCGGCTGGAGCGTGTCTACACGCTGATGGAAAGCGAGATCTCGGTCCTGCAGGTCGAGCGCAAGATCCGTTCGCGCGTCAAGCGCCAGATGGAGAAGACGCAGCGCGAGTATTATCTGAATGAGCAAATGAAGGCCATTCAGAAGGAACTCGGCGATTCCGACGAACGCGACGACATCTCCGAATTCGAGGAGAAGATCGAGAACACCAAGCTGTCGAAGGAAGCCAAGGACAAGGCGCTCGCGGAGCTGAAGAAGCTCAAGCAGATGTCGCCGATGTCGGCTGAAGCGACCGTCGTGCGCAACTATCTCGACTGGCTGCTCTCGATCCCTTGGGGGATCAAGGGCAAGGTCAAGAAGGACATTGCCGAGGCGCAGACGATCCTCGACCAGGAGCACTACGGGCTTGAGAAGGTCAAGGAGCGCATCCTTGAGTATCTTGCCGTGCAGGCTCGCACGAACAAGCTCAAGGGTCCCATCCTCTGCCTCGTCGGACCTCCGGGCGTCGGTAAGACGTCGCTCGGCAAGTCGATCGCGAACGCCACAGGGCGCGAATTCGTGCGGATGTCGCTTGGCGGCGTCAGGGACGAAGCGGAAATCCGCGGCCATCGCCGGACCTATATCGGCTCCATGCCGGGCAAGGTCATCCAGTCCATGAAGAAGGCGAAGCGGACCAACCCGCTCTTCCTTTTGGACGAGATCGACAAGATGGGCCAGGATTTCCGTGGCGATCCGGCTGCGGCATTGCTGGAGGTCTTGGATCCGGAGCAGAACGCGACGTTCAACGATCACTATCTGGAGGTCGATTACGATCTTTCGAACGTGATGTTCGTGACGACGGCGAATACGCTCAACATTCCGCCGGCCTTGATGGACCGCATGGAGATCATTCGCCTTGCGGGCTACACGGAGGACGAAAAGCTTGAGATTGCCAAGCGCCATTTGATCCCCGAGCAGATTTCCGCCCACGGCCTCGAGCCGAGCGAGTGGACCGTCGAAGACGGGGCGTTGAAGGAAGTCATTCGGCGCTACACGCGCGAGGCCGGCGTGCGCTCGCTTGAACGCGAGATCGCGAAGCTCGCGCGCAAAGCGGTGAAGGAAATCCTGACGTCGTCGAAGTCATCGATCGTCGTCACAGCCGAGAACGTGCACGACTTCCTCGGTGTGCCGAAGTATCGCTACGGCGAAGCAGAGCTCGAAGATCAGGTCGGTATCGTCACGGGCCTGGCCTGGACCGAAGTCGGCGGCGAATTGCTGACGGTTGAAGGCGTCATGATGCCGGGCAAGGGCAGAATGACGGTCACGGGCAACCTGCGCGATGTGATGAAGGAATCGATTCAGGCTGCGAACGCTTACGTGCGCTCACACTCGATCGACTTCGGCATCCACCCGTCGCTGTTCGAGAAACGCGACATCCACGTGCACGTGCCGGAAGGCGCGACACCGAAGGATGGTCCCTCTGCCGGTATCGCCATGACGACGGCGATCATCTCGGTGCTGACCGGTATCCCCGTCCGCAAGGACGTGGCGATGACGGGCGAGATCACGCTTCGCGGCCGTGTGCTTCCGATTGGCGGCCTCAAGGAAAAGCTCCTTGCGGCGCTTCGCGGTGGGATCAAGACGGTCATCATCCCGGAAGAAAACGCCAAGGATCTCGCAGAGATCCCGAACGAAGTGCAGACCAAGATGGACATCATTCCGGTTTCCAAGCTGGAGGAGGTGCTGAAGATTGCTCTCGTCCGGATGCCGGAATCGATCACGCTGGATGAAGTCGCGGAAGCGGAAGCTCTCGAAGCCAAGGACTCCGACAAGGCTGGTTCGCGGGTCACCGCGCACTGACAATTCAGTGGACGACAGAGTGAATTTGGTTATGGCCCCTGCGCGTCAAAAGTGCAGGGGCTTTTTTATGAATTTATTGAGCATTTCTATGCGCTTTTGTCCGGAAATACGGGCTTTTTGTGCTTGACGGACGCGCGCGATTGGGCGCTTTTACGCCTCTATGAGCGGCCGATAACTCCCCCAATGACGGCCGCCTCGGGCTTCTGTCCCGAGCTTAAAAACCAATCTCCGACGCTAGAGGACTGATGAAATGAGCAAGAAAGATTTGATCGACGCTGTGGCCAGGGATTGCGAGCTGACCAAGGAAAAGGCGAGCGGCGTCGTCGATGCAGTTCTGGCGCATATTCGCGCCGCCATGAAGGAAGGCCACGAGGTCCGCATTCCGGATTTCGGCACATTCAAGGTCGCTGCCCGCAAGGCGCGCGAAGGCCGCAACCCCGCGACCGGTATGACGATCCAGATTCCTGCTTCGCGCGTACCGAAATTCACGCCGGCGAAGGGCCTCAAGGACGCACTGAACTAAAGTTTCTGCCTGAATTTTGCGAGGCGCGCCGTGCGACGGCGCGCTTTGCTGTTTGAGACGCGAAGTCTCGAACGCCAACGCGACGCAGGCGATCTCGTTGCCGGGCGTTGTGAAAATCACGGCGCCGCGTTACATCGGCGGCGTGGGAGGTTAGCTCAGCGGTAGAGCGCTTCGTTTACACCGAAGATGTCGGGGGTTCGATCCCCTCACCTCCCACCATTTTGTTCGTCCTTGCCGTTCCGCTGCACGGACCCGGCCGCAGGGGCGGCCTTTGAAGCACAATCTCTTCCACATCAGTGCCTGCAGTTCTCAGCCAACGAGGAAAGCCAAGCCATGTCCGTTTCGATGTACGCCATCGCCATTCCGACGTTTCAAAAGCAGCTCTCGGCGCTCGACGCCATGCTCGACAAGGCTGCGGATTATGCCGCTACGAAGAAAATCGATATGGCGGTGCTGCTCGGGGCGCGGCTTTATCCCGACATGTTCAATCTGACGCGTCAGGTTCAACTAGCGACCGATTTTGCCAAAGCCGCTCCGGCGCGGCTTGCCGGCCTCGACGTGCCGAGCTTTCCGGATACCGAGACGACGTTACCTGAGCTGAAGGAGCGGCTTGCGAAAACGCAGGCAATGCTTGCGGCCTACACACCCGAACAACTCGAAGGGTCGGAAGCAAAGCAGGTCACGCTGAAGCTCGGCGGCAACGAAGTGACGTTCAGCGGCCAGGACTACCTGCTGCACGTGGCCCTGCCAAACTTCTATTTCCATTGCGCGACGGCTTACGGAATCCTGCGGCATAACGGCCTCGAGATCGGCAAGCGCGACTTCGTCCGCAGATAGAGGCTACGGGGGCAAAAGTTCGTCGTCCGCAAGCGCGAACACCGGCTTGACGCCCGCTCGGGCATCACGTATTCCGACGCTGTGACGGCGGGCGCTTCGGCGCCCGTCACTTTCTGGATTGCGGGAGTAGCTCAGTTGGTTAGAGCGCCGCCCTGTCACGGCGGAGGCCGCGGGTTCAAGTCCCGTCTCTCGCGCCATTGTATTCAATCACTTAGCAGACAATTTTTTCGCGGCCGCCGAACCGAAGCAGGTTGCGTCGAGCGCTTCTCCAATGATTTGTGGGTTGCCAGCGGAATGACGATCACTTCCGTGCGTCGTCCGAGGGCTTGCGGCCGGATAAGCCCGCAATCTTGCTGACGATCATTTTGGCGGCGACGACTCCGAAGCTCATCAACGCAAGAATGCGCCACCGCGAGCCGATGGCCTCGGCTCGCTTCTCCATTTCCTCCGACGCCCTTCTGAGGCATTGTCCGCGCCTTTCGCGATCAAAGCTTCTGGGTACCCTTGTCGACTGCCTTCCGCGCCTTATCCAGTTTTCCGGAAACGGCGGACTCCGCCTTTCCCTTCAATGCCTGTGCTGCGCCCTTTGCCTGCAACTTGTTCGACCCGACGGCGTAGCCGACTTTTTCCTTGGCCTTGCCGATAGCCGTATCGATCTTGCCCTTGAGACGACCCATACCGACCTCCATCAACAGTGACATCCCCCAACGCTTCGCCGGGAGCGGCTGTTCCGTATGCGGACGGGCATTTCTTGCGGAAGGGTCCACCTATGAGCAGATAAAAAGAAAGGGGCGACGACGCCGCCCCTTCCTCGTTCCATTTTGCCGTGGCGCATGCTTCAGCCGAAGAAATAGGTCGAAGCAATCGCAAAGCCAAAGAGCGCTACAACAATCGCTATGTTGAACAAGCTGTTGAGCGTCCCGGCATCGTTGGGCAGTGGTTTTGAGTAATATGCCATGGGATTTCTCCTAAGCTGACTTGCTCTTTATATGGGTTCGCGTGGGGGGGTTTTCCAGGGTGGATCAAGGGGCTGGCGGACCTCGAAGGTGAGCGATTTGGCTCTGTTTTTTCCGATTCCGACGCCTCGTATGGCGCTTTGCCGCGATTTCCGAATTGGAGAGCAAGGAGCGGAGTGACGGCGGGTGCGCGTCGCCTTACGTTGCTGATCATGTCCACTCAGCAGTCAGCGATCCGCGCCTTGGAAAACGATAAGGAATTTCGATCTCTCGATGGCCCCTGGTGGGATGCCGTCAAGGCTCGTGACCGGAGCTTCGACGGGACGTTTTTTTATTCCGTGAAAACGACAGGCGTTTATTGCCGGCCCTCGTGTGCGTCGCGTCTCGCCAAACGGGAGAACGTCAGCTTTTTTGCTTCCCGGCAGGATGCGGAAAAAGCTGGTTTCCGGCCATGCAAAAGGTGCAAGCCGGATCAACTGCCGCTGCACGAAGATTACGCGCAGAAAGTCGCCGAAGCTTGCCGGCTCATCGAGACCCATGAGGCTCTTCCGTCGCTTGAACAGCTTGCCGCTCAAGCCGGCATGAGCCCCTACCATTTTCATAGAATTTTCAAATCGATCGTAGGTGTGACGCCCAAAGCCTATGCCGACGCACATCGCCAGCGTCGGGTTCGCGAGCATCTCGAAGGGAGCAGCACAGTGACCAACGCAATTTTCGACGCCGGTTTCAATTCCAGTAGCCGTTTTTACGCGAACTCGGCCAGCGTACTCGGCATGACGCCGTCCGATTTCAGGGCCGGGGGCGCCAACGCCGAAATGCGATTTGCCGTGGGACAGTGCTCGCTCGGTTCGATCCTTGTCGCTGCCACGGACAAGGGCATTACGACTATTTCCCTGGGCGACGACCCCGAGACGCTGGTGCGTGACCTGCAAGATCGCTTCCCGAAAGCGACGCTGATTGGCGCCGACCCGGACTTCGAGGATACCGTGGCGAAGGTCGTCGGCCTCGTCGAAGCTCCGGAGACGGGTTTGGATTTGCCGCTCGATATCCGGGGGACGGCATTTCAGCATCGGGTCTGGGAGGCCCTTCGAGCCATTCCTCCCGGAACGACCGCAACTTATACAGAGATCGCCGAGCGCATCGGTATGCCAAAGGCGGTTCGCGCCGTCGCCGCCGCCTGCGCCGCGAACAAGATTGCCGTGGTCATTCCCTGCCATCGCATCATCCGCACCGACGGTTCGCTGTCGGGGTATCGCTGGGGGGTGGAGCGCAAACGGGCTCTCATCGCGCGCGAGACGAAGCCGTGAACGCTGAAAGCTGGTCGCTCCCGGCGCATCTGGCGGGGTAGGAATTTCTTAATCGTAGCAGTGCTCTATGAGGTTGATATCGGCATACGCACTATCCGTGTGCCCGCGACTATGTTGATCTGTTATTTTACCCTCCGTCGAGTCGAGCCGAATCACCGTGCGCGCGCTTTACGGGGAGATGGAATACTTACCTTGCCCAGCGATACGCGCTCGATTGGCCATTTAAAGAGACTCTATGATCAAGCCTCGCAGCACGCGAAATTTGGCGCCTGGGAATGCAACCTCGAAACGGACGAGTTGACCTGGACAGACGGCGTCTACGATCTGTTCGGTCTTCCGCGCGGATTGCCCCTGCATAGATCGATGGTCGTCGATTGCTATCACGACGACTCTCGCAGGCTGATGGAGTGCATGCGGTCTGAGGCCCTCGCGGGCGGAGAACCTTTCTCTATCGACGCTTCGATCCGGACGCATCGCGGCGAAGACCGATGGATGAGGCTTTCGGGAGAGGTGGTGTTCGCCGACGGCCGACCGGTGCGTCTCTTCGGCAGCAAACAGGATATCACACAAGAAAAAGAGCTTTGGGATCGGTTGCGGCAGCTTGCCGAGTGCGATCCTCTCACCGGGTTGGCAAACCGGGGCGTGTTTGAGGCGCGCTGCCATGAACTCGCCAAGCGAGACCTTGGTGATGTGTCGGTTTCGGCTCTCGCGCTCGTCGATCTCGACCGGTTCAAAGACATCAATGACCGGCTCGGCCACGCGGCAGGCGACGAATGTCTGCGGCAGATCGGGTCCAGGCTTTATCGTCTCTTCGGAGAGCGGAATCTCGTCGCGCGCATCGGAGGTGACGAGTTCGCGCTGCTGCTGCAGGGACCGCGCTCGGCCAAGCAGATCAAGCACACGCTTGCACAGGCGTTGCGCATTCTCTGCCGTCCCGTTTTTTGGCGGGACTTGCGTATCGACGCGGGCGTCTCTATCGGCGCTGCGCTATTGAAGCAGCCGGTTTGCCGCGATCCGTCGTTGCTGTTCGCGGAAGCGGATTCGGCGCTCTATGCTGCGAAAGCCGCCGGCCGCAGACGGATCCGGGTTTTCGGCGATGATATCGAGGACCGGTTATGCGCCGATATCTCGACTCTGACTGTACGCTTTCCCATTAATTTACCCTCCGGCATTTGACCGGTTGGCGCCCAACCTTTTTTCAGCCGAATTGAACGGCGAGCAGAAACGCTATCAGGGTTTTCTGGGGCGAATGAAGCGAGGCTGGGTCCGAAATCTAAATTCTAATTTGTGAAAGTCGTTGACTGCCGCCGCGCGTGGCGAGAGGCTTCGTAACGGCTGGGCTAGGGCACTACGATTTCTGCCGGAAAGCCAAGCGATGCGTGGCATAGGACGTTATTTCCCAACCGATGGCCAAGCATGCTTGCTCGCTCGGCGTAGCGATGAGTGTGCGTCATGCTTCCCAAGGAACTCGTGATGATCGCCCTGGTGGTGGTGTTGAGCCCGGTGATCGGCATTGGGTTATTCATTCTGCTGACCGACTAATGGCAATCGATAAAAGGCGTCGGAGAGCGTCAACTTCGCATTTGCCAGAAGCTGAAGCTTTCAGTTCCGAAAATC
>ERZ778017.3238-NODE-3238-length-11887-cov-5.176217_pt1 | contig 11887 bp, 11 predicted proteins | sample MGYA00375747_ERZ778017 | MGnify/ENA primary metagenome ERZ778017 (study PRJEB29350, sample SAMN05509838) | bioreactor metagenome | biome: bioreactor; material: wastewater | place: South Africa: University of Cape Town | collected 2014-03-17 ... | reverse complement strand
TGGCGAACCAGCCGGTGTAGTCGTTGATGCCCTGACGCGCGCCGTGCTTCGCCGTGGGGCCCGGCTTGCCGCGCGGCGTGACCTTGTCGGAGAACTCGCCCGCCGCGATCGCGTGCAGCCCGATCGGCAGGTCGATCAGCGTCCAGTGGTAGAAGTGCACGCGCGGCAGCGTCGACGGGATCTCGCGTCCTTCCTGGTTCACGTCGTCGGGCCTGCTCGGCACGTCGATGTCATGGCAGACGATCGCGAAGGAACGCGTACCCACCGGCGCATCCGACCACGACAGTTGCGGATTGCGGTTCGACGACAGGGCCACGTGCGACTTCGGGTCGATCCTGCAGAAGGCGAATTCCGGAGGAATCGGCTGGCCGTCGGCGAAGGATTCGCTGGAAAGTTTCATTCGGTAGAACCTCCCTGCTTCGAGTGTCGCATGTCAGCGTAGGTTGCCCGCTTGCCGCCAGTCAAGCGAGCGTGGAGTTGGTCGTTCGCGCGCCGCCCGATCGTGCGCCGGTGCGCAGCCACAGCGTGACCGGTCCGTCGTTGACGAGCGAGACCTGCATGTCGGCGCCGAAACGCCCGGCCTGCACGCGTGCGCTCGCTTCGCGCGCGAGCGCGACGAAACGCTCGAACAGCCGTTCGCCTTCGTCGGGTGCGGCAGCCGCCGAGAAACCCGGCCGATTGCCGCTCGACGTGTCGGCAGCGAGCGTGAACTGGGGCACGACGAGCAACTCACCGTCGATGTCGACGAGGCTGCGGTTCATCCGACCGCTTTCGTCGGGAAAGCAGCGCATCCGCAGCACCCGGCCGAGCAGTCGTTCGCAGTCGGCCGCCTCGTCGTCGCGCTCGGCGCAGTAGAAGACCAGCAGCCCGCGGCCGATCGCCGCGATCCGCTCGCCGCGCACATCGACCTGCGCCTGCGAGACTCGCTGCAGCAGCGCGAGCACCTCAGCCGGCCGCAGAGTCGCCCGGCTCGATGCGCACGCGCGCGAAACGCCGCTTGCCGATCTGCACGACGTAGGTGCCGGGGAAGAGTTCGAGTGCCCGGTCGGAGACGCGCTCGCCGTCGATGCGCACGCCGCCCTGCTCGATGCTGCGGTTCGCTTCGCTGCTGGACGGCACGAGGCCCGCGCGCCTGAGCACCTGCGCAAGCGCGACCGGCGCCCCGTGCAGCACGACCTCGGTCATCTCGGCCGGCGCCGCGCCCAGCCGGAATCGCGCATCGAAGCCGGCGGTCGCGCGCTCGGCGTCCGCGCGCGAATGGAATCGCGCGACGATCTCCTGCGCGAGCAGCACTTTCGCGTCGCGCGGATTGCGACCCTGCGCGCATTCCTCGCGCAACCCCTGCACTTCGCTCATCGGACGGAACGACAGCAGCTCGAAGTAGCGCCACATCAGCTCGTCGGAGATCGACATCAGCTTGCCGAACATCTCGTCGGGCCGCTCGGTGATGCCGACGTAGTTGTTCTTCGACTTCGACATCTTCTCGACGCCGTCGAGTCCTTCGAGCAGCGGCATCGTCAGGATGCACTGCGGCTCCTGGCCGTACTCGCGTTGCAGTTCGCGACCGACCAGCAGATTGAACTTCTGGTCGGTGCCGCCGAGTTCGAGGTCGGCGCGCAGCGCGACCGAGTCGTAGCCCTGCATCAGCGGATACAGCAGCTCATGGATCGAGATCGGCAGTCCTTCGCGGTAGCGCTTCGCGAAGTCGTCGCGCTCGAGCATGCGCGCGAGCGTGTGGCGGGCGGCGAGCTGGATCATGCCGCGCGCGCCCAGCGCATCGGACCACTCCGAGTTGTAGCGGATTTCGGTGCGATTCGCATCGAGCACCAGGCTCGCCTGGTCGAAATAGGTGCGCGCGTTCTGCTCGATCTGCTCGCGGGTGAGCGGCGGCCGCGTGGCGTTGCGCCCCGACGGGTCGCCGATCATCGCGGTGAAGTCGCCGATCAGGAAGATCACCGTGTGGCCGAGGTCCTGCAGCTGGCGCAGCTTGTTCAGGACCACGGTATGCCCGAGGTGCAGGTCGGGGGCCGTGGGATCGAGGCCGAGCTTGATGCGCAGCGGCGTTGCGCTCGCCTCGCTGCGCGCGAGCTTGGCGAGCCACTCGCTCTCGACGAGCAGCTCCTCGGTGCCGCGCAAGCTGACCGCCAGCGCCTCACGAACGGCGCTGCTGACGGCCGGCGTGGCCTCCTGGCACGACCCCGGCCGCGCTTCGTTCCGCGCATTGTTCCGGAAACTGGGGCCGTTCGTCGTCATCGGGTAGGTGATTTCCACTAGAGATCCGGTAGAATCCGCGCGACTTCCGCCGGACCCGGAGCTCGCCGAAGCGGCGCGTGCTGGGCTGTCGCCGGGGGTGAAGGGCCCGATTCTAGCCGAGGGGCGGAAGCGCCCGTGGACCATGTAACTCCAGACCGGACGAGCCGACCAGCGCGATGAGCCACCCATTCCGCTCCCGTTTCTCGAAGGTGGCGACGGCCGTCGCCATGACGACGGCCCTGGCGGCGGTCACGGCGCTGGCAACGGCGTCGCTGCGGCACCCCGAGGAAAGCTCGCCGGCGCTGCAGACGGTGATCGATTCGCTTGCCGTGACTTTGCCGTCGCTGCACGGCGAATCCGACGAGACCTTCATACGCACCGAACGCATCCGACGCAGCGAGACGCTCGCCTCGCTGCTCGACCGGCTCGGCGCCACCGACCCCGATTTCCACAAATACGTCGCCTCGAATCCGCTCGCACGCAAGCTGCTGCAGCTTCCGTCGGGGCGCACGGTCACGGCGGACATCGACTCCGTCGGCCGCGTCCGATCGCTGCAGTACCGCTTCGGCAGCCTCGACCCGAATTCCGCGCAGCCGGCGCGCCGCCTGACCATCGAGCGCCACGACGAAGGCTTCCACGTCACCGAGGAGCCGGTACCCATCGAGCGCCAGGTCGCGATGGGCGTCGCCGAAATCCAGAGCACGCTGTTCGCGGCGATCGACGCCTCGGGAATCCCCGACGCCGTCGCCAGCCAGATCGCCGACATCCTCGAGGACAAGGTCGACTTCACGCGCGACCTGCGACGCGGCGATCGGCTGCGCGTGCTCTACGAGATGATCCGCGAGTCGGACAGCCTCGATCCGCCGGTGGTCGGCCGTGTACTCGCGCTCGAGTTCGACAACGACCGCACGCGCCACGAGGCGATCTGGTTCGATCGTGGCGGCGGCCAGGGCGAATATTTCGCCTTCGACGGCCGCAGCCTGAAGCGCTCGTTCCTGCGCCAGCCAGTGGAGTTCAGCCGTATCTCGTCCGGCTTCCAGGCGGCGCGCATGCACCCCATCCTCAAGTACACGCGCGAGCACAAGGGCGTGGATTTCGCGGCGCCGATCGGCACCAAGGTACGCAGCTCGGGCGACGGCGTCATCGAGTTCATCGGCCAGCAGCGCGGCTACGGCAACGTGATCGTCGTGCGTCATCGCAACGACATCACCACGCTGTACGCGCATCTGCACGGCTTCGCCAGCGACCTTTCGGTCGGCACGCGCGTGGCACAGGGCGAGGTCATCGGCTACGTCGGCGCCACCGGCATGGCCACCGGACCGCATCTGCACTACGAGTTCATGATCGGCGGCGAGAACGTCAACCCGCTGACGATCGCGATGCCCGGCTCCGCCCCGCTGGACAAGAGCGAGATGAAGCGCTTCACCGCGCAGGCCGACTCGCTGCGCATGCGGCTCGCACAGCTCGATGGCGTGAAGCTCGCGCGCTTCGAGTAGCGCGCGTCCGGTTTTTCGGCGCCCATCGCCTCACGCGCCTGCGATGCGTCGCTTCGTAGGACTGATGTCGGGAACCAGCGTCGACGCGGTCGATGCCGCGCTGCTGGAAATCGACGAATCCGGCTTCGGCATTCGCACCGGCGGCTTCGCGAGCGTCGCGATCGACGATGGCCTGCGCGATGAACTCCACGCGTTGCAGGCGAGCGGCCCCGACGAACTGGCCCGTACGATGCGAGCGGCGACCACGCTCGCCGACCGCTACGCTCAGGCCGTCGAAGCATTGCTCCTCCAGTGCGAGCTCCGCGCGGAGCAGATCACGGCGATCGGCGCGCACGGCCAGACCGTGCGCCATCGGCCCGAGCTCGGATATTCGATCCAGTTGCTGAACGCCGCGCGCCTGGCGGAACGTTGCCGGATCGCCGTCGTCCACGACCTGCGCGCCGCCGACATCGCCGCCGGCGGCCAGGGCGCGCCGCTCGTTCCAGCCTTCCACGCGCAGGTGCTTCGCAGCCCGCTCGAGCGGCGCGCGATCGTGAACCTGGGCGGCATCGCCAACGTGACCCTGCTGCCGGCCGACTGCGGGTCGCAGGAACCCGTGCGCGGCTTCGACACCGGCCCGGCGAACACGCTGCTCGACGGCTGGTGTCGGCAGCACACGGGGCGCGCATTCGACGAGGGCGGCGAGTGGGCGCGCAGCGGGACGGTGCACGACGCGCTGCTCGCGCGCATGCTGGCCGATCCGTACTTCTCGCTGCCGCCGCCGAAGAGCACCGGGCGCGACCGGTTCCATGCGGACTGGCTGCGGCGCGCGGTCGACGAGGCGGGCAAGCGCGACGGCAGTGGAAGCGGCGTCGTTGGCGGCGGCGGCGTTGGCAGCGGCGGTAGCGGCCGCAGCAGCGACGAACCCGACGCAGCCGACGTCCAGGCGACGCTCGTCGAACTGACGGCGGTCACCGTCGCCCGCGCGTGCGCCGACTACGGCGCGCAGGCGGTCTACGCCTGCGGCGGCGGCACGCGCAATGCGTTCCTGATGGAGCGTCTCGCCCATCGGCTGGCGCCGACGCCGCTGCTGACGACCGCGGTGCTGGGCATCGATCCACAGGCGGTCGAAGCAGCGGCCTTCGCGTGGCTCGCCGCGCAGCGCGTCGATGCGAAGGCAGGCAACCTGACGGCGGTCACCGGTGCGCGAGGCCCGCGCGTGCTGGGAGCGATCAGCGACCCGCGCGTGGCGCGCGGCTGAGGCGATAGCAGGTCGGCGCGAAGGCGGCACCCGCCCCGCGCCGACGAATCAGGGTCGGCCGATCAGGAGAACGACGACCCGCAGCCGCAGGTGCTCGACGCGTTCGGGTTCTTGATGACGAACTGCGCGCCATCGAGGTCGTCCTTGTAGTCGATCTCGGCGCCCATCAGGTATTGCAGGCTCATCGCGTCGATGAGCAGCGTGACGCCGCCCTTCTGCAGCACGGTGTCGTCCTCGGCGGTTTCCTCATCGAAAGTGAAACCGTACTGGAAACCCGAGCAACCGCCGCCCTGCACGAACACGCGCAGCTTCAGCTCCGGGTTGCCTTCCTCGTCGATCAGCGACTTCACCTTGACCGCGGCGGCGTCCGTGAACACCAGCGGATCCATCGTTTCGGCGACAGCTTCCATTCGATACCTCCGATTTGCATCTATTGTACGGCGGCGTCGCGCGCTCGGGTCGAGCGCCGGGAGGCCGGCGCCGACCGGCGGACTGCCCCTCAGTGCAGGCTCAGTGCAGGCTCAGGGCAGGCTCAGGGCAGGCTCAGGGCAGAATCGGCACCTGCGTCAGCCCCGCATCCTCGGGCAAGCCGAACATCAGGTTCATCACCTGAACGCCCTGCCCCGAGGCGCCCTTCACGAGGTTGTCCTCGACGACGAGCACCATCAGCAGGTCGCTGTCGGGCGGCCGATGCACGGCGATGCGCACGAAGTTCGACGCGCGCACGGAACGCGTTTCGGGCGCGGAGCCGGCCGGCATCACGTCGACGAAGGGTTCGGACGCGAAGCGCCGTTCGTAGAGCGCCTGGAAGTCCAGCTCGCGCGCGCGCGGCGTGATGCGCGCATAGAGCGTCGAAAAGATGCCGCGGATCATCGGCACCAGATGCGGCGTGAAGGCGAGCTTCACCGGCTTGCCGGCAACCGCCTCCAGCCCCTGGCGGATCTCCGGCAGGTGCCGGTGCCCGCTGACGGAGTACGCACGGAAGTTGTCGCTCGCCTCGGCGAGCAGCGTGCCCACCTCCGCCTTGCGCCCCGCCCCGGAAGCACCCGACTTGCAGTCGGCGATCAGCGAATCCGGCTCGACGAGGTCGCCGCCGGCAGCGCGCGCCGCTTCCGGATCGAGCGCCGGCAGGAAGCCGAGCTGCACCGACGTGGGATAGCAGCCCGGCAGGCCGATGACGCGCGCACCGCGAATCGCCTCGCGGTTCACCTCGGGCAGCCCGTACACCGCCTCGGCGAGCACCTCGGGGCACGAGTGCGGCATCTTGTACCAGCGCTCGAACTCGGCGGTGTTCTTCAGACGGAAGTCGGCGGCCAGGTCGATCAGCCGCACGCCTGCGGCCAGCAGCTCCGGCGCCTGCGCCATCGCCACGCCGTGCGGCGTCGCGAAGAAAACGACGTCGCATTTCGCCAGGGGCGCGGACGCAGGATCGGTGAACGCGAGATCGACACGCCCGCGCAGCGACGGAAACATCTCCGCCACCGGCATGCCGCTTTCCTTGCGGGAGGTGATCGCAACCAGCTCGACGTGTGGATGCTGCGACAAAAGGCGCAGCAACTCGACACCGGTGTAGCCGGTGCCGCCGACGATTCCGACCTTGATCATCGCGTCCTCCGCGAAGCGCTCCGCAGGAGCGCTCGAACGTCTGCGAGTTTCGCGCGCCGCCCGCAGCGCACCCGGATCGCCTGCGTCGGGCGCGGCGGACAGCGGCAGCGCCGGATCAGCGCTTCGAGAACTGCTTGCGCCGGCGCGCCTTGTGCAGGCCGACCTTCTTGCGCTCGACCTCGCGCGCATCGCGCGTAACGAGCCCGGCGTTCGACAGCGCCGGCTTGAGCGCCATGTCGTAGTCGATCAGCGCGCGCGTGATGCCGTGGCGCACCGCGCCTGCCTGACCCGACTCGCCGCCGCCGTGCACGTTGACCTGGATGTCGAAGGACTCGAGGTTCTGCGTGAGATCGAGCGGCTGGCGCACGATCATGCGGCCGGTTTCGCGCGCGAAGTAATCGTCGAGCGGCTTGCCGTTGACGACGATCTTGCCGCTGCCGCGCTTCAGGAAAACGCGCGCGACGGAAGTCTTGCGCCGGCCGGTGCCGTAGTTGTAGTCGCCGATCATCGGAATCAGACCTCCAGAGCCTTCGGCTGCTGTGCCGTATGCGGATGCGTGGCCTCGCCGTACACCTTGAGCTTCTTGATCATCGCGTAGCCGAGCGGGCCCTTCGGCAGCATGCCCTTCACGGCCTTCTCGAGCACGCGGCCCGGATGCCGCGCCTGCATCTTCGCGAAGCTCTGCTCGCGGATGCCGCCGGGGTAGCCGGTGTGGCGATAATAGATCTTGTCGTCGGCCTTGTTGCCGGTGACCTTGATGCGCGCGGCGTTGACGACGACGATGAAGTCGCCCGTGTCGACGTGCGGCGTGAATTCAGGCTTGTGCTTGCCGCGCAGGCGACGCGCGATCTCGACGGCCAGGCGCCCGAGCACCTTGTCGGTGGCATCGACGACGAACCAGTCGCGCTGAACCTCTTGCGGCTTGGCGGAGAAGGTCTTCATGAGAGTCTCTGTCGAGAGCGGCGCGCGAGCGCTTCGCCCGGGAACGGCAGGCACGGCGCTCAGCCAAGCGCCAGCCGCAGAAAAGCCTTTGATTGTAGTGTGAGACGGCGGTTGCGTCAAAGAGGTCGATCGACCGCCTACGTGCCGGGTCGTCTGGTAGCGAGCGAGCCACGACCAAAAAAAACCCGGGCGCGAAGCCCGGGCTGAATCCACCAAAGGAGGAGGAGGTGGAGGAGACGGAACAGACTATAGCGAAATCGATGGTGCAGTGCAAGAGGCGAAGCCCTCTCGTATGCTCGAAGCTACGGATCGCCAGTTGGATCTTTGATCCAGCTCAAGATGTTTCTCCTCGGGGAACTCGCTTCCGAGAACATGGGGTACGCCGTCGTCTTGCCCTGCTCCACTTTTCATTGCATCGCAGCATGAGCAGCGCTTCCGCGCGACTTCCCGGAAAAAGCAGGCGAGAATCGAGCCCGATACTCGGGAGCGGGCGATGCAGTGCACAGTGAAATGGACGGGGCCCGGAGGCATGAGCTTCCTGGCGGAATCGGGAAGCGGCCATGCGGTCGTGATGGACGGCGCGCCCGACGCAGGCGGGCGCAACCTCGGCCCGCGTCCGATGGAAATGCTGCTGATCGGCACCGGCGGCTGCACGGCCTCCGATGTCGTCGTCATTCTGAGTCGCAGCGGACAGGACGTTCGCGGGTGCGAAGTGCAGTTGAGCGCCGAGCGGGCGCCCACCGATCCGAAGGTCTTCACGCGCATCCATTTCCATTTCGTCGTGCGCGGCCGCTCGCTCAAGCCGAACGTGGTCGAACGCGCGATCCGGCTGTCGCACGAGAAATACTGCTCGGCGTCGATCATGATGGGCCAGACCGCCGAGCTGACGCACGACTGGGAGGTCGTGGAGGACTAGGGGGAAGACCAGGTATCGCCCCCGAAAACCGATCCTAGTTTTCTCTAGCTATTTATATCCTTTCGATGCTATAAATAGATACACATCCATACACTCTCCAGTAGCGTCGGGAATGGACCCTTACAGCAACCCTTTCAACCCTGGGGCGGGGGTCAGCCCGCCCGAGCTCGCCGGACGATCCGAGGTGCTAACCCAGGCAGAGACCGCCCTGGAACGAACGAAGCGCGGCCGCCACGCTAAATCCTTGATGATTCTGGGCCTGCGCGGCGTGGGCAAGACGGTCCTGCTCAATGAGATCGGCAAGCTGGCTGCGCAACGAGGCTACATGGTCGAGCAACTGGAGGCCCGTGACGGCGAAGACTTACGTCAGTTGCTCACGCATGCCTTGCGCCGGGTGCTGCTTCAACTGGATCGCGGCGGGCAAACGGTCGAGGCGGTCAAGAAGGGCCTGCGTGTGCTGCGTAGCTTCATCGGCAAGGTAACGATCACTGCCGGCGGCGTGGAAATCGGTCTTGGTGTGGATCCCGAGGCGGGCTTGGCCGATAGCGGCGACCTGGAAGCCGACATCAAGGATGTCCTGGTCGCGACGGCCCGGGCAGCGCAAGCGACCGCATGTCCGGTCGCATTGCTGATCGACGAACTCCAGTACGTATCGCGCGCAGAACTGGCGGCACTGATTCGGGGCATCCATGCAGTGAACCAGGCCGGCCTGCCTTTGCTGCTGTTCGGCGCGGGCCTACCGCAACTGGCAGGGCAGGCGGGCGATGCAAAAAGCTATGCAGAGCGGTTGTTCGACTTCCCGAGGCTCGATCGTCTGCAGCAACACGATGCCTGCAAGGCGATTCGCGATCCGGTGGAAGAAGAAGGGGCCGCAATCGAAGACGCCGCACTGGCGGAGATCTATTCGCAGACGCGCGGCTATCCGTACTTTCTTCAGGAATGGGGCTACAACGCCTGGAACATTGCCCAGAGCAGTCCGATCTCCGTTGGAGATGCCCGTTCGGCGACGACGCTCTCGATCCACAAGCTCGACGAGTCGTTCTTTCGGGTGCGCTTCGACCGACTGACACCTCTCGAGCGCGACTACATGCGTTGCCTCGCCGAGTTGGGACCCGGAGCGCAAAAATCTTCGGACGTCGCGAAGGCGATGAACCGCAGCGCGAGCAGTCTCGGCCCGACGCGCGATAGCCTGATCAAGAAGGGCATGATCTACGCGCCGGAACATGGGCAGATTGCCTTCACCGTGCCGCTGTTCGACGAATTCATGCGGCGCGAAATGCCGTTGCCCTGAAGCACGCACGAACAGAATCTCGTCGACGTCGGAAAGCTGATTCGCTTCTGCGCCCAGCGCCAGGTCGCTATAGATAGTGCGCCGTCTTCGTCATCACCTTCGACACGGTACGCATCGCCCAGCGTGCGGGTCCCGGCAGGTCTACGCCCCCCAGTCGGCGCGCGTGCTCGGCGTGGCAGGCTTCGTCTTCCTGCATCGCCGCCACGATCGTCCGTGAACGCGTGTCGCTCGCCGGCAGCCGCTCGAGATGCCGGGCCAGATGCGCTTCGACCTGGCGTTCGGTCTCGGCCATGAAGCCGAGACTGATCCGATCGCCCATCCGGCCGGCCAGCAGACCGATCGCGAACGAGCCGGCGTACCAGAACGGATTCAGCGCCGACGGCCGCGCGCCCAGTTCGCGCAGCCGCCCGCGCGTCCAGGCCAGGTGATCGCCCTCCTCGCGCGCGGCCCTGCGGAACTCGCCCTCGAGCACCGGGTCGACGGTGCTGGCCGCCTGCGCCTCGTAGAGCGCCTGCGCGCAGATCTCGCCCACGTGGTTCACCCGCATCAGCGCGCCCGAAAGTCGCCGCTGCGACGGCTCGGTGGGCTCGTCGTGGTCGGGTGCGGCGGCGCGCACGGGCATCGGACGGGAGGTCGGCGGCGCACCGGCGAGCGAGGCGAGCGCGCGGCCCAAACCGGCCAGGGCGCGGTCCAGCGGCGTAGGGTGGCGAAGTCCGTGCGGTGGAATTGTCGTCATTTCCGTCTCGTCTCGACCTGCGGTCGGAAGATGCGCAGCGCGCGCCTGGGGCATTGTCTCCGAACGACGGGAGGCGCCTTCCGCATGACCGCGACCGGCGACGCGCAGCCGCCGGGGCGCTTCCCGGCTCCCGATCGCGACTTGTTGCCGGGATGCCACAGAAAAGCGCCTTCCAGGCATCCGGAGCCCCTCGTTTCTTTGCTCCCCCAGTGAATTTCGGGAGAATACGTTGGACTTCAAACCGAGGATCGCCTGCCGGCCACTCGGGGAGTTGCGGCGGCACACCACGCCGATGATTGATTCCAGAAACCTAGGAGAACCTTCAATGAAGAAAACGCTTCTCGCAGTGGCTGTCGCCGCAGCGCTGCCGGCAGCGGCGTTCGCGCAGACGAACGTCACGCTGTACGGAATTGCCGATGCGGGCGTGGGCTTTGTCGACACCGACGGTCCTGGCGCTGATGCGGCAATGGTCGTCAACTCGGGCTACCAGTCCACGAGCCGCTTCGGCGTTCGCGGCACGGAAGACCTGGGCAGCGGGCTGAAGGCCACGTTCAACCTCGAAGCTGGTGTGTCGTTCGACACCGGTGGTACGGATGCAGCCGGTTTCTGGCAGCGTCGCGCTGTCGTCGGTCTGGCCGGCGGCTTCGGCGAAGTGCGCTTCGGCCGCGACTACACCCCGGCGTTCTCGGCCGCGGGCACGACCGATGTCATGGGCTATGGCCTGCTGGGCAACTGGCTGACCTACACGGCCCAGGGCGGTATCTCGACGCGCGCCAGCAACGGTGTCCACTACACGGGCACGTTCAGCGGCGTGACCCTCCGTGCGATGTACGCCACGGGTGAGACGAACGACGCGGCTGCAGGCCCGATGGCCGGTAACAAGGACATCGACGATGCGTGGGGTCTGTCGGCCGTCTATGCCGGCGGTCCGCTCACGATCCAGGGCTACTATCAAGAGATCAACGGCGGTCCTCTCAACGCCGGTGGCGGCATCTTCAACAGCAGCGGCACGGGAGACAGCGTCAAGCAGATGGGCATCGGCGCCGGCTACAACTTCGGCGCGTTTCGTCTGACGCTTACCTACGGTATCGCCGACGCGGATGGCAATGCCAGGTTGACGTCGATGCAGGGCGACAAGCTTCAGGGTCTTGGCCTGGGCGCCGGCATCAAGCTAGGCACGGGCGAACTCATCGCTCAAGTGATCCAGATGAAGGTCGACAATCCGGCGAACGGTTTGCGCGATCCGAAAGGCACCAGCTTCGGTCTCGCCTACGTGCATCCGCTGTCGAAGCGCACCAACCTGTACGCCACGTACGGCATGATGCGCAACAACAACAACGCGCAGTTCGCAGTTCTTGCGTCCGACAACCGTGCTTCCGCCGGTGCCCTGGGTGCCGATCCGCAGGGT
>ERZ778017.3232-NODE-3232-length-11903-cov-7.112846_pt1 | contig 11903 bp, 14 predicted proteins | sample MGYA00375747_ERZ778017 | MGnify/ENA primary metagenome ERZ778017 (study PRJEB29350, sample SAMN05509838) | bioreactor metagenome | biome: bioreactor; material: wastewater | place: South Africa: University of Cape Town | collected 2014-03-17 ... | reverse complement strand
AGGCATGGATCGGATAGGTCGGGTTCGGGCACAGCACCACGTCGCCCGGCGCGGTAATCGCCTGCGCCATGTTGGCGAACCCTTCCTTGGAGCCGAGGGTGGCCACCACCTGGGTGTCGGGATCGAGCTTCACGCCGAAACGGCGGGCGTAGTAATTGGCCTGCGCCTTGCGCAAGCCGGGAATGCCGCGCGAGGCCGAATAGCGATGCGTGCGCGGGTCGCGCACCACCTCGCACAATTTGTCGACGATGGCCTTCGGGGTCGGCAGGTCGGGGTTACCCATGCCGAGGTCGACGATGTCGGCGCCGCGCGCCCGGGCGGCGGCCTTCAGCCGGTTGACCTGCTCGAAGACATAAGGTGGCAGGCGGCGGACCTTGTGAAATTCTTCCATGGCGAATCCCGGGGCGAAGGCAGCAACCGGCCGGAACCCTGCGTCCGGCCCTGCCCGGCGCTATAACCTTATTTGCAGGTCGGGTCGAGGGTGGGATCGCACTCGCCTTCGATTTGCTTCAGCGTGTCGCCGGCGTGGCTTTTGGCAAGACGGTTCAGCGCCGCCGCGTCGCCCTTTGCGCCTGCGCCTCCCCCGCCGGAAGCGACGGCCCGGTCCCGGTCCGCCTTCAATTCGCCGAGCTTTGCGTTCCGCTCGGCGTCGGTGAACTGCTCGGCCGCGACCTCAGGCTTTATGTTGAGGTTCGGATAGGTGCCGGTGTCGCGCGCGGCTTGCGAGACGGGAACGGCGTCCTCGATCGTGTTGCCCGCCCCGCAGCCGCCGGCGGCGAGCCCGGCCGCCAGCACCGCCGCAACCGCTGCGGCGCGGCACGATCCGGCGCGTGAGAAGAAGCCATTCCCCATACGAATTGTCATATTGTTTTCCCGACGATCGAGGTAGTGGGCGTTGGACCGGGCTTGCCGTCCCATGATAGCATGGCAACAATACATGTGGGGAGGAGCCACTCAAACCTATGGCAAAGGCAAGCGACCCGCACAAGACGTCCGATACCGAAGCTTCGGATATCGACCAGTATGTGGTGAAGGACCCCGAAAGCTTCGCGCTCAACGTGGCCCGCATGGTCGAGCAGGCCGGCAAGGCCGCTTCCGCCTGGACCGCGCCGCGTGAACGGGGCGAGGTGCGCGACCACGTCGCCGACCCGGCGGCCGATATGGTCAAGACCTTCTCCAAGCTCACCGAATACTGGCTTTCCGACCCGCAGCGCGCGCTGGAAGCGCAGACGCGGCTGTTCGCAGGCTATATGGGCGTGTGGGCCAACGCCATCCAGCGCATGGGCGGCGATCCCGAGCAGCCCGGAGGCGCAGTGCAGCCCGAGCGCGGCGACAAGCGCTTCCAGGACCCGGAATGGGGCCGCAACGCCTTCTTCGATTTCGTGAAGCAGGCCTATCTCGTAACCTCCCGCTGGGCCGCCGACCTGGTCGAGCACGCCGAGGGCCTCGACGAGCACACCCGCCACAAGGCCGGCTTCTACGTCAAGCAGGTCTCCAACGCCATCTCGCCGTCGAATTTCATCCTGACCAATCCGGAACTGTTCCGCGAGACGGTGGCCTCGAACGGCGAGAACCTGGTGCGCGGCATGAAGATGCTGGCCGAGGACATCGCCGCCGGCCACGGCGACCTCAAGCTCCGGCAGGCCGATACGTCGAGCTTCGAGATCGGCAGGAACCTCGCCGTGACCCCCGGCAAGGTCGTCGGGCGCAGCGACGTGGCCGAGATCATCCAGTACGCGCCGTCCACCGAAACCGTGCTGAAGCGGCCGCTTTTGATCTGCCCGCCATGGATCAACAAGTTCTACATCCTCGACCTCAACCCGCAGAAATCCTTCATCCGCTGGGCGGTCGAGCAGGGCCATACCGTGTTCGTCATATCCTGGGTCAACCCCGACCAGCGCCACGGCGCCAAGGACTGGGAAGCCTATATCCGCGAGGGCCTGCAATACGGCCTCGACATCGTGGAACAGGAGACCGGCGAACGCGAGGTCAACGCCATCGGCTATTGCGTCGGCGGCACGCTGCTCGCCGCGGCCCTGGCGCTGCTGGCGCGCGAGGGCGACCAGCGCATCCGTTCCGCCACGCTGTTCACCACCCAGGTCGACTTCGTCCATGCCGGCGACCTCAAGGTATTCGTCGACGAGGACCAGGTGGCGGCGGTCGAGCGCTCGATGAGCGAAAAGGGCTATCTCGACGGCACCAAGATGGCCACGGCCTTCAACATGCTGCGTTCCGGCGACTTGATCTGGCCCTACGTCGTCAACAACTACATGCGCGGCAAGGACCCCCTGCCCTTCGACCTGCTCTACTGGAACGCCGATTCGACCCGCATGGCGGCAGCCAATCATTCCTTCTACCTGCGCAACTGCTACCTGGAAAACAACCTGTCGCAGGGCCGCATGGAACTGGCCGGGCACAAGGTGTCGCTTTCCGACGTGACTATCCCGATCTACAACCTGGCGACGCGCGAGGACCACATCGCGCCGGCGCGATCAGTGTTCGTCGGCAGCCGGTATTTCGGCGGAGACGTCGAATTCGTGATGGCCGGCTCCGGCCATATCGCCGGCGTGGTCAATCCGCCGGCGGCGAACAAGTACCAGTATTTCACCGGCGGCAAGCCGGTCGGCGATTTCGACGAATGGGTCGCCAACGTCAAGGAAAACCCCGGTTCCTGGTGGCCGCACTGGCAAAAGTGGATCGAGCGCCTGGACAATGGCCGCGTTCCGGCGCGCACGCCCGGCAAGAATCTCACGCCGCTTGGCGAGGCGCCCGGCAGCTATGTGAAGGTGCGCGTGTAACATTCTGTAATGCGCGGTGAGTTGACGGGCGGCCGAAAGACGGCGAAATGTCGACGTCAATATGCGGGCGGCCCGATTCCGCGTTCCTTGGTGAATTTATTTTAAGGGTTGCCTCTTTAACACAGCGCCGGCTTGCGGGTCCGGCGCCAGGGTGATTTGCCGGCAGGGCGCCGACACCGAGGGGAATTGTGGTTTGACGTCAGCAGGATCGCGCCTTGCGAGCAAGAAGGGCCGCGCCGTCATGGCTGCGCTTTTATCCGTGCTCGTCGCGTCCTGCACTTCTACCGGCATGACCGAGATGTCGGCAAACATTCCGGCCTATGCGGGCGGCGACACGCCTGCCGCGGCGTCCTCCGCCATCGCCGCCGATGATTTGCAGCCGGGCGGCGAGCAACAGGCGCTCATGGCCGCCGAAGGCGCGGTGGAACTGCCCGCAGCGGTCGCCTATCTGCCCTCCCCCAGCCCCGGCGTCGATTTTTCGGTGGCGGTGCCGGCCGGTGCGGAAGCGATCGCCGGCAATACGCCGCAGTCCTTGCAGGCGGACGCCGAGGCAGCGGCCGCAAAGGCCGATGCGCCAACCCCGGTGGTGAAACCGCAGGACGGCGAAGCCGTCGCCGCAACCGACAACGCCGTCTACGTGACGGCCGGCGAGACGCCGAAGGCGCAGGCTTACGCGCCGGCGAAGAGAAAGAGCTTTTTGGCCTCCCTGTTCGGGAGTTCTCCGGCTCAGGCCGCCGCCCCGCCCATCGTGGAAGTCAGCCCGGCGCGCGAGGGCGTGAAGCCGGTCCTTACCCTGGCTTCGATCGAGGCCGGCGACAAGCCGCTCATCGATTCGAACGAGATGGCCAACGCCGCCGCGAACGGCGCGCTGCCGGGCGTGCGCCAGACGGCGCTGTTCGAGATCAGGCGCCGGTCCGGGCTCGACGACGAGAGCGACGTCGACCTGCACGAGGACGAGGAACCCGGGCTTTACCGGGTGGCCTCGGCGGCGGGGCTGGCCAGGCTTGCCCCCAACGGCCTCCTGAAGCAGACGGAAGGCGTCGACGTCGCTTGCCTGAAGCCTTCGCTCGTGCGGGTGCTGAAGACGATCGAGCAGCACTATGGAAAGAAGATGGTCGTCACCTCGGGCTACCGCGACCCCGTTCGCAACCGCCGGGCCAGGGGCGCGCGCAGGTCGCTGCACATGTACTGCGCGGCGGCCGACATCCAGGTCCCCGGCATCAGCAAGTGGGAACTGGCGAGCTATGTCCGCTCGATGCCGGGACGCGGCGGCGTCGGCACCTATTGCCACACTGAATCGGTCCATGTGGACGTCGGCCCCGAGCGCGACTGGAACTGGCGCTGCCGGCGCCGCAAGTAGCGGCCGGCGTTCCCCCGCCCTGTGGAAAAAAGTTGCCGCAAAACAGGCTGACGGGTTGCCCGTTCGCGTTCGCGCCACTATAAGCCGCTTTCAACTGAGCGCGCCCATCGTCTAGCGGTCAGGACACCGCCCTTTCACGGCGGTAACAGGGGTTCGATTCCCCTTGGGCGTACCAGTTTTCCTCACATGGCTGCAAACTCAGACGTGTCCGTAGCCGGACATCTTGGCGGAAACCTCCGCTATCTGCTCGAGGCTGAGCAGCGGCGGCTCGCCGATGCTCAGGCAGCCGTGGTACTGCCTGGCCAGCGTTTCGACCTCGACTGCGAGCCACATCGCCTTCTCGAGGCTCGCCCCCACCGCGATCATGCCGTGATGGGCAAGCAGGCAGGCGCGCCGGCCGCGCAGCGCCTCGACCGCGTTCCTCGACAATTCCGCCGAGCCGAAGATCGCATAAGGGGCGCAGCGGATGTCGTGGCCGCCCGCGACGGCCACCATGTAGTGGATCGGCGGGATCGGCCTGCCCATGATCGACAGCACCGTGCAGTAGGTCGGATGCATATGCACGATGGCGCCGACATCGGCGCGCTCGCGCATGATGTCGCAGTGAAAGCGCCATTCGCTGGACGGCCGCCGGCGCCCGGTCGGGTTGCCGTCCGGCGTAAGGAAGACGATGTCGTCGGTCTCCAGTTGCTCATAAGGGATCGACGTCGGCGTGATCAACAGCCCGTCGCCGTGGCGAACGCTGATGTTGCCGGACATGCCCTGATTGATGCCGAGCCTGTTCATCAACAGGCAATGGTCGATGATGGACTTGCGGATCTCGGTTTCCGACTGGCCGGTCATTGTGCGCCCCCAGGCTATTCAGACGGCACGGGGCAAGCGAGGTCGCCTTCCTCGCAGGCGAGATAGGCCTTGAGCTGCCCGGTTCGCGCCGCCGTCAGTTTCTCCTTGCACACGGCGATCACCATGGGGGCTGCGCTGCCGCCGTCCTCGCCGCTGGACTGGAACATGCATTCGGCGTCGCGAAACGCGATCCAGGCCCTTTGCGCCTTGACCAGCCGCGCCTTGCCGTCCACATCGCCGGAAAGGCGATGCTCGACCTGCCTGAACGCCTGGTTGAGCGCCTTGTCCGCCGCCTGGAATCCGGCCGACGGATCATCGGAGGAATGGGCAACACCCGTTGCCGACAGGGCAACGGCAAGGGCAATCGCCAACCGCATCACAGGTCTCCTTCTTCGGCGGGGTTCGACGTAACCACACATCATGGCGGCCGGCAAGCGGGCGGACGGCGGCCTACTGGCTGGAGCCGACCACCGCGCCCACGGCAGCGCCGCCCAGCCCGCCGACCACGGCGCCGCCGGTGCCGGCGATCGCGGCTCCCGCCAGGGCTCCCGAACCGGCGCCGATGGCCGCGCCGGTCGCGGTGCGCATCGCCCGCGTCGAGCCGCAACCGGCCAGTGCGATCGCCATGAAGGAGACGATGATAACGCGCTGCATGTCTGCCACTCCGAGTATGATCCAGCTGGAAAGTGAAGCGGCAAGGTTAACTTTTCCTTGAGCCGCGGACGAAATCGCCGCTGGCGCCAGCCCCCGGATTTTGCGCCGGCGACCGGAACATTTACGCCGGTCGTCGCTTTCTCCCTGGCATTCGTCATCCAAGGAGAAACGTCATGAAAACACTGGCCGACATCTTCGAGCACACGCTCGAGGACATCTACTATGCCGAAAACGCCATCACCAAGGCGCTGCCGAAGATCGCCAAGGCAGCTACCGACGCCAAGCTGAAGAAAGCGGCCGAACACCATCTCGAGGAGACCAAGGACCAGATCAGGAAGCTGGAGCAGGTTTTCAAGTCGATCGGCAAGAAGGCCTCCGGCGAGAAGTGCGACGCGATCGAAGGGCTGATCAAGGAAGCAGACGGCCTGATGGAAGAAACTTCCGGCACCGCGCTCAATGCGGGCCTGCTCGCCGCCTGCCAGGCCGTCGAGCACTACGAGATCGCCCGCTACGGCTCGCTGCGCGAGTGGGCCAAGGATCTCGGGCACGACGAAGCGCACACGCTGCTGAGCGAAATCCTCGACCAGGAAAAAGCGACGAACAACAAGCTCACCAATCTGGCGGTGACCTCGATCAACACGCCCTCGGCCACGGCCAGGGCAGCCTGAAGTTTCATGGGCGAGCACGGCCCCGCGCCACGGCGCGGGGCCGTCTTCACGCCAGCCAGGCCATGAAAGGCTCCGGTCGTTCTATTAACACTCCATGAACGGGACATTCCGATTGGGTTCAGTCGCGGAGGGCCATCTTGCCCACGTTGATCGAACAAGCGCCAAGCGCTCAAAACGGGAGAAACAAAATGCTCAAGTCCATCAAGATCGCCGCCCTCTCCGCTTTCCTCGGCCTGGGTTCACTGGCCATCCTTCCCGCCTCCGCCCAGGCCGACAGCCTGTATATCGGAATCTCCTCGCATGGGACGACCGTCGGCTATAACGGCGGCAACAGCTGGGGCCGGTACGCCTGCACGCCCGCCAGGGCCGTCTCCAAGGCACGCCGCATGGGCGTGCGCCACGCCCGCGTGCGCAGCGTCGGCCGCAGCACCATCCGCGTTTCGGGAGTTCGTTACGGGCACCGCGCCACCGTCACCTTCTCCAAGGCCCGCAACTGCCCCATCGTGCGTTGGTAAGGGGTAGCCGGAATCCTGCCGGCCATCGGTACGGGTATGGCCGGCAGCCCGCCGCGCGGCGGGCCGTTCGTTACCGCACCACCAGGACGGGCGTCCGGCTGTGAGCCAGGACTTCCGCCGTCTGGCTGCCGAGCAGCAGCCGGCCGACACCGCGCCGGCCATGCGAGGCCATCACGATCAGATCGCAGTTCCGGCCGGCGGCCGTTTCCAGGATCGCCGGCGCCGGCTGCGCATCCGCGATATGCAGCGTGTCTGCCTCGATGCCTTGCCTGGCGGCGCTCTCTTTCGCGGCCGAAAGAGCGGATTGGGCAAACTCCTTCTGCCCCTGGTCGTAGCGCTCGAAGTCGGCACCGCTTGCGACCCAGCCCGACCCCAGCGCCGTCGCCTGGATCGGAAAAGGTTCGGTAACGGTGACGAGCGTCACCTTGGCGCCGATCGCCTTGGCTAGCGCAATGCCGTGATCCACGCCTTTTTGCGCCAGTTCGGACCCGTCGGTGGTGATGAGGATGTGCCTGTACATGTCGTCTCCTGAATGGCTGTCCGCCCGAAACTGCGGCAGGCGGATGCGGGAAGCTTTGCTATCCGTCAAATTAGCCATCGTTTCACGTACTTTTCAAACCCTCGCCGGCGAAGCGGCGGCGATGGGCGGCGGCGATGACCTCCGCGCTTCGTCTCAGCTTGCACCGGAATTCGGTTTTCCTGCCGTTCTCGACGACGACGACGATGAAGAGGCTGTCCCTCTCCTCGATTTCGACACTGCATCGGATCGCCGGGTGGATGCCCATTTTCGACATTCCTTCGGGTTGCGTCCTCCACCGCCGCACCCTACGAAGCGGCTGCGGACCAGGGAGCCATCGTTAGCGGCATGGCCGGTCGTGGACAGGAAACGCGGTCCGCAAATACGGCAAACGAGGCCCCGGCGGCGTGCCGGGGCCTCGTTCGGTTTTCAAGGCGCAAGGGCCGAAGACGCGCGAACTACTTCTGCCAGCTCTTGACCAGTTCGTCGTAGTTGACGGTGATCGGCTTTTCCTTCTCGTTCTCGATCTTCAGCTGCGGAGCGAGGTTGCCCTTGGAGACGGCGTCCTTGTTCCAGTATTCGAGATCGTGCTCCTCGGCCATCTTGGGGCCGATATCGCCCTGAACGCCGGCCCTTTCCAGCCGCTCCATCACCTTTTCCTGCTCGGCGCACAGCGAATCCATGGCTTCCTGCGCGGTCTTGGCGCCCGAAGAGGCGTCGCCGATCGCCTGCCACCAAAGCTGCGCCAGCTTCGGATAGTCAGGAATGTTGGTGCCGGTCGGCGACCACTGGATACGGGCCGGCGAACGGTAGAACTCGATCAGGCCGCCGAGGTTCGGCGCGCGTTCCGTGAAGCTTTCATGGTCGATGGTGGACTGGCGGATGAGGGTCAGGCCGACATGGCTCTTCTTCACGTCCACCGTCTTGGAGGTCACGAACTGCGCGTAGAGCCAGGCCGCCTTGGCGCGGTCGTCGGGCGTCGACTTCATCAGCGTCCACGAGCCCACGTCCTGATAGCCGAGCTTCATGCCCTCCTTCCAGTAAACGCCGTGCGGCGACGGCGCGAAACGCCACTTCGGCGTACCGTCCTCGTTCACCACCGGCAGGCCCGGCTTCACGAAATCGGCCGTGAAGGCGGTGTAGGTGAACATCTGCTGGGCGATCTCGCCCTGGGACGGCACCGGTCCGGATTCGGAGAAGTTCATGCCCTGCGCCGTCGGCGGCGCGTAGGCCTTCAGCCAGTCGAGATATTTCTGGATGGCGTAGACCGAGGCCGGGCCGTTGGTATCGCCGCCGCGCGCCACGCACGAGCCGACCGGGCGCGAGTTCTCGTCGACCTTGACGCCCCATTCGTCGACCGGCAGGCCGTTCGGAATGCCCTTGTCACCGTTGCCGGCCATCGACAGCCAGGCGTCGGTGAAGCGCCAGCCGAGCGAGGGGTCCTTCTTGCCGTAGTCCATGTGGCCGTAGACCTTCTTGCCGTCGATCTCGCGGCCGGTGAAGAACTCGGCGATATCCTCGTAGGCCGACCAGTTGACCGGCACACCGAGGTCGTAGCCGTACTTCTCCTTGAAATCGGCCTTGTTCTTCTCGTCGTTGAACCAGTCGTAGCGGAACCAGTAGAGGTTCGCGAACTGCTGGTCGGGAAGCTGGTAGAGCTTCTTGTCCGGCGCGGTGGTGAACGAGGTGCCGATGAAGTCGGCGAGATCGAGGTTGGGGTTGGTTACGTCCTTGCCCTCGTTGGCCATGAAGTCGGTGAGGTTGCGCACCTGCTGGTAGCGCCAGTGCGTTCCGATCAGATCGGAGTCGTTGACCCAGGCGTCGTAGAGGTTCTGGCCCGTCTGCATCTGCGTCTGGATCTTCTCGACCACGTCGCCTTCCTGGATCAGGTCGTGCGTGAGCTTGATGCCGGTGATGGCGGAAAAGGCCGGCGCCAGCACCTTGGATTCATATTCGTGCGTGGTGATCGTCTCGGAGACCACCTTGATCTCCATGCCGGCAAAAGGCTTGGCGGCGTCGATGAACCACTGCATTTCCGCTTCCTGCGCGGCGCGGTCGAGCGTTGAAAGATCGCCTATCTCCTTGTCGAGAAAAGCCTTCGCCTCGTCCATGCCGGCATAGGCGTTGCCAGCGAATGCCAAGAGAGCAAGCGCTGTCGTCGATGCTAGAAACTGCCGTCGCATACTGTCCTCCACTGTTCAGGATCGAACACGTTACGGAACGGAGGCATCATGCCGCCGCTCCATCGATTTCCCCCTCTATACATAGCGGAACACCCCTATGGCGTAGACTACGGAGAGAGCGAGAGCCCACCAGAGGCTGGGTCCGACCAGACCCAGCCAAGCGAGATGGATGAAGGCGCTGCCGAGCAGCGAGACGAACAGGCGGTCGCCGCGCGTGGTCTCGAAGCGCAGGATGCCGACGCGGGGATCGCCGCCGGGCGAGACGTATTCCCACACCCCCATGCCGACCAGAAGCAGCGCTATGACCAGGAAGAACGCCGCCGTAGGCCACGTCCACGCCATCCAGGAGAGATCGAAATTCATCACACCCTCCCCAGGGCGAAGCCCTTGGCGATATAATTCCTGACGAACCAGATCACCAAAGCGCCGGGGATCAGCGTCAGCACGCCGGCGGCGGCGAGCAGGCCCCAGTCCATGCCCGAGGCCGACACGGTGCGGGTCATGATCGCGGCGATCGGCTTGGCGTCGGTCGTGGTCAGCGTGCGGGCGATCAGAAGCTCGACCCAAGAGAACATGAAGCAGAAGAAGCAGGCGACACCGATGCCGCTGGCGATCAGGGGGATGAAGATCTTCACGAAGAAGCGCGGGAAGGAATAGCCGTCGATATAGGCGGTCTCGTCGATCTCCTTGGGCACGCCCGACATGAAGCCTTCGAGGATCCATACCGCCAGCGGCACGTTGAACAGGCAGTGGGCGAGCGCCACCGCGATATGCGTGTCGATGAGGCCGAAGGCAGAATAGAGCTGGAAGAACGGCAGCGCGAACACCGCCGGCGGCGCCATGCGGTTGGTGAGCAGCCAGAAGAACAGGTGCTTGTCGCCAAGGAAGCGATAGCGCGAGAAGGCGTAAGCCGCCGGCAGCGCCACGGCCACGGAAACCACCATGTTCATCACGACATAGGTGATCGAGTTGATGTAGCCGGAATACCAGGACGGGTCGGTGAAGATCACCGCGTAGTTCCTCAGCGTCGGCTCGTGCGGGTAGAGCGTCAGTGAGGTGACGATCTCCTGGTTGGTCTTGAAGCTCATGTTGACGAGCCAGTAGATCGGCAACAGGAGCACGACGATGTAGAGCGTCGGCACCAGCCACCACCAGCGCGATTCCTCGCCGCGGCGGCGCATGCGGCGCGCGATCGCGTCGCTCGAAAGCTCGCTCCGCGCGGCGGCCCGCCCGTCCATCGTCACCTGCCCTGCCCTCTCGTTGGCGCCGCTCATCTCAGCGCTCCGCATCGTAGTTGGTCATGACCGTGTAGAAGACCCATGACAGAAGCAGGATGATGAGGAAGTAGACCAGCGACATCGCCGCCGCCGGCCCGAGGTCGAACTGGCCGAGCGCCATCTTGACCAGGTCGATGGACAGGAAGGTGGTCGAATTGCCCGGCCCGCCGCCGGTCACCACGAACGGCTCGGTGTAGATCATGAAACTATCCATGAAACGCAGCAGCACGGCGATCAGCAGCACCCGGTTCATCTTGGGCAACTGGATGTAGCGGAACACCGCCCAGCGCGAGGCGCCGTCGATCTTGGCGGCCTGGTAGAAGGCGTCCGGGATCGAGACCAGCCCGGCGTAGCAAAGCAGCACGACGAGGCTGGTCCAGTGCCACACGTCCATGATGATGACCGTCAGCCAGGCGTCGAACGGGTCCTGCACGTAGTTGTAGTCGAAGCCGAGCGCGTTGACGGCATAGCCGAACAGGCCGATGTCGTTGCGGCCGAACACCTGCCAGATGGTGCCGACGACGTTCCACGGAATGAGCAGCGGCAGCGCCATCGTCACCAGGCAGACCGGCACGCCCCAGCCCTTCCTCGGCATGTTGAGCGCCACGAAGATGCCGAGCGGCACCTCGATCGCCAGGATGATGGCCGAAAAGATCAGGTTGCGCCCCATCGATTCCCAGAAACGGCCCGAGGCGAGCAGTTCCTCGAACCAGACCGTTCCAGCCCAGAAGAACTGGTTGTTGCCGAACGTGTCCTGCACCGAATAGTTCACCACCGTCATCAGCGGGATCACCGCCGTGAAGGCGACGAGCACGAGCACGGGCAGCACGAGGAACCAGGCCTTGTTGTTCCAGGTCTTGTCCATGTCAGGCCCCCATCTCGACGCGCCAGGAGCCGGCATAGATGTTGATGCCGGCGGGATCGAAGCGCACCTTCGGCTCGGCCGGGATTTCCTCGTCCTCGCCGACGATCGCCGCGATCTCGTGGCCTTCGAGGCGGGCGCGCACCACCTTGTGGCGGCCGACGTCCTCCACCTTGGCGATGTCGACGGCCATGCCGGCGCGGTCGAGCCGCACATATTCGGGCCG